>Ga0272446_1000043_pt1 | contig 147452 bp, 123 predicted proteins | sample YNPCB0061_FD_194587 | JGI IMG/M metagenome (GOLD analysis project Ga0272446, IMG submission 194587) | Hot spring microbial mat communities from Yellowstone National Park, WY, United States - YNP-CB-006-1 | ecosystem: Environmental > Aquatic > Thermal springs > Hot (42-90C) > Sediment | place... | reverse complement strand
ACCTCAGGTCCCGGCGCCACCAATGCCGTGACCGGCATTGCGACTGCCTACATGGACTCGATTCCCATGGTGGTGCTGTCGGGCCAGGTGCCGACGCCGGTCATCGGCAGCGACGCCTTCCAGGAGGTGGACACCGTTGGTATCACCCGGCCCTGCGTCAAGCACAACTTCCTCGTGAAGAGCGTGCATGACCTGGCGGTCACCATCCGCAAGGCCTTCTACATCGCCACCACCGGGCGCCCAGGGCCCGTGGTCGTGGACATCCCCAAGGACGTCACCGACCCGAACATCAAGATCCCCTACGAGTATCCGCGGGAGATCAAGATGCGCTCCTACAATCCGACCCAGCGGGGGCACCAGGGGCAGATCCGCCAGGCCGTCGACCTGATGCTCGCGGCCAAGCGGCCGGTCATTTATACCGGCGGCGGTGTGGTCCTGGGGGAGGGCTCGGCCGAGTTGCGCGAGCTGGTGCGCGAGACCGGTTTCCCCATCACCAGCACCCTGATGGGGCTCGGCGCCTATCCGGGCACGGACCCCAAGTTCCTGGGCATGCTGGGCATGCACGGCACTTACGAAGCCAACATGGCGATGCACGAGACCGACACCCTGATCGCCATCGGGGCGCGCTTCGACGACCGGGTGACGGGCAAGATCGAGCACTTCTGCCCCCACGCCAAGATCATCCACATCGATATCGATCCCTCCTCCATCTCCAAGACGGTGCGGGTGGACGTGCCCATCGTTGGGCCCGTGCAGAGCGTGCTGCGGGACATGCTGCGCATGCTGCGCGAGCACAAGCGCCCCGCGGAGCAGGCGGGCGTGCGCCCGGGGCTGGCCGATTGGTGGGCCAAGATCGAGGAATGGCGGCGGATGGATTGCCTGCACTACGACCACAATAGCCCGCTGATCAAGCCCCAGATGGCAGTGGAGACCCTCTACAGGGTCACCAACGGCCAGCTCTACCTCACCTCGGACGTGGGCCAGCACCAGATGTTCGCCGCCCAGTTCTATCCCTTCAACGAGCCGCGGCGCTGGATCAACTCCGGCGGGCTCGGGACCATGGGCTTCGGCCTGCCGGCGGCCATGGGGGTTCAGCTCGCCTTTCCGGACGCGACCGTCGCCTGTATCTCCGGCGAGGCCAGCATCCTCATGTGCATCCAGGAGATGGCCACCTGCAAGCAGTACGGCCTGCCCATCAAGGTGATCCTGCTCAACAATGGCTACATGGGCATGGTCCGTCAGTGGCAGGAGTTCTTCTATGAGAGCCGCTACTCCCATTCCTACGTGGACGCCCTGCCGGACTTCGTCAAGCTCACCGAGAGCTTCGGGCATGTGGGGATGCGCATCGACAAGCCCGCCGATCTCGAGGGCGCCATGCGCGAGGCCTTCGGGCTCAAGGACCGCTTCGTCTTCCTCGACATCGCCGTCGACCCAAGCGAGAACGTCTACCCCATGATCGCGGCGGGCAAAGGCCACCACGAGATGCACCTTTCGCCGGAGCGGGAGCTGGCCTGACATGAGCGACACCAGACACATCATCTCCGTCCTGCTGGAGAACGAGGCGGGGGCCCTGTCGCGGGTCGCGGGGCTCTTCTCGGCGCGCGGCTACAACATCGAGTCCCTCACCGTGGCTCCGACGGACGATGCCTCCCTGTCCCGCATGACGCTCGTCACCACCGGGAGCGATGAGATCGTCGAGCAGATCAAGAAGCAGCTCAACAAGCTCATCGACGTGGTGAAGCTGCTGGACCTCTCCGAGGGTCCCCATGTCGAGCGGGAGATGATGCTCATCAAGCTGCGCGCGCTGGGGCCAGACCGGGAGGAGCTCAAGCGGCTGGTGGACATCTTCCGCGCCAAGGTGGTGGACGTGACCGACGTGAGCTACGTGGTCGAGCTGACCGGCGCTCCCCGCAAGCTCGACGCCTTCATCCGTGCCGCCCCCAAGGGGCTGATCGTCGAGGTGGTCCGCTCCGGACCGACCGGCATCGCCCGCGGCGAGAAGGGCCTGACCCTCTAATCCGGCATGACACCCGTGTCTCCTTCGCAGATGAAAACGCGGCTGTCATGCCGGGTTTCCGTCACCCCGGCCCCCTCCCAGGCGCAGAGGGGGACAAGGAGCGCCTAAGGCGCATTTTCACGGTAACGATCGGTCGCTCCGCGGCGAGCGGCCTTACCCCTGCAATTCAAGGAATCCCCATGAGCATCAACGTTTATTACGACAAAGACGCCGACCTCTCTCTGATTCAAGGACGGCAGGTCGCCATCATCGGCTACGGTTCCCAGGGACATGCACATGCCAACAACCTCAAGGACTCGGGGGTCTCCGTTACCGTCGGCCTGCGCCCCGGCTCCGCCTCGGTGGCCAAGGCGACCAACGCCGGCCTGACCGTCAAGCCGGTCGGCGAGGCCGTTCAGGGGGCCGACGTGGTCATGGTCCTGGCCCCCGACGAGCACCAGGCCAGGCTCTACCGCGAGCACATCGCGCCCAACATCAAGGAGGCCGCGGCGCTCGCCTTCGCCCATGGCTTCAACATCCATTTCGGGCAGATCGAGCCGCGCGAGGACCTGGACGTCATCATGATCGCGCCCAAGGGACCGGGGCATCTGGTGCGCTCGACCTATGTGCAGGGCGGCGGTGTCCCCAGCCTCATCGCCGTCTACCAGGACGCGACCGGTCAGGCCCGCGATGTCGCCCTGGCCTATGCCTCCGCCAATGGGGGTGGGCGCGCGGGCATCATCGAGACGACCTTCCGTGAGGAGTGCGAGACCGACCTGTTCGGCGAGCAGGTGGTGCTGTGCGGCGGGCTGACCTCGCTCATCAAGGCAGGCTTCGAGACCCTGGTGGAGGCCGGCTATGCCCCCGAGATGGCCTATTTCGAGTGCCTGCACGAGGTCAAGCTGATCGTCGACCTGATCTACGAGGGCGGCATCGCCAACATGCGCTACTCCATCTCCAACACGGCGGAGTACGGCGACATGACCCGCGGTCCGCGGATCGTGACGAACCAGACCAAGGCCGAGATGAAGCGCATCCTGGACGAGATCCAGTCGGGTGAGTTCGCCCGCGAGTTCATCCTGGAGAACCAGGCGGGCGCGCCCAAGATGAAGGCCCTGCGCCGCCTTGGCGAGGAGCACCAGATCGAGGCCGTGGGCGAGCGCCTGCGCGAGATGATGCCCTGGATCAAGGCCTCCAGGCTGGTGGACAAGGCGAAGAACTGAGGCTGGCCAACGGGGCCGGATCCGGGGCTGAGCCCGAAGACTCCTGGCCCTCGGGACCTGCCACGCCGCGGGGCGCATGGCGCGATGGCGCTTGGCTCGGTCCTGAGGCCCACAGCCAAGTGCCCACGGCCGGGGCGCCCAGTCCCGCACGAGCACGTTGAGGCTTTCAAGGCGCCTGACGGTGTAGCACCAGCCGACGGCGTGTCGCCGAGGTCTGTACCTTGTCTCCTTGACGAGCAACTCCCGAGAGACGGGCATGATCCTTCCCGACGTCAAAATCGGCACCCAGCGTCGGTTCCATTGGCGCGATCGCCTCGCCGCCTACGCCACGCTGGTGCGGCTCCAGCGTCCCATCGGGACCTTCCTGCTCATGTGGCCCGCCCTGTGGGCCCTGTGGCTCGCGGGGCAGGGCCGGCCGCCCTTCGGGGTCGTGCTCATCTTCATTGCCGGAGTGGTCCTGATGCGATCGGCGGGCTGCGCGATTAACGACTTTGCGGACCGCGGCTTCGACGGCCGGGTGGCACGCACCTGCGGGCGGCCGCTCGCCACAGGGCTGGTCAGCCCCGGCGAGGCCCTAGGGGTCTTCGTCGTGTTGAGCTTGGCGGCGTTCTCCCTGGCGTTGCTGCTCAATTGGCAGACGGTCGCGTTGTCGGTGGTCGCCCTTGCGCTCGTGATCATCTATCCGTTCATGAAGCGGTTTACCCATGTCCCGCAGCTCATCTTGGGGGCAGCCTTTGGCTGGGCGATCCCCATGGCCTTCATGGCCGTGACCGGCTCGCTACCCCCTCTGGCCTGGATGCTGTTTGGCGCGGCACTGTTGTGGGCATTGATCTACGACACCCAGTACGCCATGGTGGACCGCGAGGACGACCTGAAGATCGGCATCAAGTCCACCGCCATCCTGTTCGGCCGCGCCGACCTTTGGGTGATCGCCTTCCTCCAGGTGGTGATGCTGGGCCTCTTGGCCCACATTGGCCTCCTGGCCGGCCGGGGGGCTTACTACCTCGCGGGCCTGGCGGCCGCCGGCGCCATGGCCCTCTACCAGCAATACCTGATCCGCAACCGCCTGCCAGCCGCTTGCTTCAAGGCCTTCCTCAACAACAACTACTACGGCATGGCGGTCTTCGTCGGGCTGGTTCTGGACTACGCCGCGGACGGATGAGTTGCCCCGGGTCCAGTCCTTGGGGCTCGTGCCCGTCGTTTCCTTTCCCTACCCCTACGAGGAGTCAATGCGATGTTCCTGAGGATCCTTTCGATGGCGCTGCTGTTGGTTCTGCCCCTGGGTCAACTCCAGGCCTTCGACGAGGGCATCGAGTACACCAAGGTGTCTCAGCCCCAGCCGACGGAGACCGACGGCAAGATCGAGGTCCTGGAGTTTTTCTGGTACGGCTGCCCCCATTGCTGGCACCTGGAGCCTTTGCTCAAGCAGTGGAAGGCGACGATGCCGTCCAACGCCCAGTTTCGCCGCTCGCCGGCCATCTTGGGCCCACACTGGGAGCCCCTAGGCCGGGCCTATTTCGCCGCCGAGCTGCTGGGTAAGGCTGATGAGCTGCACGAGCCATTGTTCGAGGCCGCTCAGGTCAAGAAGCTGCGCCTGGCGGATGCCGACTCCATCGCCAAGTTCGTCGCCACCCTGGGCGTCGACCCCGTGGCCTTCAAGGAGGCCTACAGCTCCTTCTTCGTGGACATGCAGGTACGTAAGGCGATGGAGCTGACCAAGGCGTTCGGCGTGGACGGTGTTCCATCCATCGTGGTCAATGGCAAGTACCGCACCAGCGCCTCTCAGGCCGGTGGCAGCGAGCAGCTGTTGCAGGTCGTCAGCCAGCTTATCCGGCAGGAGTCCCAGCCGCCGACCGCCGACGCCGGCAAGCCCTGAGTGGGGAGCTGGGCCGCGGCGCCGAGCGCGGGATGTCAGCCGCCCAAGGGTGGCGACTCGGGCCGGGCTCAGGGGTCCTTGGTAATGGTCGCCTTTTCGACCAGCAACGGATACGTGTAGCCGGCGCCGAAATCCAGGTCCACCACCAGGGTACCGGTCACGGTGATTTGGTCGCCCTTGGCCGCGGTCTCGTCGCTGGTGATGGTGACGTCGTTCGTGCCGTCGCCCGCATCGCCCGAGCCGTCCTGGAGGTGCAGGAAGTTGCGGTTCATGATCTGGTTGTTGACCTTCACCACGGTGCCGTGGAGCTTGACCTGTTTGCCGGCGAGCTCGGCCTTCTCCTTGTAGAGGTCGCCCACGCTCTTCTGGACCGCGTCCTCGGCCCGCAGGGGGGCGCACAGGGTCAGGGTTAGCAGCGCGGCCAGGCGGATGGTGCGGGTCATGGGCGTCTTCCTGTCGAATCTGTGATGTGAGGGGTGGGCCGGCCGCAGAACAGGGCCGTTGCCACCGGCAGTATGCCCGGCCGGCGCCAATGTGCCTAGTGCCTGGACGGCCCGGTCGCCAGGCTCGGGACCTTCGTTGCGAGGCGGACGCCCGCCCGGCCCCAGCGCTGCGATCTGACTCAGGTCAAGGCACGGCAGGTCGGGCGGGGCACAATCGCCGCGCCACCCCAACCCAGGACGCCGAGCATGACCGATCCCCTCGCCACGACGCTGACCGATGACCATCGCCGCTGTGACCATCTGCTGGCCGCGGTCGAGCGAGCCGCCGGTGGTGGCGACTGGGGCGCGGCAGCACGCGAGACGCAGTCGTTTTGCTCCGCCATGGGGCACCACTTTGCGTTCGAGGAGGAAGAGCTGTTCCCCGCCTTGGTGGACCGTTGGCCTATGGCCTCAGGGCCGGCCGGCGTCATGCGGATGGAGCATGCCCAGATGCGGCGCATGCTGGAGGAGTTGACCTCGGCGGTGTCCGCACGGTCAGGTCCAGACGCCCTCGGCATCCTCGAGACCCTGCACCTGGTGATCCAGCAGCACAATATGAAGGAGGAGGGGATCCTGTACCCGATGGCGGACCGTGTCTTGGCCGAGGAGACATCCGCTCTACTGGCCAGGTGGGCCGGCGTTTGCTGATCGGAGAGGCCGTCATGGATCACATCCTCGATGCCCGCGACCTGCCGCCGCCCGAGCCCATGGAGCGCACCCTCGACGCCCTGGCGCAGATGCCCGCCGAGGATCGGTTACTGCTGCGTCTGCCCCGTCAGCCCTTTCCGCTCTTCGACCTGCTCTCCAGATTGGGCTATGTGTGGCAGGTGTCCGGTAGCGAAGGGGACTACCGCATCCTGATCCACCTCGAAGGCACACCGCCTGCGGGTCCCTGAGCCCTGGCCCTGGACCTCGGGAGCTGCCCCATGGTCGACACCGCCGGTCTGCGCCTGGACCAGGCCCCGCCGCTTCACCTGCCCCTGCGCCTCCTGCTCACCGCCCCGGTGTTCGCAGCCGTGGCGGGGGTACTGCTCATGGTCTGGGGCGACCAGGTCTTCGCCTCACGCTGGACCCCTGCGGCCCTGGCGGCGACCCACCTGATCGTCATCGGGTTTCTCGGCCAGGCCATGTGCGGTGCCCTGCTCCAGATGCTGCCAGTGGTCGCCGGCGCCCCCGTCCCGGGGGTCCGCTGGGTGGCACCCCTGGTCCACGCGGCCCTCGCTGCGGGTGCCTTGCTGGTCCCGGCCGGATTCCTCGGTGCCGGGTCCTGGACACTTGTCCTCGGCAGCCTCTCTGCGGCGCTCGGGTTCCTGGTCTTTGCGGGGGCTGCCGCGGCCGCCCTGGCGCGGGCACGGGGCGCTCCAGCGACGGTCCTCGCCCTGCGCCTGGCCGTCCTGGCCCTGGTGCCTACGGTCGCCATCGGTGTCACGCTGGTGGCCGCACTGACCGGCTGGCTGCACCTGAGGGGGTTTGGCGTCTGGGTGAGCACCCACCTGACCTGGGGCCTCTTCGGTTGGGTTGGGCTCTTGATCCTGGGGGTCGCCTACCAGGTGGTCCCCATGTTCCATGTCACCCCGGCCTACCCGCGGGTCTTGGTCAAGACCCTGGCCCCAGTCCTGTTTGCCGGCCTGCTGGCCATCAGCCTCTCGGCCCTGTCCGGGGCAGGCGATCTGGCCTGGATGGGTCAAGGCATGATGGCACTGGCGCTTGCCCTCTTCGCCCTGGCGACCCTGGTGCTGCAGCGCGGTCGTGCCCGGCCGCGCCGGGATGCGACGCTGCTCCACTGGTGGACTGCCCTGGGAGCAGGGATCGGTGCTGCGATCGGTTGGTGGATGCAGGCCCCTGACCTCCTGCTGGGGACCCTGCTGCTGGTCGGCGTGGGCGTCGGCCTTCCGAGCGCCATGCTGCTCAAGATCGTGCCCTTTCTGTGCTGGTTCCATCTACAGCAGCGGCAGGTCGCCACGGGGCGCTTCGAGGTGCGTGTGCCGCACATGCATGCCTTGGTCCCAGAGGGTGCCGCGCGCTGGCAGTGGGCGCTGCACCTGACGGCCCTGATCGTGCTGGCCGCCGCCTCGGCCAACCCACGCGTCTCGGCCTTGGGCGGATCCTTGCTCTTACTTGCGGCGCTTTGGCTGGGGGTCCTGCTGGCGACCGCCGCCTGGCGTTATCGGTCGCTTCGGGCGGCCTTGAGCGTCCCCGTCGAGCAAGGCCAAAGGGTCCGCGGCACCGGCGTGCCTTGAATTGAACCTGGGCACGTCGGCGTTGCCGCGGTAGCCGCGCCTGGGGCCTCGCTCATCCGTGGGTTATGCTTGACTGGAACCTATCCATCGGAGGGCGAACATGATCGAGCTCCTGCGCAGGGCCCCCCTCCTGTCGGGTCTGAGCCGCGAGCAGTTGGAGCGCGTCGCGGCGGCGGCGGTAGCCATTCATCTTGCGGAGGGGCAGTGGTTGTTCACGCAGGGTGACCCTTCGCATCGGTTTTATGTCCTGCACCAGGGTCAGATCCGTCTGTTCCGGCTCTCTCCGGATGGGACAGAGAAGATCATCGAGATCGTCTCGCCGGGCCAGACCTTTGCCGAGGCACTGATGTTCCTGAAAGCCCCGCGCTATCCGGTGTGCGCCGCGGCCCTGGAGCCCGCGGAGCTGATCGGGATCGATGCCAAGGCCTTCGCCGCCATGTTGCGCGAGTCCGTAGATACCTGCTTCGTCGTCATGGGCGCGCTCAGTCAGCGGCTCCGCTCGCTGATCGGGGAGATCGACAACCTAACCCTGCACACGGCCAAGAGCCGGGTTGCACGCTACCTGCTGGCCCATGTGGCGGAGGACAGACGCGGTTTTGCGCTTGAGGTGCCTAAGGGCGTGCTGGCCTCGCGCCTGTCAGTGAAACCCGAGACCTTCTCGCGGGTCATCAAGCAACTGACCCTCGACGGGGTCATATCCGTCCACGGTGCCCATGTCACCATCACCGACCGGCCAGCCCTGGTTGCGCTCGCCGAGCTTGAGGACACCCGGGAGCTCGGCCCCCCGCCATGCGCCCCACAGGGAGGTGGAAGTCCCCCGTGAGGCAGGGACAGCCGTAGGGAGACGCCCCACAGGGAGGTGGAAGTCCCCCGTGAGGCAGGGACAGCCGTAGGGAGACGCCCCACAGGGAGGTGGAAGTCCCCCGTGAGGCAGGGACAGCCGTAGGGAGACGCCCCACAGGGAGGTGGAAGTCCCCCGTGAGGCAGGGACAGCCGTAGGGGGACGCCCTGCGGCCCGGCCGGGTCCCCACCGGTTCCGGATCGGCCCCAAGGCCCTCAGCGCCCGCGCAGGGCTGCGATGCGGGCGCTTAGCTCCGCCATTACCTGCTCCGCATCGGTCTGCAGCTCCGGGTCCATCGCCTCCCAAAGGTATTCGATGTCGTCGAGCAGGCGCTCGAGCTCGGCAGGATCCTGGCTCGCCTTGATGCGGCCGGCGGCGTGTTGCAGCGTGGCGTACGGATCGATGCCGTTCATGCGACGCCTCGCTCCCCCCAGACCGCATAGACGGGATCCGACTGCAACAGCCGGTCGGCGTACTTGTCGTTGGCCGGGCGAGGCAGCCCCCGCAGGGACCAGGTCTCGAGGTGGCCGTACAGACCCGATTCCAGGAAATACTCAAGCACTAGCCCGGGGCGCTCAAACTCGTGGATGCCTTCCCAGAGGGCGATGACCTTGGTGGGAAACCAGCGGTTGGAGAAGGTGACGATGAAGCGCCCGCCCGGGCGAAGGACGCGGGCGACCTCCCGGAATACGGCGAAGGGCTGGGTCAGATACTCGACGGAAACGGTGCACACCGCCGCATCGAAGACCACGTCTGGGAATGGCAGGACGGGGTCTCGGTTCAGGTCATGGACGACACGTTCGGCGAGGAGCGGATTGGCGTTCAGTTCTTCTCGGTTCATGCCAAGCCCGGTGACGGCGGCAGGTTCGAGCTCCGCGGGGAGATGGGAGTGCCAGCTCGCCATGAGGTCAAGGACCCGGCTGCCAGGGGCGATGAGGCGTCCATAGAGGCTCGAGATCTGGGCTATGGCGGCGCTGTCCAGGTGGTCGACGAAGCGAGGACCGGCGTAGAAGTCCTGGTCGGGCCGCGGATCCTGGCGGCGGAAGGGCCCATCGGACCAGAAGTCGGTCGGCCGGCCTCGCCAGCGCGCCTGCATCCCGGGCCCGCCGGCTGTTACCAGCTCGGCGACCTCGTTGCAGCGCCCGCCGCGCTCGTCCCCTGGGGCCCAGATCTCCTCGATGGTGCAGTCAAGGCGCAATGGCCGCCCGGCGAGGGGATGGTTGAGGTCGGCCAGCAGGGCGTCGCCGGTCACCTCGGCGATGCGGAAGGGCAGCCGGTCGGCCCGAAAGACGCCGGGGACGCCTTCCAAGATGCCCCTGGGGTAGAAGCGCCCGGCCCTGGGCTGGATGCTGCCCCGCCCGGTGAAGCGCCGGTCGAACTGGGCCGGCCGAAGCCGCATCACCTGGTTCTCCTGCGCACTGGGTATCAGCCCTCCGGGGGCGAAGTCATGGGATGTCCTGTGTCCCACGGGCTGACCCAGGATGGCCTGCTCGAGCTGTGGCGGGAACAAGTCCCGCCAGAGGTTGACCTTGGCAGCGTACAGGCTATCCGTGTGCCGCGCAGACTCGCAGGACCAGCCGAGGTCCAGTCGAAGGGCCGCCATGGCCTGGGGCGTCGTTCTGGGCAGGCGAACGCGTGGAATCGCTTCATCGACGGCCGGGCTCGCCGGTTCGTCGCAGAGGGGGGTGGTCAGCTCCATGGGGGTGTGCCTCCGGGGGTTGGTTTGTCCAGGACATTGAGGAGGTTGGGGCTGTTCGGACCCGGGTCAAGCCCGGGTAAAGCGGGATATGGCACGGTCACGGGCGCGACAAACCCTGAGGTTCCGGTTGGCGAGCCGGGCTAGGCGGAGTCGACGAGAGAACGACCCTGAAACGGTTCATCCGTGGTTTTTTCAGCACGCCCATCGCGAGGCGCGACTCAGGATGGCGTTCATTTGCCACAGCTTACGGCCGTCGAAACTGGCGGGGCGTCCTGCCCCGCAGGTCAGACGCTGACGGCCTGAGCCGGTTCCCTAGGAGGTCGAGCGGCCGCGCCTTGGCTGGCCCGTCTCGCTGGCGACGATGCGCAGCTTTTGACCCGGCAGCAGGGGATCGGTGCGCCCGATGCCATTCCAGGCGGCCAAGTCGTCCCGGCTGACCTGATGGTCGCGGGCGACGCTGCTCAGCGTATCGCCGCCCTTGACCACGTAGACCGTGCCGCCGACTGGCCCGGGTGCGCCGACCTCGGCCACGTCGCTTCTGGGGATGACCAGGTAGGTACCGGGGCGTACCTTGCCGCTCCCAAGCCCGTTGGCGGAGCGCATGGCCGCCGGCGTCACGCCGAAGCGCCTTGCGATCGACTCCAGAGACTCACCGCGGCGTACTCGGTAGCCGTCAGGGCTGGTCTGCGCGACCGCCTGACGCGGCGCTGGGGTGGACTGCGCGCTCGCGAGCTGCAAGCGCAAGCGCTGCCCAGTGCCGAGGGGGACCAGCAGGGTGTGGGGGCCGTCCGGCTGCGTCTTGCCTTGCTTGAGTCCGGGATTGAGCTGACTGAGGGTCACCGGGCTGAGCTCGGCCAGGCGTGCGGCACGCTCGATGTCGATCTGGCGGTCGGCCTGCACCAGCTCTAGCTGCGGGTGGTCGGGGACCTGGGGCATTGCCAGGCCATAACGCGCCGGGGCAGCCACCACCTGCGCAATCGCCAGCAGCTGCGGGACATAGTTTTCGGTCTCAGCCGGCAGGTCCAAGGACCAGAAATCGGTGGGCTTACCCTGGGCGCGGTTGGCCTGCTGGGCCGCCCGAACGCGCTCCGGGCCGCAGTTGTAGGCAGCGATGGCGAGAGCCCAGTCGCCGCCGAGATCATCGTGCAGCGCCTGGAGGTAGGCGAGGGCCGCCCGGGTCGAGGCCACGATGTCATTGCGCCCGTCGTACCAGGCATTCTGAGTGAGCCCCATGCGCACGCCGGTCTCGGGGATGAACTGCCACATCCCGGCTGCGCTCTTGGGCGACAGGGCGCGCGGGTTATAGCTGCTCTCGACCTCCGGCAGCAGGGCGAGCTCCATCGGCATGCCGCGGCGCTCGATCTCGCGGACGATCATGTGCAGGTAGGGTTGCGCACGTCGGGACAGCCGTGTGAGATAATCCGGTTGCCCCTGGATGGCGCGCACCCTGGATTCGATCTTCGGGTTCGGCTTGGTCTGGAGCGCCATGCGCGCCCGGACCCGATCCCAGAGGTCGCCGCCTCCGCTGCCGGACGCGATGGGCTCCAGGGTATCGACCGGCACCTGCTTCGATGCGCCCTTTGCAGAGCCCCGGACTCGAATCTGCACGTCGACGGCAGGCCGGACGTACCCGTAGGCGCGAGCCGAGACCACGCTCGATTCGTATCGGCCGGTGAGGCCGGTGTCCAGGTCGTCACGGGGCGACGGGCCGGCACAGCCAACGAGCAGCAGCAGGGCCAGGGTCGGGCTGAGGCGGAGTAGGATCGTGGACATTGGCACTGGACCTCGAGAGGGTGCGGCCTGGGTGAAGGTCGTGAAAGCGGTCCCTGCGGTGATGAGGCACCCGGCTTGTGTGGTCGCCGGGCGCGGCTACCTTGGGCAACCGTCGTTGGCAGCAAGTCACGGTCCCTGCTGAGGTCAGCGGCGCCCGCGTGGGTCGCTGATCGGCTTGGCCCTCGCGCAACCGGTCTTCAGCATGACCGCCCGCATGATCTCGGGCGGGCCCCAATGACCGCACCCATCCGGAGTAAGTCATTATTTTCATGGGTTTTGACGCGCGACTATACCCAAAGGGCTGGGGTTTTGCTAGCCCGGGCGGTCGCATGGCTTGGTCCAGTGCATCGGCGCCGCGCAAGCCATGAACCGGTGCCGGGGGCCTGGCGCTCCTTTGTCAAACCTCGAGGATTGGTATGCCACCCCCCTCGGCATGGAGGTGGCCGCTGCGGAAGGGGCCGCCGTAGAACGGCACCTCGACGGCGTCGTTGGCTATTACCTGCTCCAGATCGGCGTGGCCGGGGTCTTTTTCGGCAATGTCGGCGAGGGCCGCATCCGCCGCCGCATCCAACTCCCGGCCGTGCCGCGCTTGGACGTCCCTGGTCTGCAGGCTGCCGCGCAGCCGGCCTGCCTGCCCATCGCGTCCGACAGCGTGGACGCCGTCCTTCTGCCTCACACCTTGGATCTGGTCGACGATCCCCAGGCCGCGCTGCGCGAGGCCGAGCGGGTCCTCATCCCGGAGGGACGGGTTGTGGTGGTCGGCTTCAACGCCCTGAGCCTCTGGGGCGCCTGGGGCCTGGCGGGATATCTGCGCGGCGGGGTTCCCTGGTGCGGCCGCTTCCTCACGCCGTATCGGGTCAAGGACTGGCTCACCTTGCTTGGATTCGCCCTGGAGGCCCAGGAGATGCTGATCTTTCGCCCCCCCTGGCGGCGGGCCGGACGCCGGCGAGGCGTGGCGGCCATGGATGCGCTCGGCGGGCGCCTCTGGCCGATGTTCGGCGGCGTGTATGTCATCCGTGCCGTCAAGCGGGTGGCGACGCTCACACCCCTGCGCCCCTCCTGGGCACAACGGCGGGCGCTGCTCACCGGTGGGGCGGTCGAGCCGACGACGCGCGAGGGCGGCCATGCCTGAGGGTCCGGGTACTGCCCCAGTTCAAGGCCAGGCCGAGCCCTTCCCCGGCGGGCAGGTCGTGGAGATCCACACCGACGGTGCCTGCAAGGGCAACCCTGGACGGGGCGGATGGGGGGCGGTGCTGCGTTATGGCCCCGTCGAGAAGGAGCTGTTCGGCGGCGAGCGTGCGACCACCAACAATCGGATGGAGCTCATGGCCGTCATCGCGGCGCTGGAGGCCCTGAAGCGCCCCAGCCGGGTGCGCATCACCACCGACTCGCAGTACGTCAAGCGCGGCGTTACGGAGTGGCTAGCCGGTTGGAAACGCAACGGTTGGCGCACCGCCTCCCGGGCGCCGGTCAAGAACCGCGACCTGTGGGAACGCCTCGACCGGGCCATGGCCGGGCATCGGATCGCCTGGTGCTGGGTCAAGGGTCACGCCGGGCATGAGCAAAACGAGCGCGCCGACCGCCTGGCCAATCAGGGCATACCCCGGTAAGAACCGATGCGACAGATCGTCCTCGACACCGAGACCACCGGCTTGGAGCCCAAGGAAGGGCACCGTATCATCGAGATCGGCGGCGTGGAGCTCGTGGATCGCCGCCTCACCCGCAACAACTTTCACCAATATCTGCAACCGGACCGGGAGATCGACGCGGGCGCCGTCGAGGTCCACGGCATCACCAACGAGCTCCTGCGGGACAAGCCGCGCTTCGGCGAGATCGCAGAGGACTTCATCAGGTACATCGCCGGGGCGGAGCTGATCATCCACAACGCGGCCTTCGACGTGGGGTTCCTCGACGCGGAGCTGGCCCAGTGGCGGTCCGATGCCCCGCGCATCGCAGACCTCTGTCAGGTCACCGACACTCTGGGGTTGGCCCGCACCCTCCACCCCGGCCAGCGCAACAGCCTCGATGCGCTGTGCAAACGCTATGGGGTGGACAACTCCCACCGCGACCTTCACGGGGCCTTGCTCGACGCGGAGATCCTGGCCGACGTCTACTTGGCCATGACGGGTGGCCAGGTGAGCCTACCGCTTGGCGGCCAGGGCGACTCCCCGGCAGCGGGCCCCCGGCGGATCGAGGTGCGCCGTCTGCCCCCGGGGCGGCCGCCCCTGCGTGTGGTGCGGGCGACCCCAGAGGAGGTCGCTGCCCACGAGGACCGGCTCAAGGCCATCCACGCCGCGAGCGGTGCCTGCGTCTGGCTTGTCGGCGGCGAGGCCGTCGGTTGAGCACCAGCCCGCCCGTCTGTCGGGCATCGACGGCCCTCGCCTAGACCCTGAGCAGCAGCCGCGCCGGGTCCTCCAGGGCCTCCTTGATGGCGACCAGGAACTGCACCGCGTCGCGCCCGTCGATGATGCGGTGATCGTAGGTCAGGGCGAGGTACATCATGGGCCGCACGACGATCTGCCCCTGCTCGACCACTGGGCGCTCCTGGACCTTGTGCATGCCGAGGATGGCGCTCTGGGGCGGATTGAGAATCGGCGTGGAAAGCAAGGAGCCGAAGACGCCGCCGTTGGTGATGGTGAAGGTGCCGCCGGTGAGCTCGTCGAAGCTCAAGGACCCATCCTTGGCCTTGCGGCCGAACTCCGCGATGCCGCTCTCGATGTCCGCCATGGTCAGTTGATCGCAGTTGCGCAGGATGGGCACCACCAGGCCGCGGGGGGAGCTGACCGCAATCCCGATGTCGTAGTAGCCGTGATAGATGATGTCGTTGCCGTCCACCGAGGCGTTGATGATGGGAAAGCGCTGCAGGGCATCGACGGACGCCTTGACGAAAAACGACATGAATCCGAGTCGAGTCCCATGGACCTTCTCGAAGAGCTCCTTGTACTGGCTGCGCAGGGCGTTGATGCCGCTGAGGTCCACCTCGTTGAAGGTGGTGAGCATGGCCGCCGTCTGCTGGGCCTGGACCAGGCGCTCGGCGACCCTGGCCCGCAGCCGGGTCATGGGGACGCGCTGCTCTGGACGGCCGGCCTCGCCGCTCAGCCGCGGCGGCAGACCGATGCCTTTGGCCGCCTCCGGATCGACCTGCGGCTCACTCTGCTCACGGCGGTCGAGGTAGGCGACCACATCGCCCTTGTGGATGCGCCCGTCCCGGCCGCTGCCGGGGATCTGGCTTGGGTCGAGGTCGAGCTCCTTGACCAGCCTGCGCGCGGCGGGGGCCAGGGGGGGAACGGTGGGCCCAACTCGATCGGTAGGTGCGGGCTCTGCAGGTGCCACCGGGATTGCGGCCGCCGCGGGCATCTGGGTGGTCTGAGTCATCTGGTGGCTCATCTGGGCGGCGGGCTTCTGGGTGTGCTGCGCCGCGGCGGAGGACTGGGCTGGGGCGGCCGGTAAGAGGACCGCGAGCACCAGGTCGGCCGTGACCGTCTCGCCCACCTGGGCGCGGACCTCGCCCAGGACCCCGTCGGTGGGGGCCGGGACCTCCAGCACCACCTTGTCCGTCTCCAGGTCCACCAGGGTCTCGCCCTGGGTGACCGCCTCGCCGGGCCGCTTGTGCCAGGCGATGACGGTGGCATCGGCCACGGATTCCGGGAGCTGGGGAACGCGCACTTCGGTGCTCATACGGGGATCCTACGGTTCATGTTCGGGTTGATGCGTCCGGTCAGGGCCTCGTCGATCAGGCGCTCCTGCTGCTCGATATGGACCTGGCGATGGCCGACGGCGGGGGCCGCCGAGGAAGGGCGGCCCACATAGTAGATCCGCTTGCCGTCTTGGATCAGGCCATGGAAGCGGTGCTTGATCTGGTCCCAGGCCCCTTGATTCAGCGCCTCCTCTTGACACCAAATCAGCTCCGGCGTGTTCGGGTAGGTCGCGACGGCAGCGGCGAATGGCTCCTTGGGGAACGGATAGAGTTGCTCGATCCGCACCAGCGCCACATTGGTCAGCCCGCGGCTGCGGCGTGCCTCCAGGAGGTCGTAGTAGACCTTGCCGCTGCAGAAGATCACTCGCTCCACGCCCATGGGATCGATGGGGTCTACCTCGCCGAGGATGGGATGGAAGCGCCCCTCGGCAAGCTCCTCGAAGGCCGAGACCGCCAGCCGGTGCCGCAGCAGGCTCTTGGGCGTCATCACGACCAGGGGCGTGCGAAAGTCGCGCAGCATCTGGCGGCGCAGCAGGTGGAAGATCTGTGCCGGGGTGGTCGGGACGCAGACCTGGATGTTGTGCTCGGCACAGAGCTGCAAATAGCGCTCCAGGCGCGCGGATGAATGCTCGGCGCCCTGGCCCTCCAGGCCGTGGGGGAGCAGCATCACCAGGCCGCAGGACAGTCCCCACTTGGTTCCGGCGGAGGTGATGAACTGATCGATCACCACCTGGGCCCCGTTGGCAAAATCCCCGAACTGGGCCTCCCACAGCACCAGGGCATTGGGCTCCGCGGTGGCGTAGCCATACTCGTAGGCGAGAACCGCCTCCTCGGACAGGACCGAGTCGATGGCGACGAACTCCGCCTGGTGGGCCGAGAGGTGCTGCAGCGGTGTGTAGCTTGAGCCGTCGGCCTGGTTGTGGATGACCGCATGGCGGTGAACGAAGGTCCCGCGCCCGCAGTCCTGGCCGGACAGACGCACCGGATACCCGGCGTCGACCAGGGTGGCGTAGGCCAGGTTCTCGGCGAAGCCCCAGTCGGCCATTTGATCGCCGGCCGCCATCTTCGCCCGCTCAGACCAGACCTTGGCGACCCTGGGGTGCAGCTCGAAGCCGTTCGGGACCTCCAGCATGCGCGCCGCCAGGGCGCGCAACCGGCCCTTGTCGACCCCCGTCTCGACCTTTTGGTCCCAGTTCGTGCCGCCGAGCGCCTTCCAGTCGACGCGGTAGGCGTTGTCCAGCCCGCAGACCACGGGGCGCGATACCACGATGCCCTGCTCGATGGCGGTACGGTAGTCCTGGGCCATGCGCTGCACCTCGTCGCGTCCCAGGACGCCCTCTGCCACGAGCTGCTCGCCGTAGAGGGTGCGCGCCGTCGGGTGGGCGCGGATCTTCTTGTACATCATCGGCTGGGTCATCGCCGGTTCATCCGCCTCATTGTGGCCAAGGCGGCGGTAGCAGACCAGGTCGATGACCACGTCCTTGCGGAACTGATTACGGAAGTCCAGTGCCATGCGGGTGACGAAGATGACCGCCTCCGGGTCGTCGCCGTTGACGTGAAAGACGGGGGCCTGAACCATCTTGGCCACGTCGGTGCAGTACAGGGTGGAGCGGGTGTCCAGCGGGTTGCTGGTGGTGAACCCGATCTGGTTGTTGATCACGATATGCACGGTGCCGCCGGTGGCGAAGCCGCGCACCTGGGACAGGTTGAAGGTCTCCATGACCACCCCCTGGCCAGCAATGGCGGCGTCGCCATGGATGATCACTGGCATGACTTGCTCGCCGCCGCGGTCGCGGCGGCGGTCCTGGCGGGCCCGAACCGAGCCCTCGATCACGGGACCGATGATCTCCAGATGCGAGGGATTGAAGCCAAGGGCCAGGTGGACAAGCCCGCCGGGGGTATCGACGTCGGTCGAGAAGCCCAGGTGATACTTGACGTCGCCGGCGACCTGGCGCCAGTTGCGCTGGAAGCGTCCCTCGAACTCGTCGAAGATATCCCGCGGCGGCTTTCCCAGGATGTTGGTCAGGACATTGAGCCGCCCGCGGTGCGCCATCCCGATGACGATCTCCTTGATGCCCTTGCGTCCGGCGCGTTGGATGAGCTCGTCCAGGAGCGGGATCAGCGCCTCCCCGCCCTCCAGGGAGAAGCGCTTCTGGCCGACGTAGCGGGTGTGGAGATAGGTCTCGAACCCTTCGGCAGCGGTCAGGAGCGTGAGAAGCCAACGCCGATCAGAGGGCTCGAGCTCGGGCCGGGCGCGGTAGCCCTCCAGGCGCTTCTGTACCCAGCGCTTTTCCTGGGTGCTGGTGATGTGCATGTACTCGGAGCCCACCTTGCGGCAGTAGATGTCCTTGACCAAGTCAAGGATCTCCGACAGGCGCATGCGGTCGGGGGCATAGAGGGAGCCGGTGTGGAAGACCTGGTCCATGTCACCCGGCTCAAGGCCGTGATAGCTTGGATCTAGATCGGGGATCTTGGGTCGCTCGCGGAGCTTGAGGGGATCAAGATCGGCGTTCTGATGGCCGCGGTAGCGGTAGGCATTGATCAGGCGCAGCACCGCCGCTTGCTTCTCGGCCGCCGCTGGCTCCAGGTGGGTGGAGCGGCGGGCCGTTGGCCGGATGCGGCTCTCCGTGGCCAGGCGCAGGAAATTGTCCCGCACCGGGCCGTGGGGGACCTCGTTGGCCGCCTCCAGGTGCATGGCATCGAAACGCTGGCGCCAGGCCAGGTCAACGCTTTCCGGGTCCTTGAGATAGCGCTCGTAGAGGTCTTCGATAAAGGTGGCGTTGCCCCCGTACAAGGCGGTGGACTGGCGAAACAGCTCGAGGAGTGCACTCATGATGCGGCGCTCGGCAACCTCTGGCGTGGCGAGTTAGGATGCAGCGGATGAACGCACTGTATAGCACAACACTCGCCGGGGGCGACGGCGGCCGGCGCTGGGAGTCCAGAGGTTGAGCAGCTGTGGCCGCCGGCCAGGGTCTGGAGCCGGTCGTCGCGCCGGGGGGCGCCGTGCGCCGGAGGCCTGGCCGGACCAATTGCCGGGCCTGCCCAGAGGCCGGCGGTGAGTCCACACGAGCAGCCGGCCGCGCCGCTTTCGCCGGCCGCTCGCCGTAGGGTGGAGATCGCCCGGATGGAGGCCGATGTCGCCTATTTTCAGGCGCGGCTGGACTTTCTGGGAGAGCCTCTGACCGCCAATCAGGCGGCGCAGCGGAAGGTCTTTAAGCACCTGTACAACGGGCTGTCGAGCCAGGTTGCAGAGGCCAAAGAGGCGCAGACCAACGACTTCTCCGTCGAGGGGCTGTTCGACGGCTAAGGGGATCGGCAGTGGCCTGGGGGATGACGGGAAGGTTGGCGCCCCCGACAGGATTCGAACCTGTGACCTCACCCTTAGGAGGGGTGCGCTCTATCCATCTGAGCTACGAGGGCGTGATCTGCAATCGCTCGGTCTGAAATCGGCGTGAGGTCGGTGTCGTGCGGGGCCCTCCGCGCCTTGGCGCAGCCGCGTCATAAGCCGGCGAGGGCATTGGGCACCATGGGTTGCGGCGCTGCACTGGTGGCGGGCGACGCCGCGCAGGCGCAAGTCTAACCCAGAGGCCGAGCCTTGTCAGGCATGCGGCGTGGCGCACTGGGGCGAGACGGGGCCTTTGGCGTTCGTGATATATTAGGCATTGCTTGAACAGGTCCCGGCGGGGTCCTTGGGCTCGGAGCGGCGCCGGCTGCGCTGCTCGGCCGGCAGGAGCGTCCGCCTCCGGTACAGGCACGCGGCGTGATCTAAAGCAGAGAGAACGGGAGAGACCCAATGTCCAAGAAGCATCCAGTCGTCGCCGTCACCGGATCCTCCGGGGCAGGTACCACCACCGTCAAGCGTGCCTTCGAGCACATCTTTTATCGCGATGGCATCCGCGCGGCCGTGATCGAAGGCGACAGCTTCCATCGCTATGATCGTGCCGCCATGAAGGAAGAGATGGCCAAGGCGGCTGCCGAGCATCGCAGTTTGAGCCACTTTGGCCCCGAGGCCAATGTCTTCGACCAGCTCGAGGCGCTGTTCCGCACCTACGGGGAAACCGGCACCGGCAAGAAGCGCTACTACATCCACAGCGAGCCAGAGGCCAAGGAGCTGAATGCTCGCCTTGGCACCCACCTGAGCCCGGGCCAGTTCACCCCCTGGGAGGACATCCCGGCGGGCACGGACCTGCTGTTCTACGAGGGCCTGCATGGGCTGGTCATCACCGAGGAGAACAACGTCGCTCGGCACGTGGACCTCGGTGTCGGTGTGGTGCCCATCGTCAACCTGGAGTGGATCCAGAAGATCCACCGCGACAACCTGGAGCGGGGCTACTCCGCCGAGGCGATCGTCGAGGTCATCATGCGGCGCATGCCCGACTACATCAAATACATCACGCCCCAGTTCTCCCTGACGGACATCAACTTCCAGCGCGTGCCGACGGTCGATACCTCCAATCCATTCATCGCCCGGGATATCCCGACCCCCGACGAGAGCTTCGTCATCATCCGTTTCAAGGATCCGACCAAACTGGACATCTCCTTCCCCTACCTGCTGAGCATGATCCACGACTCCTTTATGTCCAGACGCAACACCATGGTGGTGCCCGGCGGCAAGATGGGTATGGCGATGGAGGTCATTCTGCAGCCCATCATCGAGCGGATGATGGCGGCGCGGCAGGTCTAATCCGCACCACCTGTTAGGCCGGGGCCCAAGCCCCGGCCTAAAGGTCTCCGCGACACGCGGTCCCCGCCGAATAGCCACTTGCCGGCGTGTCACTGTTGGCCGCGACCGCGGGCGGTCGCGTCTCCCTCGCTGGGGCTAGTCTGCCGAGGTTGGGTAGGGTCCCAGGTCCCAGTGGTCCTCGCTCCCTCGCTGCCACACCATGCGGTGCAGCTGGGTGAGGGAATAGTGGTCGTTGGCGAGGGACGCGCGCTCCTGGCGGCTCAGGGCGTTTGGGCCTTGGTCCAGGCAGCGCAGGCGCAACTCGGCCATCCACGCGGCGGTGGCCGGCGGATGGCGGCGGCGGCGCGCCAGCGCGGCATGGAGACGGTTACGGCGGGGATCGACGATGGCCTGCTCGAAGGCCTTGCCCGGCGGCGTTTGGTCCGCGCCCGCGAGCCAGTCGGATTCCTGAACGCTGCGCAGGACCTCAGGCGGGTCGACCTCTTCCGGGGTGAGCAGGAGCCGGTGCCCGCGCAGCCAGGCCCCGAGCTTGGCGTCGCTCAGCATGACCGAGATCGCCGGGCCAAGCAGCAGCGGGACCGATACCGGCAGGGTCCAGATCACGAAGGCGCCACCGATCCACAGCGACACTCCGATCCACGTCACGGCCATGATGGTTCCCGCACCATGTTGGTACCAGGCCTCGGACCAGGTCGTGCGGCCGTCATCGCGGCGTTGCCCGGCCCAGTTGACCTTCCAGCCCAGCAGCGCCCCAAGCACCGACACGCTGTGGCTGAACATGCGCAGCGGAGCGAGGAAGACGGACATTACGGATTCGAGCAGGATCCCCCCGACCACGCTCCAGAACCCGCCGAATCCCCGCCGCTCCTTGCCGTCGACCAGCACCAGCAGGGCGCTGAGGACCTTGGGGGCGAACAGCAGGAAGAGGGTAGACAGGAGCAGCAGCAAGGCCGATTCCGGGTGCCACTCCGGCCAGACGGGGTAGGGGCTGTAAGGCTCCGGGAAGTAGTTGACGTTGCCGTGGCGGATCTGGGCGTACTCGATGGTCCCAAGCACCAGGAACAGGAGCCACAGGGGTGAAGAGAGGTAGCTCATCACACCCTTGCCGAAGCTCAGACGGTGCACGAAGCGCAATCCCGGCAGGAACATCAGACGCAGGTGCTGCAGGTTGCCCTCGGCCCAGCGCCGGTCGCGCTTGAGGTCGTCCACCAGGCTTGGCGGGGTCTCTTCGTAGCTCCCGGCCAGCTTGGGCATGATCCAAATCTCATGGCCCGCGCGGCCGAGCAGGGCGGCCTCCACGAAGTCGTGGCTCAGCACGCCCCCGGTGAGCGGGCCCCAGCCGCGGATCTTGGGCAGGGCGCAGTGACGCACGAAGGGTGCGATCCGCAGGATTGCATTGTGCCCCCAGAAGGTGGCGTCGCCCATCTGGGTGCGGGCCAGGCCACGCAGGAAGAGGGGGCCGTACATGCGGTTGGCGAACTGCTGGATACGGGCATAGAAGGTCTGTCCGTCGACCACCCGGGGAGCGGTCTGCAGCAGCGCGACCTCGCCGTGGCGCTCCATGGTCTGCACCATCGACACCAGGGTCTCGCCATCCATGAGACTATCGGCGTCCAGCACGACCATGTAGTGGAACAGCGCCCCCCAGCGGCGCAGGAAATCGGCCACATTGCCGCTCTTGCGGTTGAGGTTGAGCCCGCGGCGGCGGTAATGCAGGCGCCCCCTGGCTCCAAGGCGCCGGCATAGGCGTTGCCAGGCCTCCTGCTCGCGAAGCCAGATCTCGGGGTCACGGGAGTCGGAGAGGATGAAGAACTCGAATTCGGCGAGCTGCCCGGTCGCGGCCACCGACCGATAGATGGCCTCGATCCCTGCGGCGACGCGAGGCACGTCCTCGTGGTAGATGGGCACCAGCACGGCGGTCTTGGCAAGCGGCGTGGCCGCGAGCTCGGCGGGGTCGTCCCAGGCGGCGAGGTGCACCGGGTCACCGCCGCGCATCCGGTCCCAGAGCCCGAACATCCCGGTCCAGAATCCAGCCGACACCCAGGCGAAGAGGAATCCGAAGACGATGGCAGTGGCGACCTCCAGGGGCTGCCCCCCGTGGTAGGGCAGGAGCCACATGGCATAGTCGGTCGCAAACAAGGTCTGCGCCAGGACCAGCCCCAGCCCCAGCCCGCGCCGGACATGGGCGTGGGCCCGCCAGTTTGCAGAGCGTCTGCTCACGGGCTGTGCGATGCGGGCGGCTGGTCCGCACGCAGACGGCGGTGCCAGCGACCGCGTCCGTAACGGCGTTCGGGGGCCATGGATTGGCGGCAGGTCGGCGGGTGGGCGGACTCGGCCAAAGCGGCCGCACCCCCGCACGCCTGGTCAGCGTTGGTCATCTGTTCACGCTTCCCCAGCCAGTCCGTCATGGCGTCCATGGCGGCTGGCGTCAGATGCCCCCCATCCCTGAGGGTCGACGCCATGGCCTGGTCGAGCAGTTTCAAGGTGATGCGACCGCGCTCGCAGGCCTCTACGCCGACCATCTCCAGGTAGCGCCAGATCCGGTTACAGGCCCGCGGCAGGTCGTCCGGGCAGGCATCTGGGGCCACCCGCGCCGGGGCCGCCGTGTCCGCAGCCATGTCAGCGGGCCTCGACGCGATAGGCCCAGGTCTCGGTGAGGCTGGTGTTGTCCTTGCGCAGGAAGGCGCGCAGCTCGAGCGGCTTGTCTTTGGGCGGCTTGACGAGCAGGGACAGCCGCCAGCCCTTGTTCTCCGGTACCGGGAACACCGTCTGGTGAATCAGCTCCGCGCCCTCGTTGACGTTGACCACGGCGGTGATCGGCGCGTTGGCCGGCAGGTCGGGCAGCTCGCCGCCGGTAAAGTCCGCCAGCACGCGCACCGTGCCTGTCACATTGCCGCCACCGATCACATCCCCGGCACCGACGTAGGTCGCGCTGGCGTACCCGCCGGTCTGGCGCGGTGTGCCGGGCCCCCCGAGATGCACCTCGTAGGATAGGTCCAGACGTGTCCCGGCCTGGACCTTGTCCTTTGGGGTCCAGAAGGCATTGATGTTGTCGTTGGTCTCTTTGTCGGTGGGGATCTCGACCAGGATGATATGGCCTTCGCCCCAGTCTCCCCTTGGGACGACCCAGGCATTGGGCCGACTCTGATAATGAGCCTCTGGGTCTTCGTAGCTGGCGAAGCGGCGGTCGCGCTGAATGAGCCCGAATCCGCGCGGATTGGTCACTGCGAAGTAACTATGGCTCAGGCGCTTAGGGTTGGTGATCGGCCGCCAAATGCGCTCACCTCCGCCGGTCTCAATGGCGAGTCCGTCCGAGTCATGAACCTCTGGGCGCCAGTGGGCCGGTGGTCGGTCGGTGTTTTCGCCGTAGTAAAACATGCTCGTCAGTGGGGCAAGACCGACCTGCTCCACTTGCTTTCGAAAGAACAGCGCCGCATCCACTCCCACAACCGTGGGCTCGCCAGGGGTGATCACAAACCGGTAGGCCCCGGCCACACTCTTGCTGTCGAGCAGGGCATAGACCGTCATCTGGGTGGCGTCCCGCGCTGGCTTGACCAGCCAATAGCGGCGAAACAGCGGGAACTCCTCGCCCACCGGCAGCCCGGTATTCAGAGCCAGGCCCCGCCCGGAGAGCCCAAAGCTTTCGTCGCGTCCGACGCCGCGGAAGTAGCTGGCCCCGCCAAACACCAGGAACTGATTCTGCACGTCCGGGGCGGTTAGCGGATAGGTCAGCTTGACTCCGGCAAAGCCGAGATCGTCTGGAATCTCCTGGGCAAGCTTTGGCGGATAGTCGAACCAGGACTTATCAAACCGCAGGGGCTGCTCGCCCTGCTCATCGACGACCAGGACATCCACCGCATTGGCGAAATAGAGGCCTGGGTGGAAGAACATCACCTGGAACCGCGAGCCATCCCCCCGCCACAAGCTTTGCTCGGGCCGGAAGCGGATGGACTGGAACTGATCGTAGGGCAGGTCGACGAGTAGGTCCGGGATCGCGTGCGGGGCGGCATAGGGCTGAGCCGCTAGGGCCTGCGCCTGTTGGACGACCGTGGAGAAGTCGAATTCGCCGTATGCCTGCGTGCCGAACAACACGAGTGAGACCGCAAGGGCTTGGAGGGATAGGCGCAGGGACTGCATGAGGACCTCGATACAGGGGGCGGTGACCGTCTGCCGGGGCGCCCCGGGCGGCCAGCGACACAGGAAATCCGAATGTGCCTCCAGGGGCCGGGGCAACAGGCCCTCTGCGAGCCTGTACCCTCGCCATGGGCCGATCGGCCAGAGGCATCAAGCGGTCGCAAGGCAAGAGTCAAAAAAACGCTAGTATAGGGAAAGCGATTGGGGGCGCAAGTCGATGGGGGTGCGCGACCGTGCCGCCCCTTGGGCGACAGGTCGTGGCGCCGGGTCCTGGCGTCGGCTGCCGAGGGTCCGGACGGTACTACTGGATCTGGGTCCGGGTGGGGGCGCGGGGAGGTGTGCGGCTGACCCTCCTGCCGGGTCACGATGGACAAAAGGGTCGGATTCTGGTTGGCTGAGCCAACCCTGTCTTCTGGCCCCACTGCCTCCTGGGTCGACGCATGCCGAGATGGCTCAAGTTTCTGCTCCAATGGCTCGGCCCGATGCTGCTGCTGGCTGGGGCGGCCTGGCTCGTCTCGCTGTTGGTGTCTTCCGCGCCCCGGTATGACGGCGATCTGGCCCTGCCTGGGCTTTCGGCGCCGGTGACGGTGACCTTCGGGCCGCATGCCGTTCCGACCATCGATGCGGGCTCCGTCCAGGATGCCCTCTTCGCCCAAGGCTATGTGGTCGCCTCCGAGCGACTCTGGCAGATGGACCTGATGCGGCGGGTTGCCGAAGGGCGTCTGGCCGAGGTCTTTGGGGAGGAGGCCCTGCCGGCCGACCGGTTGTTTCGCACCATTGGTCTAGGTGCGGCGGCGCGCCGCTCCTTGGCCGCCCTGGAGGAGCCCTACCGCGCTTACCTGGAGGCCTACGCCGCGGGCGTCAACGCTTACCTAAGCCAGGCCCAGGACCGGTTGCCGCTGGAGTATCGGATTGCGGGATTCCATCCCTCGCCCTGGCGGGCCGAGGACAGCCTCGCCATCGGCGAGTACATGGCCTGGGTCCTGTCGTACAACCTGCGTGGGGAACTGGTCTGGCTTCGCCTCGCCCGGCGTCTGGGTAACGCCCGGGCCGCAGAGCTGTTTCCCACGGACCTGGGCGTGCCTCCACCGGACGGTGCCGAGGCATTGCCGTCGCTGATCGGTGGCGCGGATGTCGCGAGGCAGGGCATCGGTGGGAACGATGCAGGCGCGCCGGTGGCATCCGAGCGCCTGGCGGCGGTCGCCGGGGCCGTCCAGGCCTCGCTGGATCTCCCCGCGCGCTGGGGACTGCCGGTGCCGGCCCCGGCGAGCAACGCTTGGGCCCTGAACGGACGTCTGACGGCCAACGGCCATGCATTGCTTGCGAATGATCCACACCTGGCCGCGTCCAGCCCCGGGATCTGGTACGAGCTTGAGCTCATCGCACCTGGACTGCACTTGGCCGGAGTGGCCTTGCCCGGTGTGCCCCTGGTTCTGATCGGACACAACGCGGACCTCGCCTGGGGCCTTACGACGGTCAACGCCGATACCCAGGATCTCTTCGTCGAGCGTCTGGGGCCGGACGGCAAGGGCGTTCGGCGCCCGAACGGGGCCCTGGAGGCCATCGAGGAGCGTGCCCAGCGCATCGACGTCAGGGGCTTGGCCGAGCCGGTCGAGCATTGGGTGCGCAGCACCAGCCACGGTGTGGTGCTGAACGACGTCCTCGGCCCCGCCACAGGCACGCCCATGGACCTCCCGGCGCTGGATACACAGGCGCTGTTGGTCTTGCGCTGGGTCGCGGACCTGCCCGACCGCGGTTTCGTCGGCCTTGCGCGGCTCGCAACAGCGGCCAGCCTGGAGGAAGGGCGCGCGGCGGGCCTCGAGTTCACCCACGCCTCGCAGAACCTGATGCTGGCCCACCGCAACGGCGGCATCGCCTGGCAGGTGACCGGCCGCCTGCCCGTGCGCGGCAAGGGTGTCGGGGCCTTCCCGGCACCGGGCTGGGAGGCGGGCTACGGGTGGACTGGTTATGTTCCGGCAACCGAGAATCCGGGCCTCACCGACCCTGAAGGCGGGGTCTTGATCACGGCGAACAATAGGACCATTCCCGTCAATTACCCGGTGAATGTGACCCACTCCTGGTCAGGCCCCTATCGCGCCGAGCGCATCGCCGACCTGCTCGCCGAGGGACCCGCGCAGGACGCCGCTGGGGCGCAGCGGATGCAGATGGACCTTGTGAGCCTCCAGGCGCGGGGCTATCTCGCGGCCTTGCGCCGCGTGCTGCCGAGCCTGCTCGACGCCGAGCCCCAGGCACGCAGCATCGCCGACCGTTATCTGCTGCGCTGGGACGGAGAGTTCCGCGCCGATAGCCGGGCCGCCGCGCTGTTCGCTCTGCTGCGCACCGAGCTGTACCGTGCCCTCTATGGCGATGAGTTGGGTGAGGATCTGGGGCCGCTCATGTCCCTGGATCTGGCGGCCTACAGTCCCCTGGATGAGGCCATCCGCACCGGCCGATCCAGCTTCTGGGACGACATCGACACGCCCGCGCGCGAGGGCGAGGTGCAGATCTGGGGCAGGGCCTTGCGGCAGGCCGAGGGCGAGCTGCGGCGGCTGCTCCCTGACGCTGACGAGCAGCGCCTCGACCGCCTGCGCACCCTGGTCTTCGCCCACGCCTTCGACCGCGTGAGGGTGCTGGGACCGGTGTTCTCCATCGGACCGCTCCCGGGGGTCGGGGACGGTGCGACGATCGATGCCTTGAAGGTGAGCCCCGAGGATCCCCGACGGGTCCTCTTCGTACCGTCCTGTCGTGCGGTGTTCACGCCGGGGGATTGGGCCCTGTCGCGCATCGCCCTGCCGTTGGGCCAGTCCGGGCACCGCCTCTCCGCTTACCGCAGCGACCAGCTTACCGATTGGGTCGCCGGCCGCACCCACGCCTTGGCGTGGGGCGGTCCGGCTGCGGATTCGATCCTCGGCACGCTGTCGCTCAAACCGGACCCAGCGCCACCGCTGACGGCGCCGGTCACGCCCGAGTGAGCGGCACCGGCCTCTTCTGGGCAGTATGCCGATGAGCGGCTTGGTAATTGGCAGACAAAATGTCACTGAAAATAAACTATTTTTCCAGTTGTCTATGTTGATAAAAAGGTTTGACGCATCCTGATTCGGGCAGTATATTCGTTATGAGGTCGGCCTAGCATGCATTTCCGTTTGCGCAAGGGTGTGGTGCAGGTGGTGCGCACAACCTACGACCCCACGACCAAGAAGCCGCGGACCGAGATCGTCGCCCGCTTGTCGCGTGGAGACCCCAATGTCGATCCCGAGCTGGTGGCTGACTGTACACCGGCCGAGGTCGAGGAGATGCGGCGCTGGATCGCCAGTCAGATGAGGGCGGACGCAGTGGCGGTGGAGCACGCCGCGCGCTCCCTGCCTGCGCAGATCGCGCGGGCAGCCGAATGGTTCGGCGCGACCGACGATGAGGAGTCCGCACGATTGGTGGCGGCGGAGGCCCAGCAACAATGGGCCAAGTTGCGCGCACAGTTGCGCCGGCGGGGTCTGCTGTAGTCAGACCGGGGAGCGGGGCCGAACACGCCGGTCGAAGCCCCGAATGAGTTCCAAAATGCGGAGATAGCGATGATCAAATTGCCAGAATTGCTCGCAAGTGTATCCGAGGAGTCGCCCGAGGCGGTTGCCGGAATCACCGATCGCGGCGCCATCAAGCTGATGCGTGCGGTCTTCGCCAAGCTCGCCCGCGAGATCGATCAGGCCCCGGATGGGGCCTTCCAGGTCTCCGGGTTCGGGACCTTCCGCGTGCTGACCGCGGAGGCGAAGGAGGGCGGTAAGGGTGGTGGTCGCCGGGTGCTCTTTCGGGCGCAGAAGCCCAAGGCCGACAAGGGCGGCGCCTGACCCCTAACCGGCCCTTGGGTGGCTGCCTCAGGGATGAGCCCCTGGGCGCGCTCGTGCCACCGGCTCGACATCGTCGGGGCACCCGGACGGCCAGCCGGCTCCACGCGGGTGTGCCGGGCATGGCCATCAGCCCTGCCCAGGGCTTCCCGCTCCCGGATGGGTCACAGACCTCTCGGGCGAGGCCGCCTCCCCCCAGCCTAGGGAAACGCTGATTGAGTGCGCTTCCCGCGCGGGCCAGGGATGGCCCGCCCGTTTCGAGGGCATCAAGCCCTTGAAACGGGAGCGTCTCGCGCGTCGCGAGACGCGAGCTGATCAAATGCCGGGAGGGGATTTGATCAGCATCTCCCTAGGGGATGCCAACCGGGGGCGGCGCGGCGTTTCGCGGCCTTTGCCCTATGCCTCCTCATACCGGGCGGCCGGTCATTTAGGCCGAGCCCATGGGCTGGCCTTGCCCCTGTCCCTCTACTGTCTGGGCGACGTGCTGGGCCCTGAGCGCGGGTCGATGGCGGCGCGAGCCATTCCCGTGGGTACGGTGTGGGCGCATGACCATGGCAGCGACGACTGTATGACCTTTAGGGGGTGTGCCGGGGACCTTGGGACCGATGGCCGACAGGGTCTGTTACATCCATGTCGGGACTGGCAAGACAGGCTCGACGGCCATCCAGATGGCCCTGACGGAAGGGCGTGTCCACCTGTCGTCCAGGGGCGTCGACGACCCGGACCTATCCGGAACTCTCGCCCTTGCGTTGCAAGGCAGGGCGAGATTTCTGGATGTCCTCGTACCTGCAGCAGGTCAAGAGCGGCAAGCCCGACTGGAGGCTGGATGTGGAGGACTTTGTCCGAGGCTGCATCCGACGGCTGAAATCCGAGCGGAGCCGCGGCAATTGGCTGGCGACGGCGGACGCGCTGGCAGGGGCATTCGGTCGGGAGAGGTTCACTGTCCGTTGGTATCCGTCCCTTGTCAGCAAGGGGTACGACCAGGTTGTCAGGCGCTTTTTTGCGTGGGTCGGTGTGCCGCCAGTCGAGGCTCGCATCGGAGCTGCTGTCCTGAACCCATCGCCCAATCCGGAGGCCCTCTTGGTCCTGCGCCTGATGAATGCCGGGGGTATCGGGGGACATGCCTGTGCAGAGCGGTTTCTGCAATTGGCGCAGGACGCTCGGCTGCTCGACAAGCGCCACATGCTGCCGCGGGCCGACATCGACCTGATCGACCGCCTCACCGGTGCGGACAATGAGGAGCTGCTTCGGCGCGATGCCCCGGATCACTGACCGGAGGAGGCGCGACGGGCGCAGACGGCGCCGGAGGCCGAGGGGCCGATCCTACGCAAGGCCGTCGTTGCCAAGCTGCTGAACCTGGCGGCTCAGGTGCTGGCCGGGAAAGGTCATGGCGGGTGACCAGTCAGGCGGGCGGCCTGGCGCGGCGGGATGGGTGGGGCAGGTTCTGTCGCCTGACCCAGGCCCCAGGGGTGCGGACCGGGTGGTCCTGGCGGTGCTACGCGACCGGGCTGGAGGGCTGCGTCCGGATGTCGAGTTGGAACATCAACTCCGAGAGGGCGGCGCCGAGGTAGCTGCCTTCCACCGGGGCCGCTCCGGCCGGGTTGGCCGAGGCGGCGACCGGAACGTGGCCGTCGGCCACGGCGATGCCGCGCGTGGGGTCAAAGCCGCGCCAGCCGCCGCCCGGAAGGTAGACCTCCGGCCAGGCGTGCAGGTAGCGCCTTTCAGTGTCCATGGCAGACTTGTCCTGATAGCCGCTGACGAAGCGCGCGGCCAAGCCAGCGGCACGGGCGACGGCTGCGAACAGCACTGTTTGGTCTCGGCAGGCCCCGCGGCGGAGCCGCAAGGTCCTGGCGGGGGATTGGGGGCTGCCTTGGTCGCGGATTTCGCGCTCGATCTCCCGGAAGATCCAGCGATTGAGCTCCATCAGGAAGCTCGCCGGGCTTCCGTCCGAGACACCCTGGAGCTGTGCCGCCAGGGCGCGGACTGTCGCGTCCGGCGCATCCTTGGTCAGGTAAGGGGCAAGCGCGGCCGCCACCGGCGCGGCGTACACCATGGGCAGGCGATTCGTGCCCAGATCTGGGATGAAGTCGAACGGATTGAGCCGCGACGTCTCGGCCAGGATGCGCGCCACGATGGTCAGGTGCCGGGTCTCGCCGGTGAACCAGAGGCGGGTTACGAGGTTGCCCTCGGCGTCGAGCTGGTCGCTGCGCAGATGGGGTTGCGGGTCGACCTGGAGGGCCCAGTCGAGCTCTCGGAGGCCGCCGTCCGGGCGCGGCCGCAGGCGCACGGTCTGGGGTCCCAGGCCCACCGGTAAGCTGTACGAGTAGCGGGTGCTGTGCGCAATCTCAAACCGCATTGGGATGCCCCGACGCCTTGCAGCGTGGCTGGTTTTGGTCTCTTGACGCCTGGGGGCGCCGCGCGGCAAAGCGCATCAGGCGTCGGGCCTGCGGCGAGGTGTACGGGGCTGGCTCGGTAGGGCAAGCGCTAGGGCTAGGACCGCGATCCAACCCGCTGCGAGCCACCCGATGACGCCGTCATAATCCCCAACCAGGAAGGCGAGGGCGGCGCCGTCATCGCCGTCGGTCAGGTGACGGGTGACCTGAATGACGAAAACCCAGCCCGCGTGCAGGCCGATGCACCCGCCGATGTGGCCGCTGCGTCGGCGGACCACACCCAGCAAGATCCCGCCACAGAATAACGCGGTGAATGAATCCAGATGACGCCACTGCCAGGGGCTGGTGAAGGTCGACAAGAAGATCTCCCAGTTCGTGACCCAGTCGTAGCCCACCCCCTCCGGGAGGGCTCGCGGCTTCATGAAGTGAAGCAGCGCATAGAAAAGGGATGACCAGCCGATGGCCGACCAGGGGCCCCGGCGGCGCTCAACCGCGGCATACAGGGCCCCTCGGAAAAAGGTTTCTTCCAGGACGGCGATGAGCCACCCGCTCACGAGGGCGGCAACGGCCTTCGTCGCCAGACCCTGGTCCGCTTGTGGGCGCAGGACCCTGACCTCGATGGCCACGAGGACCAGGGCCAGCGCCACCAGGCTCAGAAACCCCGCGAGCCAGCCAAGCCCAATCGCCCGAAGCAAACGGCCACGTGCCGCGCCATAGCCGAGTGAGCGGTGGTCGGCGACGCCCATGGCCTTGAGGAGCGGCCAGAGCCCGATGAGGATGAAGCCTTGGGCCAGGCGACCCATGACCCGCTGCGGATCCTGGTCGAGCCAGCCGGCCTGCAGGAGGGGCCACGTCAAGAGCGCGGCCAAGACCAGGCAGGCGGCGAGGTAGAGGAAGAACAGGCCGGTCTCACGCATCGAAGATTCCGCGGGGGCATCGGATGAGCCTTGGCGGTTACGGCGACGATCCGCCTGGCCCTGACTCGAAGGTCGATGACCCGATCCCGTTGCGAGTTGGAAGCGATCGCGGCGGTGGCTTGGCCTAGCAGCGGCGCTCAGGATGCCTTTCGACCCTGCCCCGGCGTGGCCCAGGTGTGCCGTGCCGTGGCACCGTGGAGGGCCGGGACGCCGTCCCGCTGGGTCCAGCGGGACGGCGGGGCAAGTGGGTGTGGGTCAAATCCCCACGCGCAAGCGCTGTCCCGGGCGGATGCTGTTGTCCTTGCCCTTCATGCCATTGAGCCGCCGCAACTGCTCCACGGAGATGTCGTAGCGGGTAGCAACCCGGTACAGGGTCTCGTTGGCCTGGACGACGTGCTGGGCGGCCTTGCGCTCGTCCTTACCGGGCGACTTGGCGGCCTTCTCGTTCTTGGCCAGGGAGCCCTTTGCTGGGGACGGCTCACCCTTTGCGGTCTTGCTCACCTGGGCAAGGACCGCGGGCTGACTGGCCTTGGCGGTCTTGCTCGAGCCCGCCGAGGTGCCGGCCTTGTCGGCCTTCGCGGCCAATGCGCGCTGGGTCGGCTTGACCGCCTTGGCAGCAGCCAGGGTCGGCGCATCAAAGGTCTGAGTGCGAACCACTGCAGGAGCGGGCTCCACCGGGGCTGGTCGCGTGGCAGCGATCTGTGGTGGCGCTTCGGCCGCCGGCGCACGCCGCACCGGGCGGGGCCAATCGTCGTCCGCGAACACCAGCTCGCTGCGCCCTGCGGGCCGATCGGGCACGGCAAAGCCGCCGATGCGCGCCGGGGACGACGGGGTCGGCAGGCCTGCCACTCGCTGGGTCGAGCCGGCGGGGAGCCAGACGGTGTGGCCGGCGGGCAACAGGGCGCGGCCGCTGCGTGCCGGCTCGCGCCAGGCGAGGTTCGTGGCCGCGAGCCGGTCGAGTGAGACGCCGTAATAGCTGGCCACCTGCGTCGCGGGCATGCTCGCCGGAAGCACGATGCGCTCCTCCGTCATGGGGGCCTGGCGGACGATGCCGGGGAAATAGGTCTCTGGGTGGCTCGCAATGTCACGTGCCGCGAGGAATTGCGCATAGTAGTTGCGCGAGTGGAACTTAAAGGTGGGACCCTGGTAGTCGCGCACGATCCGGCCGAAGTCGGAGCCGTGCTCGGACTTCGCCCTGGACATGCCGCCCACCCCGTGGTTGTAGGAGGTGATGGCCAGGGGCCAGGTACCGAGCTGGCGGTACGCCTCGTCCAGGTAGCGCGCCGCCGCCTTCGCCGAGACCACCGGGTCCAGTCGCTCGTCCACGGCCTCTCCGACGTGCATATAGTTGCGGCCGGTGCCGGGCATGAACTGCCAGACGCCGGTCGCCCCTGCACTGGAGCGGGCACTGAGCTGATAAGAGGACTCCACGTGGGGCAGATAGACCAAGTCCTCGGGCAGGCCGGCGGCACGGAATGCCTCTCGAAAGGCCGGCTCGTAACGGCCACTGACCTCCACCCCGCGGCGGAACTTCTCCCGAATGCCCCGCTGGACTCGGACGCGCTCGTCGGCCCCGTAGATGGCCTTCGCGCCGCCGGCGGCGACCAGCTTGTCGCGCAGGGCCGCCTCCTCGGAGTTCAGTGACTCGCCGCGGCCGATCTTGCCCTGGAGGGAGCGCAGGCGGTATTTCAGGTTGTCTTGATGGGCCTGGATGATGGCCCTCTGGTCCGATGTCAAGCCTTCGGAACTGTCCACTGGCAGGTCGATCACCTCGTAGACCACGCCGAGGTACTGATCGTCGTGCAGGGCCGCCTGATTACGACCCCACTTGGCGTAGACATTGCGCCAGAAGTCCACGTTAGGCTGGATCTCGGCGGGCACAGGAAAGTCCCCGGTGGATGGCACCCGTGTGTAGGACGGGGTCTCGGTACGGTCTGGTGTGCCAGAGCAACCCCCCAGGAGCAGGACGAGCACGACGACCAACAGCGCCGGCAGGCGGCGATCGGTAAATGCAGGCATCAGCAGTTCCCCCCGATCCGGATGGCGTATGAGGTCGTGCCCCGGGGCAGACCCTGGGCACGATGGCGAAAAGTGTCGCTGACCGGGCCGGCTTTTGCAACCGAAAGTGGATAAAATCGAACGCTTAGCGCGGATTTCTATCGGTTTGGTTAGGTCGTGGCGGGGCCGCCTCCCTGCATGGCGCGGGCCAAGGGGGAGAGGACGTCGACCCCCTCACTCAGCAGCATGTCCACCAGCCGGATCAGGGGCAATCCGACCAAGGCATTCGGGTCATCGCCACTGAGCCTTTCGAAGAGGGCGATGCCGAGTCCCTCGGACTTGAAGCTTCCAGCACAGTCGAAGGGTCGCTCCCGTTCGACATAACCGGTGATCTGGCCTTGGGTGAGGCGCCGAAACCGCACCTCGTAGGGCTCGCAGCGCGTCCGGGTGCGACCGGTGGCGGCGTTTAACAGGCAAAGCCCGGTGTAGAAGACGACCGTCTTGCCCGAGACACGGCTAAGCTGGGCGACGGCTTGCTCGTGACCGCCCGGTTTGCCAAGGATGTCGCCCTCAATAACCGCCACCTGGTCGGATCCGATGATCAGGGCCTGAGGGTACAGCCCTGCGACGGCTTGGGCCTTGCTCAAGGCGAGACGGGTCACCAATGCGTCCGGGGGCTCGCCGTCGAGGCGGGACTCGTCCACCCGCGGGGCGCTGATGCCGAAACTGAGGCCAAGGCGTTCGAGCAGGGCCCGGCGGTAGGGCGACGTGGAAGCGAGGATGATTGGGGGCTGAGTCAAGGCCGGGGGCCTCCAAGGGGCAGTCGTGAGCTGACACCCCAAAGAGTAACCGCAACGCGAGGCCAGGTCCTAGGGAGATGCTGATCAAATGCCCTCCCGGCATTTGATCAGCTCGGGCCATCCCTGGCCCGCACGGGAAGCGCAATACATCAGCGCTTCCCTTGGGCCCCGGCCGACCGGCGCCGCGGTCCGGAACACCGCGCCCGCATCGCAGAACGCATCGCTGCGGTTAGCGGCCCGCGACGGAGCAGGGCCGCCGGGCTAGTCCTCCCGGACGACCCGGAAACCCAGCATGTCGATCCGGGTGTCCGGTGCGAACCGGTAGCGCGCCCGACTGCGCATGGCGACTGCGGGCTTGTTGAAGGCCCCGCCGCGGGCCACGCGCAGACTGCAGTCGCCGTCGTTCCGGGTGCGCCCATCTCCGGGGGCTCCCGTGTAATCCGCACTCCAGCAGTCCCCGACCCACTCCATGACGTTCCCCGCCGTGTCGTACAGGCCGAAGGGGTTTGGGGCGAGACTGGCCACCGGGGCCGGCATCCGGCCGTCCCAGGGGGTCCCGCAGTCGAAGCACACGGCGCGGCCCGTCTCGGGCTGGCTACCCCACCAATAGCTCTTGGGGTTGTCACCGCGGGCGGCGTACTCCCATTCGGCCTCGCTCGGCAGGCGGTAGCGGTGACCGGTCTGGCGGCTGAGCCAGCGGGCGTAGGCATCGGCATCGTCCCAACCCACGTCCGACACCGGTCTCTGGCCTCGCCCCCAACCGAAGTCGTTCGGCAGGCGTGCGCCGGTGCCTTGCACGAAGCGCTCGTACTCGGCATAGGTGACCTCACGCACCCCAATCAGAAACCGACTGATGGCCACTTCGTGTGCGGGCGACTCGTCCGGGTGCAATCGGATCGCATCGCTGCCCATGACGAATGTCGCGGGTCCGACCGCGGCCATGGTTGGCCCCAGCCCACCGTTGAGCAACCGGTCCCGCACGGTCTGCCGGCGGGGCAGCTCTCGCAGCTCTGGCGGATGCTTTGATATTGGCGCCGCCGGCGCGATCAGATCTTGGGAGGGCGCCACTTGGACCCTGGGCGGCGCGGTCGGCTGAGATGGGGCGACGCCCGCGACGTTCGAGCCGAGGCGCAGGCCATACCAGACGACGACCACCACCGCCGGGGCGGCGAGCAACAGGAGGACCCAGGGCAGGGCGCCGCTGGGTCGCGCCGGTTGGCCTTGATGTGGTGCTGCTGCGGTCAGTGGGAGGGCTGGGGGCTCGCGGCCTTGGTGGTCCGCCAGTGCCGCACCGCCTGCGGCGTCCCGGGGCTGCGGGTTCGGTATCCCTTGAGGTGCCGACTGGGCTTGATGTTCGAACCGGCGCTGGAGCTCGACGAGAGCGGCCGCCTGATTCTTGAGGGCGGTGGCCAGGCGACGCCGCTCCCGGTTCTTAACGCCCACCTCACGCGACTTGAGGTCGAGGCGCCGTTGCAGCTCCGCAATCATCTGTCGCAGGTCATGCACCTTCTTGGCCATGCGATCCGCCGTGGCGAGTGCCTCTTCCCGTGCGGTCTCCAGCACTCGCTGCTTGTCCCTGAAGTGCTCACGCTCCTCGTTCGCGGCGGCGAGCTCCACTGACGAGCGGTCCAGTGCCCGCTGCAAGGTCTCGACCTGATCGCGCAGGGCGCTGAGCTCGTCGTCGCCCTCGGGCGACTGGCCGCGGGCCTGCTTCAGGGCCTGGGTCAGATGGGCAATCTCATCCAGGGCGTACTGGAGGCGCCGGCGGAGCGTCTCCGACTCGTCAGTGTTGCGGCGCGTAGGGCTGGCGACCTCGCTGCCTATTGAGGCCGTGGCTGTCTCCCGCGCGCTGAAGGGTACGTCGCTCATGAGGCGTCGATTCGGTGGCTCCCGTCCTCGCTGACCGCTGGCCCTCGCGCCAGCCTGATCCAGACTACTGGGGAGCCTTTGATCGCCCTGTGATCGTGGTCACAGTTATCCGCACGGTTGCTCACCAGCCGACCAAGCGCTGCGGCGCCGCAGGGCGAGTCGGTCCGCATCGGCCCGCGAGCCTTGCTCAGTGCTCTCCAACGGGCCCGCCAACCCGCTGGGGCTCGCGTCCCGGCCGGTCGCCACCCGTTGCTGCACCCTGACCGCCGCCCACGTCCTTCGGTGGGCGCACCGGCCGCCCCGCCATGATGTCGTCGATCTGCTCCTTCGACAGGGTCTCGTACTCGAGCAGCGCCTGGGCCATCGCATGGAGCTTGTCGCGATTGGCCTCGAGCAGCGCCTGGGCACGCGCGAAATTGCGATCGATGATCAGCCGGATCTGCTGGTCGATCTCGCGGGCCGTCCCGGCGGACATGTGGCGATGCTCGGTGATGCTGCGCCCGAGGAAGACCTCTGCCTCCTCCTCGGCGTAGGAGAGCGGCCCCATGGCCTCCGAGAGCCCGAACCGAGTGACCATGTTGCGGGCAATCGCGGTGGCACGCTGGATGTCATTGGCCGCCCCAGTGGTCACGGCGTCGGGGCCAAAGATCATGGCTTCCGCGATGCGGCCGCCAAACAGGCTCGAGATCTGACTCTCCAGGTGGCGTTTGCTGGTGCTGTAGCGGTCGCGCTCGGGCAGGAACAGGGTCACGCCCAGGGCGCGGCCTCGGGGGATGATGCTGACCTTATGCACAGGGTCGTGCTCAGGCACCAGGCGGCCCACGATGGCATGGCCTGCCTCATGGTAGGCCGTGAGGCGTTTCTCCTCCTCGCTCATGACCACGGAGCGGCGCTCGGCGCCCATCATGACCTTGTCCTTGGCCCGCTCGAACTGCTCCATGTCCACCTTGGAGAGCCCGGCTCGGGCCGCAAACAGCGCCGCCTCGTTGACCAGGTTGGCCAGGTCCGCCCCAGAAAATCCCGGAGTCCCGCGGGCGATCACCTCCGGGTCCACGTCGTCGGCGATGGGGACCTTGCGCATGTGGACCTGCAGGATGGCGGTGCGTCCGCGCAGGTCCGGCAGCCCCACCACCACCTGGCGGTCGAAGCGCCCGGGGCGCAGCAGGGCAGGATCGAGCACGTCGGCGCGGTTTGTGGCGGCGATGACGATGATCCCCTCGTTGCCGGCGAAGCCATCCATCTCCACGAGAAGCTGGTTGAGGGTCTGCTCGCGCTCGTCGTGCCCGCCGCCCAGGCCCGCCCCACGGCGGCGTCCCACGGCGTCGATCTCATCGATGAAGACGATGCAGGGGGCCGCCTTCTTGGCCTGCTCGAAGAGGTCGCGGACCCGCGAGGCCCCGACGCCGACGAACATCTCGACGAAGTCCGATCCCGAGATGCTGAAAAACGGTACCTTGGCCTCCCCAGCGATGGCTCGCGCGAGCAGGGTCTTGCCGGTTCCCGGCGGGCCCACCATCAGGACGCCGCGCGGGATGCGCCCACCCAGATTGTTGAAGCGCTGCGGATTGCGCAGGAACTCGACCAGCTCGCCCACCTCCTCTTTGGCCTCCTCGACCCCGGCCACGTCCTTGAGGGTGACCTTGACGTCGCCCTCGGCGTGCTGGCGGGCCCGGCTCTTGCCGAAGTTGAAGATGCCGGCGGGGCCGCCTCCCGCCCCGGCATTGCGCTGCATGAACCAAAACCAGACGCCGATCAGGAGCAGGAAGGGCAGCCAAGCGGCGAGGAGCTGAGCCAGGAAGCCCGGACTGTCCGGGGGCGTGGCCCGGATGATGACCTGTTTGTTCAGGAGCTCGTCCACCAGACCTGGATCGCCAGGGTTGTAGGTCTCGAAGTAGGAGCCATCGGTGCGGGTCCCCTGGATGGCTTGGTCGCGAACCGTAACCTCGCGCACCGAGCCATCGCGCACCTCAGAAAGGAACTGGCTATAGCTCAGGGACTTGGGCTCGACCTGCCCGGGGTCTCCGAGGCCGTTGAGCAGCATCGCCAGCCACAAGGACACCGCCACCCAGAGGACCAGGCTCCAGTATTTCGATTTCATACCCGTAAGGCCTCGCCGCAATCCAGCGAGGGGGCCGGCGGCAACACCGTACCCGCCTCTTGCTTGTTGCACTGTAACATCGGGACGCCGGATGGCAATCAAAAGTGGCCCGCGGTGGGCACCTGCGGGCGGGCGGCAGCGCTTGCGTAGCGCTCGGACGCCGTGCCATCGGGTCCTGTCCCCTCAGGCCGGGCCAGGCGGGGAACGCTGGGCCCTGGCCGTGGCCTAAGGCAGCCGCCGGCGCGCGGCGTTTCCGATCCATGGTGGTGGTTGGGAGGTTGCATCCCATGTCCCGAAGTTGGTCGTTCGTCCTTGGTGCCTTTGCTGTGGGGGCTATTGCCGGCGCCGCGGTGGTCGCCGCACTCGCCCTGTGGGGCGCTTACGGAGGTATGGGCTTGGCGGGCGCCTCGCGGGCAACGCCGCCCGCCGGGGTCGGGGCCGTGGCGGGGCAGGGCCCGGAGCGGGACCCCTCAGCCACGATCCTGGAGCCCCGCGCCGAATCGGGTACGCCGACGCCGCAGACGACGCCCCCGGACCCGATGCTCGTCCGGTTGGACGAGCTCGGCGCGGCCTGGACGCGCATCGACGACGAGGTGACCCGGCTGCGCCGCCGCATCACCGACCTGGAACAGCGCCTGAGCAGCGTCCAGGCTCGGTCGGTGGCCGCCGAGGCGAGCGCCCCGGCCCGCCTTGGCGCCACCCCCGACGGACAAAAATCCGCCATGGTGCGGGCCGGGCTCGCGGAGGACACGGCCGCCGAGATCATCCGCCGTCAGGGTCAGCAAGCCCTAGACCGCCTGAATCTGCGCGATGTCGCCACCCGGGAGGGCTGGCTGGGATCGGACCGCTACCGTGAGGAGCTGGCCCGCCTGGAGGAGGAGGCGGTGGACCTCCGCCAGGAGCTGGGCGATGAGGTCTATGACCGGTATCTCTATGCGGTGGGCGAGGACAACCGGGTGCGCGTGGACGGCATCATCGCCGGCTCGGCGGGGGAGGCCGCCGGGCTACAGCCGGGCGACCTGATCGAGGCGTATGCGGGTGAGCCCGTGCTGACTGTCAGCGACCTGCGCGAGGCCACTGGCGGCGGCGAGCGCGGCGAGCTGGTCCAGGTGCGGGTTCGCCGCGGTGCTCAGACCTTCGACGCCTGGGTCGCTCGCGGTCCGCTTGGCGTCCAGCTCGATACCGCCCGGGCCGAGCCCCGTTGACGGGGGCGTCCGCACAGGGGTTGCTCGCCCGCGCCTTCCCCTGAGTCAGGCCCCGACTCAGGCTCAGTTGCTCGATAACAGTGGGCGGCAGGCCGCCGGCATGACCGGCTCCGGCCTGGGTCCGGCCGGCTTGAGCGGTTTGCGTGCCTCCGCGCTGAACCACCAGTCCAGGTCTCGGCCGCAGCCGTCGCCGGGCGGTATGGGTTTCTGGGGCTCACACTGGGCCGCGTCTGCGGGGCAGTGGATGCGGACGTGAAAGTGGGCATCGTGGCCGAACCAAGGGCGGATCTTCCTCAGCCAGCCCCGGTCGCGCTCGCTTTGGCAGAGACCGCGCTTGATGGCCGGGTTGACGAAGATGCGGTCGACCCGCGCATCGTCCGCGGCGGCCTTGAGCAGTGCCCTCTGCTCCTCGCCCCACAGGGGGCCGAGCGTCTCCCCGTCGCGGCTGACCATGCTCGGGGGGTCGAGGGTGCCAGCCGTGTCGCGGTTGGCCGCGGCGGCCGAAGGGGCGAGCTTGAACCAGACGTCCACGTCGAGCCCGTTCTGATGACTGCGGTGCGAGCTCGACATGAGTCCGCCGCGGGGCTGGCTGAGGTCCCCGACCATCACGAGCTGAGAGCCGCGCCTGGCCATGGTCTGACCGAGGCTCGTCACCAGGCGCAAGAGCTCCGGATGCCCGTAGAAGCGGTTGCGGTAGCGGCGCACGCTCACGTAGCCGGCCCCTTCGGCAGGCAGGGCCTGGGCCCCGCCGATGCAGCCATTGGACGTCTCGCCGATGACGACGGTTGGCCCCTCGCTGGGGGTCTTCACCTGGCCCCAGGGACCCGCCTGGGCGGGGAGGGCAAGGCCGGCGGTGAGCAGCAGGGTGCTGAGGCAGGCGGCCGTACGGGTGCTGCGATCCATGGTGCTCCTCGGCGGGTTTGGGGCGGCGGGATTATATAACGCTCGCGCTTGGGTCCAGCATCCCCGCAAACCGCACCGCCGGACACTGTTCGGCGGCCGCGGCGCTTGCGCCGCAGGCTGTGGGAGCCGCCGGGGCCGATGGGGTATGCTTGGCGCTCCCTCGCACAACCTGCCCCTGCCCGCACGCCTCTGCCCCGAGCATGCCGCGCGACGCTATGACCCTGTGCCCCGAATGCAGGCTGCTGCAACGCATCCCCCCGCTGCCCAGGGGCGGGGTCGCGCGCTGCCCGCGCTGCGGCTGCCAGCTACACCGCCAGCGCCCGGACAGCCTGGAGCCAGCCCTGGCGCTGACCCTGGCCGGCGTCATCTTGTTCGCGGTGGCCAACAGCTTCCCCTTCCTGGCCTTTCAGATGCAGGGGCAGACCACCGAGACGACGCTCGCCTCCGGGGTCCTGAGCCTGTTTACCGCTGGCCGCTGGGAGCTCGCCGCCGTGGTCGGCTTTACCAGCATGGTCGCACCCGGGCTGCAGCTCGCCCTCCTGTCGGCCGTGCTGGTGCCGCTCAAGCTCGGGCGGTTGCCGGCCTGGGTCGCACGCTTGTTCCGCTACTCTCGCAGCCTGACCCCCTGGGGCATGATGGATGTCTTCATGCTTGGGATCCTGGTGGCGGTGGTCAAGCTGTCGGACCTGGCGACCCTGATCCCCGGGACCTCGTTGTTCGCCTTCGCGGTGCTCATCTTCGTGCTGGCCGGTGCTCAAGCGTCGCTCGACCCCGATATCGTCTGGTCGGCGGTCCCCCTGCCGGAGGGCGCCTGGCGCCCTCCGCATCCGGGGGAGCCGGCCTATGCCTGCCTAGCCTGTGAGCTCGCGGTGCCGGCCGAGGCGGCGGCCCGCCCGCCCGGTGGTTCCTGGGCCAGGCCCACCCCGATCTGCCCCCGCTGCGGCGAGGCGCTGCACCCGCGCAAGCCGCGCAGCCTGGAGCGCACCTGGGCCCTGGTGATCGCGGCCGCGGTGCTGTACGTCCCTGCCAACCTGTATCCGGTCATGTCCGTGACCTCCCTGGGGCGCACCCAGGCCGATACCATCCTCAGCGGCGTACAGTACCTCCTCCATCACGGCCTGTGGCCCCTGGCCCTGGTGGTCTTCGTCGCCAGCGTCCTGGTGCCCTTGATGAAGCTCGCGATCCTGGTGTACCTGCTGGTGTCCGTACAACGGCGCTCCGCCTGGCGGCCACGGGACCGCACCCGGCTCTACCGCCTCACCGAGGCCGTCGGGCGCTGGTCCATGGTGGACATCTATGTCGTGACCATCCTGGTCGCCCTGGTCCAGCTCGGAAACCTGGCCACCATCGAGGCCGAAGCGGGGGCGATCTACTTCGCGGCGGTGGTGGTCCTGACCATCTTCGCCGCCGCAGCCTTCGATCCCCGCCTGATCTGGGATGCCAGCCGGGACCCCAGCCGGGACGCCAGCCGGGATGCGGCTGGGCAGGGCCATGGGCGAGACTGACCCGGTGCTGCTGGCCCAGGCCGCTCCCGCGGCATCGGGCGCGGGGGTGCCGCTCGCCGAGGCGCAGGTCGCCGTCCGCACCGGGCCCTCGCTGGTCTGGCTGATCCCGCTGGTGGCGCTCGCGATCGGTGGCTGGCTGGCGTACAAGGCCTACAGCGAGAAGGGGCCGACCATCCACATCGGCTTCAAGACCGCCGCAGGGCTCACCGCCGGCAAGACCGAGGTGAGGTTCAAGGACGTGGCCATCGGAAAGGTGACCGCCATCGATGTCACCCCCGACCTCACGGGGGTCAGCGTAACCGCCGACCTGGTCGCCGGGGCCGAGCGTTACCTCACCGATGGGACCCGTTTCTGGGTCGAGCGCCCGCGTGTGACCGCGAGCCAGGTCTCGGGGCTGGAGACCCTGCTCTCGGGCGCCTACATCGCCATGGACCCCGTCAACCGGGGTGATGCCGTGCGGGACTTCGTCGGTCTGGAGCAGCCTCCACTGGTCACCACCTCTGAGGCGGGCAAGCAGTTCGTCCTGCGTGCACCCACCCTGGGATGGCTCAACATCGGCTCTCCGGTCTACTATCGAGACATCCAGGTCGGTCAGGTGGTTGGCCATGACCTGGACGCGGATGGCCAGGCCGTCGACATCCGGATCTTCGTTGCGGCCCCCCACGACGCCCTGGTCGACACCAACACGCGCTTCTGGAACGCGAGCGGGATCGACGTTTCCCTGACAGCCGCGGGCGTGACCATCGACACCCAGTCGCTGCTCTCGGTGTTCATCGGCGGCGTGGCGTTCGACAACCCGGAGACCCTCGAGGCCGCGGGCCGCACTGCCGAGGCAGGGGACGTCTTCCCCCTCTACGCGAGCCGTGCCGAGGCGCATGAGAAGATTTACCTGCACAAGGAGCGTTTCCTGCTCTATTTCGGAGGCTCGGTGCGCGGGTTGAGCATCGGCGCCCCGGTGGAGCTGCGCGGGATCAAGGTGGGCCAAGTGTTGGACATCCAGCTCCAGCTCAAGGCCGACACCGCCGCGTTCCAGATCCCGGTGCTGGTCGAGGTCGAGCCCGAGCGCATCGTCGTCGTGGGCGGAGACGCTGGTGATGTGGCCAGCGACGCGGTCGAGCGCTTGGTGGAGCGGGGCCTGCGGGCGCAGCTCAAGTCCGGCAACTTGATCACCGGGCAACGCTATGTCGATCTCGACTTTCACCCCCTGGACCGGCCTCAGACCATCTGGCAGGGCAAGGACTTCCGCATCTTCCCGACGGTCCCGGCCGAGCTCGATGCCATGACCGACAAGGCCAACGCCATCCTCGATGCCGTCGCCGCCCTCCCCCTGGCCCAGATCGGCACCGATCTGCGCGACGCGGTCGCCGGGGCCAAGGAGATCCTGGCCTCCCGGGAGCTGATGGATGCGGTCAGCGAGCTCGATCTCACCCTCAAGCAGGTGCGCCAGGTCGCCGCGGGTGTCGACCGGGATGTCATGCCTAAATTGGCGGCGGCCCTCGACCAGGCAAGGGGCGCCCTGAGGTCCGCGGACGGGTTGGTCGCGCCCGAGTCCGCGACTGCGGTCGAGCTGCGCCGCCTCCTGCAAGAGGTGTCGGCCGCGGCCCGCGCGGTGCGCAGCGTGGCGGACTACCTGGACCGCCATCCGGAGGCACTGCTGCGCGGCAAGGGGGGCATCCGATGAGCATCCATCGCCCAGGCCATCGGTCAGTCTGGCGCCACGGCCAAGCCCTGATCGCAACGCTGTCCTTCCTGCTGGTCCTCGGCTGTGCCACGCCGCCTTCGAGCTTCTATCGGCTGATGCCGACCGCCGGGTCAGGGGCCCAGGGCGTGGGGCCGAGCAGCATCACCGTCGGGCTCGGGCCGGTCACCTTCCCGCAGTTCCTGGACCGACCCCAGATCGTCGCCGGGGAGGGGCGCAACCGCCTTGCCCTGGACGAGCTCCACCGCTGGGGGGGGTCGCTGCAGGACGACTTTCTGAGGGTGTGGAGTGAGAACCTGGCGTCCCTGTTGGGGACCAGCCGGGTTCTGGTCCTCCCCTCCGAGGTGCGTGTGCCGCTCGATTTTCGCATCGTCGCGACGGTCCTGGGCTTCGAGGGGACGGTCGGTGGCGAGGCGGTCCTGAAGGTGCGCTGGGTGGTGCTCGACGGCCAGCGCGAGCAGGTCCTCGCCTTGCGGGAGGACCGTTACGCCAGTCCGGTGCAAGCGGGTGGCGGACCTGAGGCGCTGGTGGCGGCGATGAGCGAGTGCCTCGGGGTATTCAGCCGGGATGTGGCCGATGTGGTGCGAGGGCTGCCCAAACCGGTGCCCTTGGCGGGGGCAGGCGAGGCCCTTTGACCCGTTTGAGCCGCCTCATGCTGGTGCATGCCGGCCCTGAGCTGCACCGAAAGGGCGCACCCCGCATCGTTTCTCCCGGCGCAGGACCGGTCTGACCGCCTGGGGGCATGAGCATCCGCCCAGGCGACCCCGAAAGGCATAGGGTTTGCATCTGTCGCGCACCCATTTGCCACACGAGAGGTCGCCATGGAACAACTGCACGCGGGTACCGACGTACTCTTCATCCTGATCGGGGCCGTGATGGTACTCGCCATGCACGCGGGCTTCGCCTTCCTCGAGGTGGGGACGGTGCGGGCCAAGAATCAGGTCAATGCCCTGGCCAAGATCCTGAGCGACTTCGCGGTCTCCACCGTTGCCTACTTCTTCGTTGGCTACGCCATCGCCTATGGCGTCAACTTCTACGCCGCCGCCGGAACCCTGGCGGAGCGCAACGGCTACGAGCTGGTCAAATTTTTCTTCCTGCTGACCTTTGCCGCGGCTATCCCGGCCATCGTCTCGGGCGGGATCGCCGAGCGCGCTAGGTTTCACCCCCAAATGCTCGCCTCTGGTTTGATCGTTGGCCTGCTCTATCCCTTCTTCGAAGGGATCGCCTGGAATGGCAATTTCGGCCTCCAAGGCTGGGTCGAGGGGGTCTTGGGGGCCAAGTTCCACGACTTCGCGGGCTCTGTCGTGGTCCATGCCGTGGGCGGTTGGATCGCCCTGGCAGCGGTCCTGCTGCTCGGCCCCCGTCATGGCCGCTATAGGGCGGACGGGGCCATGACCGCCCATCCCCCGTCCTCCATCCCCTTCCTGTCCCTCGGGGCCTGGACCCTGACGGTGGGCTGGTTCGGGTTCAACGTGATGTCCGCCCAGACCGTGGATGCGGTGAGCGGCCTGGTGGCCGTGAACTCCCTCATGGCCATGGTGGGCGGTATCCTGGCCGCCCTGGTGGTGGGCAAGAACGACCCGGGCTTCCTGCACAACGGGCCCTTGGCGGGACTGGTGGCGGTCTGCGCAGGCTCCGACCTCATGCACCCCATGGGGGCGCTCGTCGTCGGCGCCGTCGCCGGAGCGCTCTTCGTCTGGGCCTTCACCCTGACCCAGAACCGCTGGAAGATCGACGACGTCCTCGGGGTCTGGCCGCTGCATGGGCTGTGCGGACTCTGGGGCGGGCTCGCGGCCGGGATCTTCGGCTCCAAGGCCCTCGGGGGGGTCGGGGGGGTCTCCTTTGGCGCCCAACTGGCCGGAACCCTAGCCGGGGTCATCATCGCCTTCGTTGGCGGCTGGGTCGTCTACGGGGTCATCAAGGCGCTCATGGGCCTGCGCCTGTCCCAGGAAGACGAGTACCTGGGGGCGGACCTTAGCATCCATAAGATCACGGCCCAGCCCGACTACAACCGCGGCGAGGTGTAGGTTTCCGAGTCCAGGCCGCGGATGACCGGGGCGCCACGGCGGCGTCCCGGGGCCGACCTCTTCCGCCTTCAGGCCTTGCTCGGCTGGCGACCCATCGAGCCTTGAAGGGGCCGGGGCGGCGGCAGCCCGTCTTCGACGATGCGCGCCCATTTTCCACGTAGGCCTTTGTTGGGCGGTTGTCGCAGGGGCCGAGGTCGGCGCTAGAAGTGCTGAGTGGATTTGGGCTTGGAGCGCGGCCCTCACGCCGGCGGGTCAGGCGCAGCGTCTGGCGATTGAGCGCAAACTTGCGAGAAACCCACGTCAGGGTGCGCCCGTCGGTGGCTCAATTCGTGAGCTTGGCTGAAGATTATTTCTAATCAGGAAACGCCTTGACTAGACCCCTTGGTTAAGGCGAGGGGGCTGCCTGACAGGGCGCTTGGTTCCGTACACCGGGCTGACAGGGGTGCAGGGCATCCTGTCGACCGCCCTCGCGTGGCAGCGGACGCGAGACCGCAGAAGGGGCGCTCCGGCGGGCGCCGATGGCCCGCGCTCATGCGGGCCGCAGGGGCAAAGGTCCCCCACCGCTTGAGCTCGCCCGCAGGACCCTGAGTGACGGTGTCAGGCTGGATCTGGGCACCACGTCGCTGGCGCGTCCAGCCCCTGGTCCGCCGGCGGCGCGCGTTCGGGGCTGGCTCGGGCGGACGCGCGGCCGCCGCTGATGGGTCGCCGAGCCATCCGCTCGCGACCGCTGGGGCAGCGGGCTTGGGTTACACTAGAAGGCGATCCACGGTCAGGTTGGACCCACGACGGGAGGGCATGGCATGCGGACTTCGACCGTCCTGGCGCTCGTGGCCCCGTTAGTGGCCGGTGCCGTGCAGGCCACTGAACCCGGCTTCTGGGGTGGAGGTCCCGGCTACTGGGCCGATCCCTGGTCCGCCTATCCGGGTCCTGGACCAGGCGGTGGCCCGGGCTTTGGGCCGCCCTATGGGCCCGAGCGCCCAGCCTATGGTTTCGGGTACCCCCGGCTACGGCGCCGAGCGGCCTGGGTTTGGTCCCGCTTACGGCTTGGGCCATGGGCCTAGCGATGGATCCAATCGGGGGCCCAGTCAGGGTCCCAGTCAGGGCCCCAGCTACCCGTTATCCGGCGCGAGGCTGCCGCCCGATGCGCGCAGCACCCCGGAGCGCGACGGCGGCCCCTCCGTGGCTGGTCCCACCGGCCCTGGTGCAGAGTTGCCCGGATGGGTCGGGGCGCCGAGCTGCCGGGTGCTGGTGAAGCGGCGGCTCGCTCTGGCCGGGGACGGCCGGGCTCGGGCTGGGCACGACCCAACGACAGGGGGCCCTCTGGGCTCGGCAACCGCGGAGCCCGCCAGGGCTACGGCCGGGGCTCCGACGGCTATGGGCGCGGTCCATCCGCGACCGGCTCCAATCCCCGTCAGCCGCGCTTCCGCGCCGAGTGACCGACCTGAATGGCGTTGATGACCTGCAGATGGCTTGACTGCAACCGAGGAGACGCGACATGCGTGGATACCTGAAACCCGTGATCTTGCTCTGCACCATCGCTGCGGCACCGGCGGTGGCCGTTCCGCCTCCAGGCCCCGGCTTCCCTGACGACTGTGTGCGTGGCCCAGGGTACGGCCCCGGAGCGCCCGGCCCCTGCGTGGATGGTCCCGGCTATGGACCCGGCGCCCCCGGCTATGGTCCGGGCTACGGACCTGGCGGTCCTGGCTATGGGCCAGGTGCTCCGGGCTACGCACCTGGCGAGCCCGGCGGCCCGATCGACGGGCCCGGCTACGGGCCAGGCGATCCGGGCCCCGGCTACGAGCCGGGATAGCGGCTGGGAGCTGCCCGATCTGGGGCAGGCCCTGAGGCGGGTCCCAGGGCCTGCCGGACCGTCCGGGTCCCTTCGGCCGCGCGTTTGTCGGCCCAAGGTGCGGTCTGCGCAGAAGACTTGCTCACCCGCTAGGGAGATGCGGATCAAATGCCCTCCCGGCATTTGATCCGCTCGCGTCCCGCGACGCGCGCGTCGCGGGACGCTCCCGTTTCAAGGGCTTAAGGCCCTCGAAACGGGCGGGCCATCCCTGGCCCGCACGGGAAGCGCAATACATCAGCGCTTCCCTAGCGCGGGAGCGATCCGAATTCCCGCTGATAGAGATCCAGGCTGTCCTGGGTCCCGCAGACGAAGACGCCGTCGCCCGGTGCGACGCGGAAGTCCTCGGCGAGATCGAGCAGGGTCTCGCCGCCGCGTTCGATGGCCACCACCGCCGCCCCGGTGCGCTCGCGGACGTCCGCCTGCCAGGGGTGTTGGCCGCTCAGGCTGCCCGCGGTCATGCGCATGCAGCGCAGGCCCTGCTCGACCATGACGGCGCTGCTGCCGAGCAGGTGGCGGGCGAGGAGGTGACCAGCGACCTGGCCGACGGAGAGGGCGAAGTCCGCGCCAGCCTGGTAGAGGCGCGGCACATTGGAGGCGCGGTTGACCCGGGCGATGAGCCTGACCTTGGGGGCAAAGTCGCGCACCACGGCGGCGGCGAAGATACCTGCACTGTCGCTGCTGAGGGCCAGAACCACGGTCCCGGCTTCAGCGACCCCGGCGCGCTCCAGCACCGCGCGCTCCAGGACATTGCCTACCACATCCACAGCCGGCGCCGGGTGCTCGGCAATGACCAGGGTCTGCTCGCCCGCGTCGTGGAGCATCTCGACGACCTTGGCGCCGACGGTGCCGAAGCCGGCCACGACGATGGGCCCGGAGCGGGGGATAGGGGCCGCGAGGGCCTCGACCTTGGCGAGGCTGCTGTCCTCGCCGATCACCACCAAGATGGCCCCAGGGGTGATGCGGGTCTCGGGCCCTCGGGCCGGCTCGAAGACCCCGCCGTGCCACTGACCGATGAGGGTGACCCCGAGGCGGCGGCGCATCTGGAGGTCGCCGAGGCGCTGCCCCGCCAGGGGGCTGTCCGGGTGGGCGCGGTACTCGGCCAGGGCCACGCGCCCGCCGATTAGGCTCAGACCCTCCGCGGGCGGGCTGATCCTGGCGCTGGCGCGGGCGGCCAGCGCGGCGGCGAGGATGTGGGAGGGGGTGTAGACCGCTGTGGCGCCGACCTTGACCATGGGGGCGCGATGCAAGGGGTTCTCGGCCAGGGCATAGGCCGGGCCCCGGAAGCCGCGCTCCCTCGCCATCATGATGCAGGTGGCGTCGTCGTGGTCGTCCGCGTTGGTCACCAGGGCGCGCGCCTGCTCCACCCCGGCCAAGAGCTCCGGGTCCTCGTCGAGCGTCCCGAGGACGACCGAGTAGCCGCGCTCGTGGAGGCGGCGCGCCAGGGTCGGGTCGCTTTCCAGAATCACGAAAGGGGCCTGCACACGCTCCAGCTCCTCGATCAACGAGTCCACGCCGGGACCATAGCGGTGGAACAGGACGTGCCCCTCCATGGGCGGCAGGACACGGGCCAGGCGGGCCTCGAAGCGCTCCTCAAACAAGGGCAGGAGATAGACGGGAAAGATCAGCAGGACGAACAGTAGCCCCGAGATCTGGGTGAACATGACAAACAGCGACATCACCGGGTGCTGCCAGCGGTTGTCGGCGCCGTAGCCGGTCGTCGTCAGGGTCTCCGAGGCCCACTCCAGACTTTCCCAGAAGCCGCGCGGGTTGCCCTCCAGGTAGGTCATCCCAAGCATGTACAGGACGCCTAGGACGGCCACCACGGCGGGCAGCGCCGCAAGCACGGCCAGGAGGCGTAGCATGGAGCGGCTGAGCTTCGGCAGCATGGATCCTCTGCGAGGGCATTCGGCGGTGTCGGTCAAGGTCCCTGGCTTGGCGCCGCATCCCAAGACAGCACCCCTGGACGTCGCCAATGGGGCTCCAGTGGCGGGGCCGTCAACACGACGGATCGCACCGGGGCGGGCGAGGTTACACCCTGGTCGCCGGGGCGTACAGGGTGCGTACAGGGGCCGTCCAGGGTGCCCTGGCGTGGCGGCCGGGCAGGGTCGAGGCTGCGCGCCGGTCCCGGCGGCTATGTTGCCCAGCCTCACCTACACTCACCAAGGGTAGCCCGGTGTCCGGGGCCCCGGGGCCGGTTCAGCCTGGGCACGGGCTGGGGACTGCGCCATCCGCCCTGGCCGCATCGGCCGGGCAGGAGAGACCAGATGGGCCTGCGACCGTCGTCAGCGCGCTGGTTCGAGACCGTGGTGCCGCGCGAGGACACGCACGACGCCGTCGAGGCCCTGGCACGCGGGGGGCGCGTGCAGTTCGAGTGGCTCGGCGCCCGTGCGGCGGCCAGTGAGCCGCAGCACCTGGCGGAGCCGCTCGCCCGTTACCGGGCCCTGGCGCGGGACTACGCGCGCTTCTGGCCGCCGCCCGTCTTCGAGCGTCGCTGCTGCACCCTGCCGGTGGAGATGTCGGCCAAGGTGGCGCTGCGCCAGCTAAGCCACTGGCGAGCGGCCGCCGCCGGGGGCCTTGAGCGGCTGCAGGGGGCAGAGGCCGAGCGTGATGCCATCCTCAACTGGCGTCCAGTCCTCGAGGCGTTGTCGGGAAGCCCGTTGGACCTCGGGGCCCTCGTTGATGCAGGGCCCGTCCTCGCGGCGCAATGTCTGATCCTGCCCAAGGAGGCTGATACCCCGGCGACCCTGGCGCAGGGGGGGACACTCTCCCTCGACCTGACCCTGGACACTGGGCGCGTCCTGATCGGGTTGCTACCGGCTTCCGACCGCCAGACCTGGCGCGATCTGGCCCAGACGGCTGGCGGGCGGGTCCTCCCTTTGCCGTCCTGGCTGAAGGGTGATGCGGCTGCCTGTCTGGCTACCCTCCATGGGCGCATGGGCGAGGTCGAGGCGCGCATCGCCAGCCTCCAAGCCGAGGTCCAGCGGCTCGCTGTGGAGCACGAGGTCGACCGCGCTCGGGGTGTTCTGGAACGCTTGGACTGGTTCCACGGCACGGCGCAGCGCATCGACTGCGACAGCCACTACTGCTGGGTGACTGGGTGGACGAGCGAGGCGAGCGCCGAGGTCATGAATGAGGCCCTGCGTGCGCGCGGGGTGAGGGGCTCGGTGGTCTTCGTCGAGCCGCCGGCGGATGCCGCCTCGCCCACGGTCACCGCCCATCCGCTCTGGCTGCGTCCCTTCGAGGTCTTCACCAACGCCATGGGCATACCGGGGGCCGCCGAGGCCGATCCGACACCCTGGGTGGCGGCCCTCGTCTGCCTGATGTTCGGCTACATGTGCGGCGATGTCGGACATGGGGCCCTGATCGTGGCTGCCGGTGTCTGGCTGCGCCGGCGCACGGCCCTGTGGCCGCTCCTCGTGGCGTGCGGGGCCTCTGCGACAGGGTTCGGGTTTGTCTACGGCCATGTCTTCGGTTTCCATGGGCCGATCGGGCCCCTCTGGCTGAGTCCCCTGGAGGACCCCATGACCCTGCTCGCCACGCCAGTGGTGGGGGGTGCCCTGGTCCTGACCATCGGCATCATCCTGCACGCGGTCCAGACCTGCTGGCGCGGGGAGGGTATGTCCCAGCGGCTGGCGGACCTGGCCCAGCTCCTCGTCTATTGGGGGCTCCCCTTGGCCTTTTGGTACCGGGGTCTTGGCTGGCTGGTCGTGGCCGGCGTGGTCCTGTGTGCGGTCAACGGGCTCTGGCGGGGGCGGTCCCTGTGGTCACTGGCGCAGGGGCTTGGGACCCTGGCCGAGAGTACCTTCACCCTGATGCTCAACACGCTCTCCTTCGCAAGGGTGGGGGCCTTTGCGCTGGCGCATGCCGCCCTGGAGAGTGCGGTGATCGGGGTGGCCGACCTGACGGAGAGCCCCCTGGCCGGTCTCGTCGTGCTCATCCTGGGCAACCTCGCAGTCGTGCTGGTGGAGGGGGTCGTCGTGATGATTCAGACCACGCGACTGATCCTGTTCGAGTTCTTTGTCCGATTCTTCGAGGGGCAAGGGCGGGCCTTCCGTCCGGTATCCGCGCCCAAGGGTTTCGACGGCGCCGCGCGGCCGGGCGGCAACGGGGGGCGAGAGCAGCGGTGACCTCCGGTGGGGGCGCCGCCTGCGCAGCGGGCGGTGGGACTCCGCGGGGTCGGCCTCTTGGATTAGACAGTGCGCATCAGGGCGGCGACGCTCGCCGGGCCGTCCGAGGCGACCAGGGGAAGCCAGGTGTGCAGGGGAAACAGCGGCGTCTTGACGGCAAAGCCCAGGAGCGGCAGCAGGAGCACCGTCAGCTCGAGATCAGGCCGGGGCGGGACCCCGCGCAGGGTCTGGTCATGGAACGAAGGGGGGTGGGCGGTTCGCTCCTGCGGGGCCTATAGGTGCCTCCCAACGGCGCGAGCCGAGGTCCGCGGCCAGCCCCTCACCGCTTATTTGTAGACGCGATTCGTCGCCAACCGGCCGACGATGTCTCGGCAGCACCACAGGATCTTATGGCTGGCGGAGCCCACCGCCCACGCCCTCAAGGTGATGACCAGATGCCCCCGGTGGTGGCTTGCCGGAAGGTCCAGCATCAGACCGAAGCCTTGCCTCGACTGCCGCTGACGGCCGCCAGAATGCCCTGCAAGAGCGCAATGGGGGTGGGCGGGCAGCCGGGGATTTGCACGTCCACCGGAATGACGTTGGCGACCTTGCCGCAGGAGGCATAGCTTTCACCAAAGATTCCGCCGGTGCAGGCGCAATCACCCATAGCGACCACCCACTTGGGCTCTGGGGTGGCGTCGTAGGTGCGTTTCAGCGCCACCTCCAGATTGCGTGATACCGGACCCGTCACCAGCAGCATGTCCGCATGGCGGGGGCTCGCAGCAAATTTGATGCCCATCCCCTCGATGTTGTAGTGCGGGCCATTGACGGCGTGGATCTCTAGCTCGCAGCCATTGCAGGAGCCCGCGTCCACATGGCGGATGGTTAGGGCCTGGCCGAAGACCTCGAGGATCTGAGCGTGCAGGTCCTGCTCTTTCGTGCGCAACGCTGGATCGGCCTGAGGTGGCGGCTCAGACACGATGCCGGCCTTGAAGATCTGCTGCAGGATTCGCCGCGTGGCCATGTTAGAGGTCCTGACCGCTGTAGGAAAGGTTGAACGACTTGTTGATGAGCGGGAAGTCGGGGACGATGTTGCCGAGCACACTGTGCTCCAGCAAGGGCCAGTTCTGCCAAGACGGGTCGTGGGGATGGACCCGGTCGAGCCGCCCGTCCGCCCCGATGCGCACCGCCACCAGGACCTCGCCGCGCCAGCCTTCAACCCAGCCCAGCCCCTCGCAGACCGAGTGCACTTGATTGATCGGGGCCTGGATCTGACCCGCCGGCAGCCTTCGAACAATCTCGCGGATCAGGCGCAGGGACTCCGTCACCTCGGCGAAACGCACCTCGGCACGCGCCAGGACGTCGCCTTTGCGTTGGGTGGCGATGGTCACATCCAGCTCATCGTAAGGCACCTCGGGAAACTGGGCGCGCGCATCCCAGGGTTGGGCACTGGCGCGTCCCGCCAGGCCGGTCAGCCCCAGCTTGGCGGCTAACGCTGGCGTGCAGACCCCGGTATTGGCGAAGCGGTCCTGCAGGGTGGCGTGCTCATCGTAGATGCTCTTGAGACGCTGGACCTCCACTGCGAGGCGCTCGCACGCCTCGGCGAGCTCCGCAGCCCCCCCCGCAGGCAGGTCCACTGCCACGCCGCCGGGCTGAATACAGTCGAACAGGTAGCGGTGGCCGAACAGCCGAGCGGATCGTCGCAACCAATCCTCCTTGAGGCGCCAGAACTGCATGAAGCCGAAGCTCAAGGCCACGTCGTTGCCCAGGTAACCGAGATCACCGAGGTGGTTGGCGATGCGCTCGATCTCCAGGAACAGGGCGCGCAACCACAGGGCGCGCTCTGGCGGTGTCGTGCCGGTGGCCGCCTCCACCGCCATGCAATAGGCGAAAGAGTAGGCGCTGTGGGTGTCGCCCGAGACCCGCCCGGCGAGTCGGGCACCGGTCGCGAGGTCCATGCCCACGAAGCGCCGCTCGATACCTTTGTGCGTGTAGCCCAGGCGCTGCTCCAGCTTGAGGATGCGCTCGCCGATGATGGAAAAGCGGAAGTGCCCTGGCTCGATGGTCCCCGCGTGGATGGGGCCCACAGGAATCTCATGTACCCCCTCGCCCGTGACGCGGATGAAGGGATAGTGATCCGTGTCGGCCCTCGCCGTCTGGCTCGCGTCGAAGTCGCCGCGCAAGGGGAATACCGCCTCCGGCCAGGCACCGTGGCGCAGCCACTTGCGGTTGTCGACGGCCTCGGTAGCCGTGATACCCAGCAGGTCGAAGGTGGCGCGCTGCATGCGTTCTGCTTGGGGGAAGATGTGGGCCAGGTCTGGGTAGGCGGGCGCCTCTGCGGGAAGGTGGCTGGTTACCCAGGCCAGTCCGGCGTTGGTCAAAAAGGCGCCGTGAATGCCGAATCCTCCCTCGCCGAATGCCCCTGCCAGGTGACGGTCGTCGCTGCCCCAGAGGGCGATCAGCTGCCCGCCCTGGTCCTTGACCGCCCGGGCAAAGGCAGGCAGCCGGTTCGCAGCCACCCCGCCGCGCCAGATGTTTCGCCCAAGGGGCCGGAGCTGCCAGTCCTGTGCAAAGGTCTTCATCTCAGCCCCCCAGCAGTTGCGCGGCCTGCCGATACCAGGCCGCCAGATACGGCGGTATGAACAGGCCCAGCATCAGGACCAGGCCCAGGTGTAGAAAGACCGGGGCCAGGGCCGGCTGGTGCGGCAGTTTGGGCAATTCTGTTTCGCCGAACACCATGGGCTGGACCTTGCCGAAGATCGAGGCAAAGGCGACCCCCAACGCCAGCAGGAGCATGGGGGTCGCCCAGGGCTGGTGGTGCATGGCTGCGGTGATGATGAGGAACTCGCTGGCGAAGACGCCGAAGGGCGGCACACCCAGGATCGCGATGGTGCCCAGCGTGAGCCCCCAGCCGATGGTGGGATTGGTGCGGATGAGGCCGCGGATGTTCTCCATCAGTTGGGTCCCCGCCTTTTGCGTCGCGTGGCCGACGGCGAAGAAGATGGCCGACTTGGTCAGCGAGTGCATGGTCATGTGCAACAGCCCGGCAAAGTTCGCCACCGCGCCCCCCATGCCGAAGGCAAAGGTGATGAGCCCCATGTGCTCGATAGACGAATAGGCGAACATCCGCTTGACGTCGGTCTGGCGCTTGATGAGAAAGGCGGCAAGCACCACCGAGAGCAGGCCGAAGCCCATCATCAGGTTGCCCGCCAGTGGCGTACCGAGGGCGCCGTCCACCAGCACCTTGGAGCGCATCACCGCATAGAGGGCGACATTGAGCAACAGCCCGGACAGCACGGCGGACACCGGCGTCGGGCCCTCCGCGTGGGCGTCTGGAAGCCAATTGTGAAGCGGGGCGAGGCCGACCTTGGTGCCGTAACCCACCAGCAGGAAGACGAACGCGAGCTGCAACACGGTCGGCTCCAGCTGCGCCTTCACGGCGTTGAGATGCGTCCATAGGAGGGCGGTACCGCCCGACCCCAGAACCTTTTCCGCCGCGAAGTAGAGCAGGATGGTGCCAAACAATGCCAAGGCGATACCCACACCGCACAGGATGAAGTATTTCCACGCGGCCTCGAGGGCGCTCGGGGTCCGGTAGAGGGAGACCAGGAGAACCGTGGCGAGGGTTGCTGCCTCCATCGAGACCCACAGGATGCCCATGTTATTGGTGGTCAACGCCAGCAGCATCGCGGCGATAAAGATCTGATAGCTGCTGTGGTACAGGCGCAGGCGCCCAGACGTCAGGCGGCCATGTTCCTGCTCGATGCGCATGTAGGGCCGCGAGAACAGGGCGGTGGTGAAGGCTACGAAGGCGGTCAGGGCGACCAGGAAGACATTGAACGGGTCGATGAAAAACCACTCGTCACCAACCATCACCGGGCCCTGCTCGACGATGCGGCGGGTCAGCAGGGCTGAGGCGAGGAAGGTGAGGAAGCTGAATAGGGTGTTGATCTCGGGGGAATACTTGCGGCAGCCCCAAAGCCCGAGAAACAGGCCACCCGCCAGGGGAATGCCGAGCACCCAATAGATTTCCATGGCCTAGCGCTCCTTGAGATTTTCCATATGCTTGAGATCCAGTGACTCGAAGGTCTCGCGGATCTGGAAGAAGAAGATGCCGAGCACGAGCACCCCCACCAGCACGTCAAGGGCCACTCCGAGCTCTACGACCAGAGGCATGCCGTAGGTTGCGCTGGTCGCGGCGAAGAACAGGCCGTTCTCCATCGCCAGGAAACCGACCACCTGGGGGATGGCGGTGCGCCGGGTGATCATCATCAGGAAGGACAGCAGCACGCAGGCCATGGCGATCCCAAGGGTCGACCGCATCAAGGTACTCGACAGGGCGGAGATGGGCAGGGCGAGATTGAAGGCGAAGATGACCAGCACGATGCCAATCAACATCGTGGTCGGGATATTGATCATGGGCTCAACATCGCGATTGGCGTTGAGCCTTCGCACCAGACCATAAAAGAACCAGGGCATGGCGATGACCTTGAGGGTCAAGGTCAGGGCTGCGGACCAGTAGAGATGATGCTGGTTTGTGACCCAGGCGACCAGGGCCGTGGAGCTGGCCAGGGCCGCGCCCTGCCAGGCAAAAAGGGTAATCAGCCCGACGATGCGCCGCTGAGACAGCATGGCAAATGAAATCAGGAGCAGCAGGGCGGCCAGGAAGTGGAGGGTTTGGAGGTAAAGAGCGATGGACACGTCAGACCTCCAGCAGGGAGTGGATCAGCATCCCAAGTACGCCCAGAAGGAAGGCGGTGCCGAGGAACTCTGGGGCACGGAACAAGCGTAGCTTGGCGGAGATCGCCTCCAAGAACGCCAAGAAGGCCCCCCCTGCCAGAAGCTTGATCAGCACGGTGGCGAATGCCAGTGGCAGTGCACCATAGTCGCCCTGCGGGGCGATACCCCAGGGGATGAATAGGGCCAGCCCGAGGGCCGAATAGGTGTAGAGCTTCAGCGCCACCGCCCATTCGATCAGGGCCAGATGGCGAGCGGAATACTCGAGGATCATGGCCTCGTGGATCATGGTCAGTTCGAGGTGGGTCGTCGGGTTGTCGACGGGGATACGCGCGTTTTCGGCGGTGGAGACCATCCAGAAGGCCACGGCGGCGAAGGCCAGGCTCGGGTACAGGACGAAGTCCTTATGTGCCACCGTTTGGACGATGACCGGTAGCTCGGTGGATTGGGAGATCAGACTACTGGTGAAGAAGACCATCAATAGGGCTGGCTCAGCCAGGAAGGACACGAGCATCTCGCGGCGTGCACCCAGGGTGCCGAAGGATGTGCCGATGTCCATGGCGGCCAGCGCCAGAAAGACCCGCGCCAGGGCAAAGACACCGACAAGGGCGATCACGTCCGTGGCCGGTGAGAGTGGCAGATCGTTGGCGATGGTTGGGACCAGCCCGGCGGCCAGGGCCATACAGCCAAAGATCATATAGGGCGCAATACGGAATAGCGGTGAGGCTTGGCGTGCGATCACCGCGTCCTTGTGAAAGAGCTTCCTCAAGGTGCGATAAGGCTGGGTGATGGGCGGGGCGGTGCGACCTTGCAGCCAGGCGCGGCATTGGTTGACCCACCCGAGGAGCATCGGCGCGAGGACGATGGCGAGCAGGGTCTGGGCAATCTGTAGAAGGATGCCGGTGGCCATGGTGTCATCCCGTGAAGACGAGCAGGAAGATCAAGGTGGCGAAGCTGTAGATCAGGTACCAATGGATCCGCCCATGCTGCACCCGTCCGGCTTGGGTGGAAACCCAGTTAGCGGCGTTGCCGATCGGCTCGTAAAGCAGGAACCAGATCTTATCCAGACTTGCGCCACGGTACTCGGGATGGCGCGAGAAGGGGTCTGGGACGTCCCGTTCCACCCGCATGAAGACCTCGAAGATTTGCCGGATCGGTTGACCGAAGCCCTCGGCGCTGTCTTGCATACGCGCGTCCTGCTCCGGGTAGCCACAGTCCCAGGGGTCGCTGCGGCGAACCCGCCCGTGATAGATGCGCCGCACCCACACGAAGGTGAGCAGCAGCATGACCGCCACCACCGTCAGGAAGATCAGCGGTGCGTAACTCGCGCGCTGGGCGGAAACCGGGGTCAGGAACAACCAATTAGCGCTGCCTGGCAGATGCTGGCCGGTGAGCAGGGTGACTACGGGCTGCAGCCAGGCGACGACGGTGGTGGGCAGCAGGCCCAGCAGTAGGCAACCGGCGGCCAGCCAGATCATCCCGGCGCGTTGCGGCCAGCTGGCCTCGTGGGCGTGCCTGAAGTTCGGATCGCGCGGTTGCCCCAGGAAGATGACGCCGAAGAACTTGACCATCACGTAGGCGGCCAGGGCTGCCGCCAGGGCCACCATGGCGGCAGCCACCGGGATGACCATGTTCAGGTAGGGTTGGCTCAGGCTGGGTGTGAGCAGAAAGGCCTGCAGCAGCAACCATTCGGACACGAATCCATTCAGGGGCGGCAACCCGGCGATGGCCAGGGCGCCAATCAGGACCAGCCAGCCGGTCCAGGGCATGAAGCGCATGAGGCCTCCGAGACAGGCCATGTTGCGCTCGCCTGTGGCGTGCAGGACCGAGCCCGTCCCCAAGAATAAGAGCCCTTTGAAAAAGGCGTGGTTCAAGGAGTGGTAGAGCAGGGCCGTGAGCGTGAGCGCGGCCAAGGCCCCCTTGCCGTCGGTGTAGAAGACCAGCGTGAGGCCGAAGGCGGCAATGATCAGCCCAATATTCTCGATGGAGGACCAGGCCAGCAGGCGCTTCATGTCCGACTGCACGGCGGCGAAGATCACGCCATAGATTGCGGTGATCAGCCCGAGGGCGAGGGCCAGGGTGCCCCACCAGGCGATCTGCACACTGAGCAGATCGAAGGTGACACGCAGCAACCCATAGATGGCTGTCTTCAGCATGACTCCGGACATCAGCGCCGACACCGGGGAGGGGGCCGCCGGATGGGCCTCCGGGAGCCAGACGTGCATGGGAACCAGCCCGGCCTTGGCGCCGAAGCCGAAGAGAGCCAAGAGAAAGGCGGCCGTTGCCCAGAAGGGCGTTAACTGTGCGAAGCGGATCGTGTCAAAGGTGTAGTCGCCGCGCCCGCCGTCGAGTACGCCGAAACACAACAGCAGCCCCACAGCCCCGACATGGGCGATGAGGAGATACAGGAAACCGGCGCGGCGGATCTCCGGGATCTTGTGATCGGTCGTCACAAGAAAATACGACGATAGCGCCATGACCTCCCAAGCCACCATGAAGGCGTAGGCGTCGTCGGCCACCAGCACCAGGGTCATGCCCACCAGGAATAGGTGGTACCAAAGGACCAACAGGGCCAGCGGCCCACGCTCCATGCCCTTTAGGTAGCCAATGGCGTAGACGGTTACGCCAAACGCGGCCCCACCCAAGAGCGTCAGAAAAAACGCAGACAGGGCGTCCAGGCGCAGGTGGAAGGGCAATTCGGGGAGGCCGATGGGGAGGACGAAATGAGACGCTGGCAGCATGAGTCCCGCCAGGCCGACCCCCACGATCCCCAGGGTCCCTAGCGTGGTCATGGGCAAGACCAGTTGGGTGACCAGGCGTTGGGTGCGCTGCACCAGCAGGGTCAGACCGGCCAGGGCCAGCCAATACAGGACGATACCCCATGCCCAGTCGAGGGGAACCAATTCAGCCATGGACGTCGCTCGTGTGTTCGCTGTGGGTGTGACGGCCGGACGAGCGGCCGTGGCCGGCATCGGCTCGGGTACTCATGCGGTTGACGCCTTCACGGCGTGGAAGTCGTCGTCCTTAGCCTCATCGCCGAGGCGGGCATAGATGGCGGCGATGGCCTGGTCCTCGGTGGCAAAGATGTTGGCCTGGGTGACGAGGTCGAAAAGCCCGGTAGCGCGCATGACGTCCAGCACCTGCTTCTTGAGGCCGGAGAACACCAGGGTGACGCCATTATCCCTTAGGCGGCTGACCAGGTGGTGGATGACCTCCTCGCCCGAGGCATCGAGCTGGTTGATGCCGTCGCCGACCACCAGGAAGTACTTGGCCTGGGGATGGTCTGCGAGGGCCTCCAGGACGGTGTCCTCGAAGTAGGAGACATTGGCGAAATAGAGCTGCCCGTCGAAGCGCATGGCTACCATGTGCTCGCTGGTCGGGATTCCGGGGTTTACCTTGACGTCGCGCAGGGTGCCGTCACTGAAGCGGCCGAGCTGGGCGACTCGCGGTTTCATCGTGCGCATCAGGAACAGGACCAGGGCCAGCCCGGCGCCCACCAGGATGCCGTTGTCCAGGTGCGGGGCGAAGGCCAGGGTCGCCACAAAGGTCACCACGGCGGCGGCGCCGTCGTGGCGGTTGGCCTCCCAGGCATGCCTCACCGCGGCGAAGTTCACCAGGCCGACGACCGCCACGATGATGATGGCGGCCAGCACCGCCTGGGGCAGGTGATAGAGCAGGGGGGTCAGAAAGAGCAGCGTGATGAGGACAAAAAGGGCAGTGAAGACCGAGCTCATGCCGGTCTTGGCGCCCGCATTCATGTTTACCGCCGACCGGGAGAACGAGCCGGATACGGGGAACGCCTGGGTCATGGCGCCGACGACGTTGCCCAGGCCCTGGCCGACCAGCTCCTGATTCGGGTCCAGGCGCTGCTTGGTTTTGGCGGCGATGGCCTTGGCAATGGAGATGGCCTCCATGAAGCCGACCAGGGAGATCACCAGGGCCGCGGGCAACAGGGAGGCCAATTTGCCCGGGTCCAGGTGCGGCAGAGCGACACTGGGCAGGCCCGCAGGGATCTTGCCGACCACCTCGCCGCCCCCGATCAGGGTCAGCTCATCCCCGGCGGCCTTCTTGACGCGCCAGCGCACGCCGTCGGTCGCCATGCCTTGAGGGACCTCGCCCTCCAGGAAGAGCTGACCCTGGTCCAGCCCCTCGCCGGCGGTGCGATGGAACGCCATCTTGCGCAGGGCGCGCAGGCGCTTGGCGTTTTCCTGCTCGCGATCCGAGAGCTTGAGCCGCAGCACGTCGATCTCGTATCTCAGGCTCAAGGCCCCCTGGCTGTGCTCGCCGCGGGCCTTGGACGCCTCGGCCAACTGGCTGGCCTTGGCCGCGATTTCGCCGTTGATCTCGCCGATTTGCCGCTCGGTCTGGTCGAGCTCCCGCACCAGGGACTGGACGTCCGGGCTGGCGATCTGGTCGACCTTCGCCTTGCCGTCCCGTTCGAAACCGATGGCCCAGGACAGGCTCGTGGTCAGAACAACGGCGATCAGGACCCCAGGCCACTTGGGGCGGAATCGCTTCACCGCCCACATGATCGCAATGGCGCCCGCGCCCATGAGCAGGGTGGGGATGTGGGTGTCGCCGATCAGACCCAGCACGCCGAGGATGTCGTTGATGAAGTGCTCGCTGCGCCCCATCGGCACGCCGAACAGCTTGGAGATCTGCGACAGACCGATGATGATGGCTGCGGCATTGGTGAACCCGACGATGACCGGGTGGGACAGGAAGTTGACGATGACACCCAGCTTGAACACCCCCAGCAGCAACTGAATGATGCCGACCAGGAGGGCCAGCATGATGGCCAGGGCGACGAACTCCGCCGAGCCCGGCGTCGCCAGCACCGAGAGCGAGGAGGCGGTCAGCAGCGACAGGCCCGGTGCCCAACTGGCTGGAGCTGCCCCACAGGGCCGCCACCGCCACCGGGAGAAAGGCGGCGTAGAGCCCGTAATAGGCCGGTAGGCCAGCCAACTGGGCATACGCCATGGACTGCGGTATGAGTACGAGGGCGACGGTGATCCCGGCGATGAGGTCGGCTTGCAGGGTGTTGGCCCCCATGGGGAACCAGCGCAGGAAGGGGAGGACCCTCCGCAACATGTCCATCGGCAGACGTCCCCCTCACGGTGGACTTGGACGCCCAGTGCCCGCGCGACTGCTCCTTGGCTGTTGCCATCGCGGCACTGGGTTCTCTCGGGTCGGGGACCCACTTCCCCGCTTGCCCGGCGCGGTGGCCGCCTGTCCACTGGGCCACCACTGCGGTGGGGTGACCCGGACTGGGGCGCGAAATCGACCATGAATGGTACCGTATTTGAAGCGAGGACAATACCGAAAAGCTGACGGCGCTGGGGCGTCTCGGTGGGCCTCCCGTGTCTAAGCGTAGGACAGCATGTCCTCCACCAAATCCCGGTGCTCGCCGTGCGCGAGATGGGCCGCGTAGGCGCGCATCTGAAAGACGGGTGCGTCGGCGACTGGAAACAGGCGGCCGGCGGCCAGGTCGGCCTCGACCAGCGCCCGCGGCAGATAGGCCCCACCGCCGCAGGCGAGCAAGAGCCGATGGGCGACGCGCCCCGAGTTGCTGCGGCCAGCGGCGGGCGGACGGTGTCCGAAATGGCGGTTGTGCTCGCTGTCGAAGACCGTCCCCCAGTCCACCAGGATGTAGCCCGCGGCGAGGGTCTCCTCCACCCCACGCCCGGGCTGGGAGGCGACCAGGATCAGCTCGACCCGTTGCACTTCGCGCAGCGCGAGGTCAGCGATTTGCGGCGGGCTATAGAGGAAGCCGAGATGGACCTCCCCCTGGGCCAACTTCTCGGCGACGCGGGCTGCCGAGCTGACCTCGACCCAGGGTGCGACCTGAGGTAGCTGCCGCCTAACGCGGTGGAGCCAATCCTGAAGGAACAGATCCCAGAAGCTCGCCACCCCCGCCACCGTTACGGGGGTGCGATCCTCCAGGGCGACGTGCTTCCGCGCCCGCTCCAGTGCCTCCACGATACCCACGGCGTGTCGCAGCATACGCTCACCGGCCGCGGTGGGCTGCACCCGCTGGCTACTGCGGCTGAGCAGCCTGCGACCGACCTCCCCCTCGAGCTGGCGGACACGGGCGCTGACGGCCGAGGGTGTGATGGCGAGGTTCTGCGCGGCCCGGGCGAACGAGCGCATGCGGTAAACCTCGATAAAGGTGCGGAGGAGCTCGGTTTCCATGGGTGTGTCAGCAGGCTTGCAAGGCGTTAGCTTCTATTTAAGAAACAATGTACTACAAAATTATTGCACAACCTTGTCAGTAACTTTTGCTTCCGTTGCTCGTGCGCTAACGCTACTCTGAAGCGGTCTGCTGTGATCCCGAGGCGTCCGCAGCGACGCGCCTGCCCCAATGCGGCGTCAAGCCGGCGGAATGAGGCCCTTTTCTGGGCCATTGCCCCCGAGATCGTCACCCAAGTCCAGAGACCTGCGGGTCAGGAGCCGTGCACCCATGAGCGTATCCAGCAGCGGCGGATCGCCGCGTGCCCTTGTCATAACCTTGATCCTCGGCGTTGCCAGCGCCGGTCTCTATCTCCTCCTGTTTCTGTATGCCGACCAGTTCGCCCGCATGGCGGAGGCCACCCGCGCGGGGCAGAAGCTCTACGCCCTGGTCCCGATCGTCGTCGCCATGGTCTTCTCCTTCGTCCATGGGGCCTTTACCGGCCAGTTCTGGGACCTGCTCGGCCTGCGCGCCAAGAAGTAACGGGGCAGCACACCAGTCATGGAAAACATCAACTTCATCGATTTGACCTTCACCACGGCGGTCGTCCTGTTCCTGGTCGGCTTCGTTGGCGGCATGGTGAGCGGCTTCATCGGCTCCGGCGGGGCCTTCGTGCTGACCCCGGCCATGATGAGCCTGGGCGTCCCGGGCGTCGTAGCAGTGGCCAGCAACATGGCCCACAAGTTCCCCAAGGCCCTGGTGGGGGCGCACAAGCGTCACAAGTACGGGCAGGTGGACATCAAGCTCGGCATCGTGCTGGGTATCTTTGCCGAGGCAGGGGTCCTGTTCGGCAAGCACATCATGGTCGACATCCGTGAGACCTTCGGGGCTGCGGGGACGAACCTCTATGTCTCGGTGGTCTTCGTGGTCGTGCTGGGCATCGTCGGCAGTTTGGTGCTGCGCGACGCCTTCCGCGAAAAGCGCGGCGAGTCCACGCGCCAGGTCGCCGCCGAGCTGCCGCCCCTGGCGCGCTGGGTGCGCCGCCTGGAGATCCCGGGGACCATGCTGTACTTCAAGAGCATGGATGCGCGTGTCTCCTTCCTGGTGCTGGCCCCGATGGGCTTTGCCACCGGGCTGCTGGCGGCCACCATCGCTGTGGGCGGCTTCATCGGTGTGCCGGCCATGATGTACCTGCTCGGGCTGCCGGCATTGGTCGCCAGCGCCACCGAGCTGGTCATTGCCTTCGTCATGGGCCTGGGCGGTACCTTCTTCTATGCCCTGGACGGCTATGTGGACATGCGCCTGGCCATGATCATCCTGGGCGGCTCTCTGTTCGGCATCCAGATCGGCGCCATCGGGACCACTTACGTCAAGGACTATGTGGTCAAGTTCGTCATGGCCGCCATCATGCTTTTGGTCCTGGTGAGCCGCTTTTTCTACATCCCAGGTTATCTGTCGGAGCTGGGCACCATCGGGGCACTGGACCAGGGCACGCGGAGTCTGCTGGACAGCATCGGGCTGTGGGCCCTGGCCTTCGCCCTAATCTTCGGGGCCGCCATGATCCTGCAAGCCCTTTTCAAGGGGATGCGGGAGCACAAGCTGGCCCAGGCGGCCGCCCTGGCGGTGGCCGGTCCCGCCGTCGCTGCGGTTTCCCCCGCGGGGGCCATGCCAGCGCATCTCTCGCCCGTGGGGCGCTTTGACCGCCTTCTGGTGGCGAGCGACGGCTCGGAGTTCAGCGCGGCCGCCGTGCGCGAGGCCATCGGTATGGCCGGCAAGTGCGGCGCCCAACTGCATGTGATGTCCCTGATCGCCACCGGGGTCGAGCACGAGGCGTTGGGGGAGTCCATCCTCAGGCAGGAGTTGGAAACCGCTCAGGCCCACCTGGATGCCATCAAGGCCCAGGCCGACGCCGCGGGTGTGGCCTGCGAGACGCATCTCATCCAGGGCAATCAAGTGGACCGGGAGATCGTGGAGCTGGCCGAGCGCGTGCGCGCCGACGTCATCGTGATGGGCAGGCGCGGGCGCCGCGGCCTGGCGAGGCTCATGCTTGGCCATGCCACCGCCCAGGTCATCGGCCAGGCCCACTGCAACGTCCTGGTGGTGCCGCGCGCCGCGCACATCGAGGGGCGGCACATGGTCCTCGGGACCGACGGCTCGCGCTTTGCCGAGACCGCCGCCGTGACGGCGGGGGCCTTGGCCAAGAAGTGCGGGACCCCGGTGACGGTCGCCTCGGTCACCACGCCGAGCCACAGCGCGGAGCGCCGCGCGCAGGCCCAGGAGGCGGTGGCGCGGGTGGTCTCCTACATGCAGGCTGAGGGGACCCGGGCGGAGGGCCAGGTGATCGAGGGCGAGCCCGCCGAGGCCATCGTCCGTGTGGCGCGCGAGCGGGCTGCGGACCTCATCGTCACCGGCAGTCATGGACGCACCGGCATGGAGCGGGTCTTCCTCGGCAGCACCTCCGAGCGCATCCTCAACGAGACGCCCTGCGCCGTGCTGGTGGTCAAGGCGGCCTGATGCCGTGATGCGGGGCTGGGCCGGCCGACAGTGGGCTGGCCCGGCCTCGCCGCCGATCCCCCCTGTCTGACAGGGGAAGTCCCAATTGACCAGGGCACGGCGTTGCATCTCAGCGCGGGTGGCTGGTGGGGGTCTCCAGGTCTCCCCCCATCCAGTGGCGCATGCGCGCCAGCATGCCCTCGCGTCTGTCCTCCCCTGCTCCGGGCACCGCCAGGACCTCGCAGCCGCCCTGCTCCTTGAGGACGGCGGCGAGCCCTCCCGTGGGGCTCAGCAGACCGAAGCGCGGCTGGCCCACGACGCAGTAGCTTGGCCGCAGGGCTGCGGCGAGCCGCCCCAGGGTGTCGACCAAGGGGCCGGTCTCCACGCGGATCTCGGCCCAGTCATTGGGCAGATCCAGGTGACTGACCATCCCGACCAGCGATGCTCGCGCATGACGCACCATGTCATCCAGAACGGGGCCGGGACGCTGGGGGAAGGGGTGGTCAGCCTCGTAGCCGCCGGCAAAGTCCACTACGTGGACCAGCACCAAGTGACCCTGGCAGAGGCCTGCGAGACGAGCGGCGTGAGCGATGACTGGGACGGCGCGGCGGTCGAGGTCCACGGCGGCGAGGATGATGGGCCGGTGTGACATGGCTGATGACTCCGATGACATGGACTGGGTTTGCCGTAAACGGGGAGGCGCTCGGACTCAGACGGTTGCCGGGGCGACACCGGTTTCCGCCGCGGGGGGGACTTGCGCCTGCACCGCGGCCGTTGCGCTCGGTCCCGGTTTGCCGGCGCATTCGAGGAAGATGCGCGCCGTGCAGGTGCGGCAGATCTCCGGGTCCAGCTTGGCGGTGATGGCGGCGAGGGCATCTGTCTTGCCAGAGAACAGGTTCTCCCGGCCGATGGCGTCGATATAACCCCCGCGGGTCAGGGGCTCGCAGACCCCAGGTTTGACCCGGATCAGGTAGAGGCCACCGCCCAGGCTCCGCCGGCGTAGGGCCTCTTGCTCGAGGAACTCGGCCCCGGCCACGTCGATGAAGTTGACGCCGCTCGCGACCATGGCGAGATGGCGTTGACCGGGCTGCTTCTCCTCCATCTTGGCGAGCGTCTCTGCGACGTGGCTCACGGCGCCGAAGAAGAGCGAGCCGTCGAGCCGCACCAGCTTCACCTGGGGACACTCCGGCAGGCTGGGGTCGGTGACGAAGTCCCGCCCAGGCGTGCGCGGGTCGGGGACCCGGGTCAGTAGCTTGGGTCTGGAGGTACGGTTCAGGTACAGGACGAGCGACAGCAGAACCCCGGCCAGGATGGCAAACTCGAGCTCCAGGAACAGGGTGGAGAAGAAGGTCACCGCCAGGACGCCGGTCTCCGAGCGACTTGTGCGTAGGACGTTGCGGATGGCGTGGAAGTCGATCAGGCCCCAGGCCACCAGGAACAGGATGGCCGCCATGGCAGCATTGGGCAAATAGGCGGCCAGCGGGGCAACCAGGACCACGACGCCGGCGAGCAGTACACCCGCGAATACGGCGGCCAGCGGGGTGCGGGCGCCGGCCTGGAAATTGAGCCCGCTGCGGTTGAAGGAGCCTGTCGCGACATAGGCCGAGAAGAAGGAGCCGGCGATGTTGGACAGGCCCTGGCCGATGAACTCCTGGTTGCCGTCGATGTGCTGATGGGCACGCGCCCCCAGGGAGCGGGCAATGGACACCGCCTCAGTCAGGGCGAAGAGGGTTGCCGCCAGGGCCACTGGGGCGAGCTGCTTGAAGGTGTGCAGGGAGAAGTCGGGCATGGACAGGGGCGGCAGACCGGCCGGCAGGGCCCCGACGGTGCGGATGCCCGTCGTTTCGCCGCCGAGCAATTGGTCGAGGGCGAAGGCGATCAGGCTGCCGCCGATCATCGCCGCAATCATGTAGGGGAAGCGTGGCATCCACTTGCGCACCCCCAGCCCGATCACCAGGGTCGCCACACCCACACCGGTGACGAAGGGGTTGATGTGCTCCAGGTTGAGCAGCAGGGTCCCCACGACCTCGTGCAGGTGCAGTCCGCGGGGGATCTCGATGCCGAAGAAGTTCTTGATCTGGTTGCTGGCGATCAGGAGTGCCGCCCCAGCGGTGAATCCGACCACCACCGAGTGGGAGATGAAGTTGACCAGGCTGCCCAGGCGGGCGAGGCCCATGACCAACTCCAGCACGCCAACCATGAGGGTCAGGGTGAGGGCGAGGCGGACGTAATCGACGCTGCCCGGCTCGGCAAAGACGCTGAGGCTGGAGAAGACCACGATGGAGGCGGCCGTCGTCGGACCGGACACCAGATGCCAGGACGAGCCCCAGAGCGCCGCCACGATGGCGGGGACGATCCCGGCATAGAGCCCGTACTCCGGCGGCATTCCTGCGATGGTGGCGAAGGCTACGCCTTGGGGGAGCACCACCACAGCCCCGGTGAGGCCCGCCAGGAAATCGACCTTGACCGTCTTGCCGTCGACCTTTCGCCACCAGCGCAGGAAGGGGAACAGGATTGGCAGCCAGGCGGGCAGGGCCTTAGAGCGGATGGGGGCCGAGGGCTTATGGGGGCTTGGCGCGGTGGCCGGCAGCGAAGACATGTGGCAGGTACACCTCGTCAGAATGGGGAGTCCGGCTGGGTTCCAAATGGGTCCCACATGGGTCGTAGGGCCGGACTGAACGACGGGGGTAGCGTATCGGGTCGAATGTCAAGGAGACGTCAAGACGGCGTGAAGCCTGCGTCAAGCTGGCCGGATCGACCTCACCTGGCTCCGTCGCCAAGGAGGGTCGAAAGGCCGCGCCGAAGCCCTGATCGTCGGGGTCGACACGGTGCGGCCGGCCTCGCCGGTGAGGGTCTCCGGGAGGGGGGTGTCTGGTGCTGCGTCTGGGGCCTTAGGCCTGGGGCCCGCGGCTAGGATGGGGTGCCAACGCCCGCTCGTGGTGCGAACTGGAGCCGGAAGCGGGTTCCCCCTTCGGCGCGGTTCTCGGCGAGGAGCCGCCAGCCCTGCCCGTCGGCGATGCGCTTGACCAAGGGCAGGCCGATGCCTTCGCCGCGCACCGTGCGCCGGCAATTGAGGTCCTCGGCGAACAGGCAGCCCAGCTCTTCGGCGGGGATCCCTGGGCCCGTGTCGTCGACCCGCACCTCGGTGGCGGTGAGGGTCACGCTCACCTCGCCTTGGTCGGTGTAGGTGCACGCGTTGCGCAGCAGGTTGCCGATGGCGACCGAGACCAGCGGCCGGGCGACGCTCAGCACGGGCTGGGCCTCGGTGCGATAGGTCAGGGTGACCGGCTTGCGCCGCAGCAGGGGGCGGTGCAGCTCCACGCTCTCGGCGAGTACCTCATCCAGGCGACAGGGGGTCGGCGGGTTGGTCTGCCCCTGTCCCTCCCGCGCGAGGACCAGCAGGGCCGTGGTGAGGTCGGTCATGCCGCGGGCCGCGCGGGCGATGCGTCCCACACGCTCACGTAGGCGCTCATCCAGGCGCGCATCCGACTCAAGCACCTCCACTGCCCCCTGGATCACGGCTAGCGGGGTACGCAGCTCGTGGCTCACGCTGCTCACGAAGGTGCGCTCGCGCTCGACGAAGGCGCGCAGCCGCCGCAGATAGCGGTCGATGGTCCGGGCCAGCTCGCCGACCTCGTCGTTCGGCAAGGCATCGGGATTGGCCGGGAGGGGGTCGGTGGGGTCGCGGCCCCGGACACGCTCGGCGAGCGCCCGGACCGGCGCCGTGACGCGCCCGGCCAGCCACCAGCCACCGGCGGCGGAGAGCAGCGCCGTGAGGGTCATGCCCAGGACGAGCATGAGGGCGAAGCGCTGCTCCCGGCGCGAGAGCTGGGCCCGGCTGTGCAGCATGTACAGCGTCGTGTCGGCGCTGCGGTGGACCGCAACCCGGTAGCTCACCCCGCCCACCTCCAAGGTGTGGCGGCCTGGTGGCAGGCCGATCAGCTCTGCAGGGGCGGGGTCACCCCGCGGCACCGTCGCCCCTATGGGGTCGACCAGGTAACCGCGGATGGTCGCGGTCTCGGGAGGCAGGGACTGGGGGTTGCGGGAGAGCCGGGCGAGATAGTCTTCCAGCTCGGCCCCAAGGGCCTCATCGATCAGGCGATGCTCTAGGTCATAGGAGGCCAGGTAGAGCCAGCCACCGAGGGCCAGGCTGACGGCCACGCCGAGGGCGGCGAACCCGGCGGCGACCCGCAGCCTGAGGGTCAGCCTAATCCGGGGCATCCGCGCCCAACCGGTAACCGAAGCCCCGCACCGTATGCAGCAGGGCTCGGGTGAAGGGCTTGTCGATTGCCTGCCTCAGGAGGTGCAGGTGTGCGCGCAAGGCGTCGCTGTCCGGCGGCTTGTCGCCCCACGCCGCCCGCTCGAGCTCGGTGCGGCTGACAAGCTGCGGGGAGCGGCGCATCAGCAGCTCCAGAAGCTTCATGGGGATGGGGGGCAACTCGATGGGCTGGCCGGCCCGGCTGAGCCGTCGCGTCGCCAGGTCGAGCTCCAGGTCGGCGACCCGCAGCCGTTCGCCGGACCGGCCCGCCGCCACGGCCCCGGCCCGCCGGGCGATCGCGAGCAGACGCGCCTCCAGCTCCGGCAAGGCGAAGGGCTTGACCAGGTAGTCGTCGGCGCCGCTGGCGAAGCCTTCCAACTTGTCTTCAAGCCCATCGCGGGCGGTCAGCATCAGGACCGGTAGGGCACGGCCTGCGGCGCGAAGCCGGGCACAGACCTCGAAGCCGTCGATGCCAGGGAGCATGATGTCCAGGATCAGGGCGTCGTAGGCGTTCTCCAGAGCGAAGCCTAGGCCCGCGTAGCCGTTATAGGCGATATCCAGGGTGTGGCCGCGGTCCTCCAGGAAATCCGCCATGTTGGCCACCAGGTCCGGGTTGTCCTCGATCAGGAGCAGGTGCATCAGCGGCGTCCCTGGTGACGGCCAGGACCGGCGGCCGGGGGTTGGCTGGGGTGTCGATTGGCGGGCGACCGGGCCCCGTCAGCGGGCTGGCAGTGGAGAGACCCCGATCAGCCAGGCATGCAGCCAGACCAGGAAGGCGCCATAGAGGGCAAGGCCCCCGATCAGGACGACCCAATCGTTGGCCTTGCTTGGCGGGGCGCCCGGCACGGGCAGGGGCGTGCGGCTCCGCAGGGAGATGCGGTCCGCCGAGGCCCAGGCCAGGAAGGTCCCGAAGAGGACCACATCGGCCAGGTTGCCATTGGCGAGCAGGTGGGCGAAGGCCCACAGCTTCACGGCCGCCAGCATGGGGTGCTTGAGGGTGGTCTGGATGCGCCCGGGGAGGTAGGTCGCAAGGAGCATGGGGAAGACCGGGACCATGAGCAGCAGGGTCAGGTGGCGGGTCCACAGGGGTGGGACATAGAGCACCACGGGCGCCAGCCGCGCCTGCCCGTAGCCCCATAGGATCAGGACGAAGCCCGCCAGGCTGACCAGGGAGTAGAGCCCCTTCCAGGGGATCTCGCCGATCCGGGCCGCCGTGCGGTCACGCCAGGCCGGCGCCAGGATCGCCGTCGAGTGCGTGCCGATGAACAGCACCAGGCCAAGAATCAAAAGGGTCATGATTCGCTCCTCGTCGGTGGCCGGGCCAAGGTGGTCGAGTCGGCGCGGCCGGATGGGGTCGGCCCCCTTGGGATGACCCGGCGCATGGCGTGACGGCTCCGATTCCCCTCAGACCAGCACGCCCCTGGAGAAGCTGTAGCTGTCCAAGATGTTGACATAGTTGGCGCGCTCGAACTCGGCAGGGTTGGGAACCGCCAGGGCGCTGACCCGGCCCCGCATCTCCTCCAGGCTCTCGAAGCCCTGTTCCTCCATCCAGTCCTGGACACCGTTGAGGATGTGGCGCAGGTGGCCTGGCCCCTTGGTGAGGAGCACACTGCACAGGTGCACCACATCGGCGCCGGCGAGCAGCAGTTTGATTGCATCCTCGGTGGTGTGGATACCGCCCGTGGCCCCCAGGGACAGGCCCGTGCGGCCGTAGAGCAAGGCGATCCAGCGCATTGCGAGCAGCGCCTCTGCCGAGGTGGAGGGGTGCAGGCTCGGCTGCAGGCGCAGGCTGTCGATATTGATGTCCGGCTGGTAGAACCGGTTGAACAGGGACACCCCCTGGGCGCCGGCGGTCTCCAACTGCTTGATGAAATGCCCAAGGGAGCTGAACGCCGAAGAGAGCTTCATATTGATCGGGATGCGGATGTGCTGGCGCAGCTCGCGCAGCAGGTCGAGGTAGCGCCCCTCCACCTGGGCGGCGCTCTGGTCGATATCGGCGGCGATGTAGTAGACGTTCAGCTCCAGGGCATCCGCGCCCGCCTGCTCGAGCTCACGGCCGTGGTCGATCCAACCGCCGGGGGTTACCCCGTTCAGGCTGGCGATCACAGGGATCTCCAGGGACTCCTTGAGCCGGCGTAGCTGGTTGAGGTAGACCTCCAGGCCGTGCTCGTAGTCGTGGAAATCAGGCAGGAAGGAGTCCGCCTCGGCAAACCCGGTGTACTGGTTGGTCAGGAAGCGCGCCGCGTTCTCGGTCTCGGCGGTGAGGGCCTCCTCGAAGATGGAGTACATGATCACGGCGGAGGCCCCCGCGTCCTCCAGCTCGCGCGCCATCTCCAGGCTGCGGGTGAGAGGCGATGCGGAGGGGACGAGGGGGTTCTTCAGGGTCAGGCCCAGGTACTGGGTGGTGAGGTCCATGGGGGTCTCCGGTAAGGGGTTCGGGTCCAGTGGCGAGGTGGCCGCGGCGACCTGCGATCAGGCCTTGTCGCCCGGCGCTGCGTCCTTGTTTGGCACCGGCTCCGGTACCTTTTGGACGGCCAGGTGGGCGAGCTGCTCGTAGAGACTGAACTTGGTCAGGACGTGCTTCTGGGCCATCTGAAGGTATTTCTCTGCGGCGTCCGGATGGATGCGGCCCAGCACGCTGAAGCGGGTCTCGGTGGCGATGTAGTCCCGGTAGGGGATGCTCGGCGGCTTGCAGTCCACCGACAGCGGGTTCTCACCGCGTGCCGTGCGCCGCGGGTCGTAACGGAACAGGGCCCAGTGGCCGGAGTTGACCGCCATGTCCTGCTGGCGCAGGTTGTTGGACAGGTCCACGCCGTGGGCGATACAGGGTGAGTAGGCGATGATGATTGAGGGTCCGTCGTAGGACTCCGCTTCGATAAAGGCGCGGATGGTCTGCACGTCCTTGGCCCCGAAGGCGACCTGGGCGACATAGACGTTCTCGTAGGCCATGGCCATCATGGCCAGGTCCTTCTTGAAGGTCGGCTTGCCCCCGGCGGAGAACTTGGCCACCGCACCCAAGGGGGTCGCCTTCGAGGTCTGACCACCGGTATTGGAGTAGACCTCCGTGTCGAGGACCAAAAGGTTCACGTTGCGGCCGGAGGCCAGGACATGGTCCAGACCGCCGTAGCCGATGTCGTAGGCCCAGCCGTCGCCGCCGATGATCCAGACGCTGCGTTTGACGAGCTGCTCGCAGATCCCCTCCAGTGCCCTGGCTTGTGCCCCTTCGATGGTCTTGAGCTTCGCCCGGAGCGCCGTGACGCGCTCGCGCTGCTCATGGATACCGGCCTCGCTGGTCTGGTCCGCGGTGAGGAGCCCCTCGGCCAGATCGTTACCGATCTGGCTCGCCAGGCTCCGCACCAGCTCGCGGGCCTGGTCGGCCTGCTTGTCCACCGCCAGCCGCAACCCCAGGCCGAACTCGGCGTTGTCCTCGAACAGGGAGTTGTTCCAGCTCGGGCCCCGCCCGTCCGGGTTGACGGTGTACGGGGTGGTGGGCAGGTTACCGCCGTAGATGGACGAGCAGCCGGTGGCGTTGGCGATCAGCATCCGGTCGCCGAACAGTTGAGTGGCGAGCTTGATGTAGGGGGTCTCGCCGCAGCCCACGCAGGCCCCAGAGAACTCGAACAGCGGCTGCAGGACCATGGCGTGCTTGATCTTGGAGCCGTCGAGCGCGCGGCGGTCGTACTCGGGCAGGGTGAGGAAGAAGTCCCAGTTGGCGCGCTCCTGCTCATGGTAGGCCTCGTCGGAGACCAGGTTCAGGGCTTTGCGGCTGGGGTCCTTTCGGTCGCGGATGGGGCAGACCTCCACGCACAGGCCGCAGCCGGTGCAGTCGTCCGGGGCCACCTGGTAGCTGATGTGGTGGCCGGCAGGGAAGTCCTTGCCCTTGATCTGCACGTGCAGGAAAGACCCAGGGGCGCTTGCGGTCAGCTCAGCGGGATAGACCTTGGAACGGATGGCCGCATGGGGGCAGACCAGCGGGCACTTGCCGCAGTGGGTGCACAGGTCGACCTCCCACTTGGGCAGGGCCAGCGCAATGTTGCGCTTCTCGTAGCGGGTGGTCGCCGTCGGCCAGGTCCCGTCTGCGGGCATAAGGGACACCGGCAGACGATCGCCGCGGTTGGCCAACAGGGTGGCCGTGACCTTCTGCACAAACTCGGGAGCAGAGGCGGGGACCGCCGGCGGCCGCTCGAAGGTGCTGGTCACTTGTCCAGGCACCTGGACCTGGTGCAGGCCCGCCAGGGCCGCGTCGATGGCGGCGAAGTTGCGGTCCACCAGGCGCTGGCCCTTCTTGCCATAGGTCTTCTTCACCGACGCCTTGATCTGCTCGATGGCCTCCTCCCGCGGCAGGATGCCGGAGATGGCGAAGAAGCAGGTCTGCATGATGGTGTTGATGCGCCGGCCCATGCCGGTCTCGCCGGCGATCTTGTAGGCGTCGATGACGTAGAAGGACAGCCCCTTGTCGATGATCTGGGCCTGCATCTTGCGGGGCAGGTCGTCCCACACCTGCTCCGCCGGGGTCGGAGAGTTGAGCAGGAAGACGCCGCCGGGCTTGGCCATGTCGAGCATGTCATAGCGGGTGACAAAGGTCGGCTGATGGCAGGCGACGAAGCTGGCCTCGCCGGGCTCCACCAGGTAGGTCGATTCGATGGGCTTGGGGCCGAAGCGCAGGTGGGAGACGGTCACGGCCCCAGCCTTCTTGGAATCGTATTGAAAATAGCCCTGGCCGAAGTTGGGCGTCTCCTCGGCGATGATCTTGATGGAGTTCTTGTTCGCCGACACCGTGCCGTCCGAGCCCAGGCCATAGAAGACACAGGCGGTGACCCCCTGGGCGCTGTCCGGGCGGAAGTCCGGATCCCAATCCAGGCTGAGGTGGGTGACGTCGTCGATGATGCCGACGGTGAACTCGCGCTTGGGCGCGTCCTTCGCCAGCTCGCGGAAGATGCCCGCCACCATGGCCGGGGTGAACTCCTTGGAGGCGAGGCCGTAACGGCCGCCCAGCACCCTGGGCAGGGTGGCCATGCGTCCCTCGGCCACGGCCTGGGCGAGGCCGGTGAGCACGTCCTTGTACAGGGGCTCGCCGTCTGCACCTGGCTCCTTGCAGCGGTCGAGGACCGCGATCTTCTTCACCGTGACGGGCAGGGCGGCCAGCAGGTGGGAGGGGTCGAAGGGGCGGAAGAGGCGGACCTTGACCAGGCCGACCTTCTCGCCGCGGGCGACCAGATGTTGCACCGTCTCCTCGGCGGCGCCGATTCCAGAACCCATCAGCATGATGAGGCGGTCGGCATCTGGAGCGCCGACATATTCAAAGAGCTTGTAGTGGCGCCCGGTCAGGGCGGCGAACTTGTCCATCAGCCCCTGCAGGATGCCCGGAACGGCCGTGTAGTAGGCATTGACCGTTTCACGGCCCTGGAAGTATACGTCGGGGTTCTGCGAGGTGCCGCGCAGGACCGGATGATCCGGGTTGAGGGCACGGGCGCGATGAGCCCTCACCAGGTCCTCGTCGATCATGGCCCTGATGGTCTCGATGGGGAGCTTTTCGATGGTGTTCACCTCATGGGAGGTGCGGAAACCATCGAAGAAGTGCAGAAAGGGCACGCGGGACTCCAGGGTGGCGGCCTGGGAAATCAGGGCAAAGTCCATGGCCTCCTGTACGGAGGCCGAGCAGAACATGGCGTAGCCCGTGGACCGACAGGCCATCACATCGGAGTGGTCGCCAAAGATGGACAGGGCCTGGGCGGCGATGGCGCGGGCTGAGACGTGCAGGACCGTCGACGAGAGTTCGCCGGCGATCTTGTACATGTTGGGTATCATCAGCAGGAGACCCTGGGAGGCCGTGAAGGTGGTCGCGAGCGACCCTCCCTGCAGGGCGCCGTGGATGGCGCCGGCCGCCCCGGCCTCGCTCTGCATCTCGATGACGTCGGGGACCGTACCCCAGAGATTCTTGACCCCGAGCGAGGACCACTCGTCCGCCCATTCGCCCATATTCGAGGCTGGGGTGATGGGGTAGATGGCGATGACCTCGTTGGTCATGTGGGCGACGTAGGCGGCGGCCTCATTGCCGTCGATGGTAACCATGCGTTTTTGAGACATCGATCAGTCCTGGCGTAAGGCTTGAAGAAACCCTGGGGCCGGAGCTCGTCCGACACGGGAGGGCGCTGGGGATCGGGCCCGGGGATGGGTGGCGGCTACTATAGCCTGAAGTGAGCTTCCGTTGGTGACCGGTGGGCGGTCTCCGGGCTGCGAGACCCGGCTTGGCTTGCGGAGAGGGCGTTTGACCATGGTGACAGAGCCGAAGGCGTGGCAATCCCTGCGGCCCCCCATCGCAATGTCTCGGCGCGAGTGTCGGGCCGACCCTGGCCAAGTGGCCGCTGTTGCTGGATGGGGTGGGCTTCGATGACCCAGGTTACAGGGGTCGGATTCACCCTGCGGCACATGCACGAGGCCGACCTCCCGGCGGTGCTGGTGGTGGAGGGCGCGGCCTACACCTATCCCTGGACCGAGGGCATCTTCCGTGACTGCCTTCGAGTCGGCTACCACTGCCTGGTCGCTCAGCCCGCCTCCGGGGGGCATCCCGGGTTGACGGCGGCCGCCGTTCCGCCTCTGGTCGGTCACGCGGTGATGTCCGCTGCCGTGGGGGAATGTCATCTCCTCAACCTGTGTGTCCACCCAGACTGGCAGGGCCGAGGGCTCGGCCGCCGGATGCTGCTGCGTCTGTTCGCGATCGGCAAGGCCAACAACGCCGACACCGCCTTCCTCGAGGTACGCGCCAGCAACCGCAGGGCCATTGCACTCTACGCATCGGAGGGATTCTGTGAGGTCGGCGTGCGCCGCGGCTACTACCCGGCCGGCAAGGCGCGGGAGGATGCCATCGTCATGGCCCGGCCTCTGCTCTAGCGGTCGCCGCCCGTCCCCTGACCTTGGGGTGAGGGAGTCTCCTCCTTGCCGGTCCGGCTGGGAGCACGACTGCTCGTCCTGGGCTCAAGGCGCTCGCCGGACAGAGGGTAGCGGAGCGAAGGGGCCCAAGTCGTCGCGTTGCCACCAGTGGCCGGTCTTGGCGCGCTCCTCCGGGGTGGTGAAGCGGTAGACATACCCCTCGACGCGGATCACGTTCGGGGGCGTCTCACCGAAGGGCGCCTTGGCCAACAGGGCCACGACCGGCGGGGAGCCCTCCAGGAGTCGGTGGAGGAAGCGCTCGAACCAATCGAGAAATAGGGGGCTCACGGGGACGAACCACATCATCCAGTCGATGCGGGGCTGATGGGGGACGACGAAGGGCGGTCGATGGGCGATGTCCACCGGCCAATAGCGGAACTCATAGGGTCGCCAGTCCTGGCCGTCCAGGGAGCCCTCGATCTGCAGCTCGATGCGCGCCGTCTCGATGGTCGGAAAGACATGGTAGGGGTTGGCGATGCGGTAGCGTCGGGTCGAGTCGGTGGCCGTGAGCGCCCACTTGGGCACCTCCACCCTGGGGACCATGGCGACCGCCGCCATCAGGCTCGCCGGTACCACGATGGCCGCGGCGATCGCCGCCGAGACGGTCACCGCCCGGCGCGGGCGCTCCGGCAGGATCTGGCTCTCGCTGGCCCGCTCGCGTATCCGCCGCGGTAGAACGCGGGCCAGGGCTCGGTCGTCGAACAGGAAGAGGCACAGTGCGATGGTCAGCAGGTTGAAGAAGTTGTGGTTGCTGGTGAGCAGGATAAGGACCTGCCAGAGGATGGTCAGCCAGGCGGCGGCGAGACGCCAGGGGCGCGGCAGAAAGATCATCAGCGGCACCAGGATCTCGACGACCAGGGTACCCGCCGTGCCGAGGCGCAGCAGCCAGTCCGGGAGCTGGTGGGCGTACCAGGCCCCGACATGGGGCAGGGGCTGGGTCTCGAAGTAGAAGTGGAGGGCGGTCAGGCCGCTCCAAGTCGGATCACCGCTCAGGACCTTCGAGATCCCAGAGAGAAAACGCAGGCGAAACAAGAGCCAGCGGAACAGCCAGACGGTCAGCCGCGGGCCGCCGGGGAGGAAGATGGCGAGAAAGCCTGCCTCCAGCAGGAGATAGTCCCACTGGAAGTTGGTGAAGTGCTGACCTGCGTGATACAGCGCAAGATAGAGCCCGTAGAGCAGGATCAGGGCTGGACGCTCCAGCCGGCGGCACATCCAGCCCGTGGCGAGCAGCACGACGGAGAAGGCGCACCCGGCATAGGCAACAGCGGCCAAGGCTTGATCGCTGGCGTCGATCCAGAACACCGAGGGGTAGGCAAGAAAGCGCCAGGCGCCGTAGCGGTCGGCCATGCGCGCGAGCTGCTCGGTGATGGGGTAGATGCCCTGTGACCCCGCCAGTCCCTCGATCTGCACGGCCAGGGACCAGAAGGCCGCGAGATCGATGGCGGCGAGGCAACGCAGAAAGACCCAGCCCACCAGACGGTACTCAGCGGGCTCGCCTGCCGACGCACGCCTGGGCAGGCCCGCGGCCCGCCAGTGCGGCCTTGGGACCCATCGGGCGAGCTGCATGGCTCTATCCCTGGGCGCGGTGCCCTAGCGTCGAATCAGGTCCCTGTAGGCGTGCCAGGTGGCGTGCCCAAGCACCGGGAATCCGATGGCCAGCCCGACATACAGGGTCAGGAATCCGGCGCCGATGACCAGGGCGATCAGGACGGCCCACAGGAGCATGGGCCGCCAGTTGTAAAGACAGGCCGTGGCGCTGGCCTGCATGGCGCTCAGGGTATCAATGTCCTCGCGCTCCAGGAGCATGGGGACCGACACGGCGGTCAGGGCGAAGATCGCCAGGGCGAAACACGCCCCTACCGCTGTCCCCACGGCCAGCATGGGCAGGTTCTGCGGCGAGAACAGGTAGCCGAGGGCGTTGCCGAGGCTCGGGCTGACCCCTGAGGCAAAGCCGGCGACGATGAGGTTGGCGCACAGGAGCCAGGCGAGCAGCACAACGGTGACGAAGGCCCCCATGGTGCCGACATAGAAGCGGTTCGTGGCGATCGCCGACAAGGCCTGTCCGAGGGTCGGCTGCTCCCCCCGCTCCAGCCGCCGGCTGATGTCGTAGAGGCCGAGCCCCAGGGCAGGTGCCACCAGGAAGAAGCCGCTGAGCAGCGGCAGGAGCAGGTAGAACCACTGGTGGAGCACCACCGTCACGGTGATGAGATAGCTCAGGACGACGAACAGCACGCCGTAGCCGATGCTCGCCGCGGGGGCGCGGCGCAGGTCTTCCCAGCCCGCTGCCAGCCAGCGGAAGGGATGCGCGATGGTGATGTCCTGCACCTGGGCCAATGGCCGGTGCGTCGGACCCAGACTGAGGACGAAGTGGCTCATGACACACCTCCGGGACCGCGTGGGTCCCCTACGGTCGGAAAGCCAGACTGTGTTGCTTGGTATTCTAGCACCGGCCAGGCCAGGTCACCTGGCGGGGCTGGAGCACTGTTCCTGATTTGCGGGTTTCTTGACGGATTTGCTTGGTTAACGATGCTGGACCTGTCGTCCCGACATCAACGCCACCGCGGAGAGACCTGCCATGAGCCGAGAGAGGGTTCATCCCCATTTTCACCGTCAGGAACGCACCGACCCGATGACCGGCCACACCCTGGGGGATACCGCCGGTCGGCCCTGGGTCCAGGAAGGAGATGCGGATGACGGATTGCGCATCTACTTCGACTCGGACGAGAGCCGACAGGACTATGAGGCCATCGTCATGGAATGGCCGGAGCGGGATCTTCGTCGCACCCTGAGCAACGACTTCGACGAGGGCTACGACGAGGGTTGATTTGTCGTCCTGCTTGAGGGTCGCGCCCCAGGGCAGCTTTGGGTTTCCCGTAGGCTCACGCCCAGGGCGGGGCTTGCTTCGGCGCGCGCCCCTTTCAGTGCCTTCGGAGGACTTACCATCTGGTTCACCGCCAACACCTGTGCTGCGGCCTTGCTCCTAGGCGCAGGCGCTGCATCGGCCGGCACCCTCTCCAGCCCCATCTTGTCGAGCGCCAACGCGGCCTCGTTCGAGTGCTGGGTCACCAACGTGGGCAGCCAGGTCTTCGCCATCGCAGCGGCTGGGGTGCGGGACGAGCACGGCAATGCTCTGGAGATGGCCACGCTGACTTGCGGTACCGAGCTCCCGCCCGCCGAGTCCTGTACCTTCAGCGCTAAGGTTGGATTTGGGTCCGAGCGCCTGCGGGGGTTCATCCGAATGGCCGGGATCAATGGCGTGCGCGCTCAGTGTCAGCTGCTCACGGTCGATGGGGACGTCATCGTCTCGACGCAGATGCGCTGAAGGCTGCGCTTGGATCCCTTCAAAAGAAAGGGGGCGCGGCCGGTTGGCGGCGCCCCCTGGTCCAGCACGGCGAGGACCCGTATAGCGAGGATCGAGCCGGGCGGGCTAGGGAGCGATCGGCCGCTCCACGACCGACACCAGCATGGGGGTCCTGACCTCCTCCGGCAACTGGCTGAATTGTTTGGCCAATCCTGGCCACAACAGGCCGTAGTAGAGCTCCCCGCGCACCAGCACGACGCCCTTGGCCGGGATCTCGTAGGTCAGGGTCCGGTCCTCGTGGGGCTTGAGGCGGCTGTCCGGACCGGCCTTGGTGGCCACCGGCGGGGGCGCAGGCTTGCCGGTGTCGTCGACCATGCTGTAGGAGAAATAGGCCTGCGGGTCAGACTCGGCTGGATGACCCTTGGCACTCTCCCAGACCACCTCGCCCTTGTCGTCGTAGGCGGTGAGCTTGACGTACAGATTGCGGAAGGGCGCCCCCGTGGGGAGGGAGTGCGGCTGCTGATTCTTGATCCGCACGCTGGCCTTCAGGTTGTTCCCAGGGCCGTCGGCCTTGTCCTGCTTTCCAACCTTTGCCGCGGCCTTCGCCGCCTTCACGGCCTCGGTGGCTTTCCCGCTTTTCTCGACCTTGAGGTCGAACAGGGCGGCACGGGCTAGGACGGCCTTATTGTGGCCGCCGCCCATGGTGTGGTCGGCCAAGCCATTGGCGAGGGGCATGTGACACGACAGGCAGTTGACGTTGCTGCCACTGTCGATGTACTCGTTGCCGGTCTGGCAGAGCGGGACGCCATGGGGGTTGTCGCGCTGGTCGTGGCAGCCCATGCAGGCGTCGGACGACTTCATGAGGGACGGATTGGCCTCCATGACCATGGCCGGGATGTGCTTGCCCTCGAAGTCCACGGCCTCGCCTAGGTGGGGGTTGGGCTTCTGGGACGCGTCGGCGCCTGCGGCCCCGGCACCTCCGAAGGGGTCAGAGCCAGCGGTTAGCTTGGCGAGCCCGCGCGGGAAGCCAGCCGGTCCCTGCAGGTTCTTCGCGACCTCATAGGCACTGAGGCCGAGCTGCTGTTTTCCATCTGGGGTCTTGATGCCCTTGTAGGTCTTGAGGGTGTGGCAGGCGACACAGTTGACGCCCTCGGCATAGGCCGGCCTGGCGTCCAGCTTGGTGGTCTTGTCGATCGCCGCATTGGGGGCGTGGCAGCTCAGGCACACCGGGTACTGGCCGGATTTCTTGTGCAGCACCCCCTCCTCCGTGGGAGAGCCGGCCTCCATCTGATAGAAGGCCCCATGCAGTGGGTCCTTGAGGGCCGTGCTCCGAGAATGCATGGACTCAGCCCACTGCTTGTAGACCTCCTGGTGGCAGGTCTTACAGACCTCAGCAGAGATCTGGTGGATGTTGCCCACCTCCTCGGCGCTCGCCTCAGCTTTGCCCGCGGCACTGGCGCTGCTGGTCACGATGCCCGACAGTACCAAGGCCCCAGATGCCAGGAGCCTGGTTAGGAATTGGCTTGGTATCACGCTCGAGGTCCTCCAGAGATGGTTGTGGTGGCCGGCGCATTATCGAGCGGACTCGGCAGGATCGAAAGTGCCGGGGATCAATGATCCAACCGGACGCCGTTGGGTGCGGAGGGGCGCGGGCGATGAGCCGTCGGTGTGGGAAAGGGTGTCGACTGGATCCTTACCCCCTTGCCGACCTGAGGCCCTGCGGGCCTGGGTGTGCCGCCTGCGCCCTTGGCGCGGGAGCAGGGCGCGGGTGCAGGGTCAGCCGGAGCCCGCCTGGGAGCGCCCGCGCAAGGCCAGGCCCGCTACCGTGACGGCGACGCCGACGAAGACCACGATGATCGTCGCCAGTGCGTTGATCTGGGGCGACACCCCCATGCGCACACTGGAGTAGACCACCATCGGCAGGGTGGTCGACCCGGGTCCGGCGACGAAGCTCGCCACCACCAGGTCGTCCAGGGAGAGGGTGAAGGCCAGTAGCCAGCCCGAGAGCAGCGCCGGGGCGATGAGCGGCAGGGTGATGCGCAGATAGACCTTGAAGGGGCGCGCGCCCAGGTCCATCGCCGCCTCCTCCAGGGAGCGGTCCATCTGTCCCAGGCGGGCCTTCACCACCACCGCCACATAGGCCATGCTGAAGGTGACGTGCGCAATGGTGATGGTGGTGAAGCCGCGTCCCTCGGGCCAGCCGATCCACTGCTCCATGGCAACGAAGAGCAGCAGCAGGGACAGTCCGACGATGACCTCCGGCATGACCAGCGGCGCGGTCAGCATCAGCTCGAACCCCGCCCGGCCCCAGAAGTGGCCCCGCCGCACCAGGGCGTTGGCGGCGAGGGTGCCGACGATGACGGCGACGGTCGCGTTGGTCGCGGCGATGCGGATGCTGAGCCAGGCGGCGTCGAGCAGGTGCTGGTTTTCGAGCAGGGCCCAGTACCACTTGGTGGAGAAGCCCGCCCATACCGTCACCAGGCGCGACTCGTTGAAGGAGTAGATGACCAGGAGCAGGACCGGTACGTAGAGAAACGCGTAGCCGAAACCAAGTACCGTGAACAGGGGCCAGCGCCGATGGTGCATGGTGTCAATCGGCCTCCAGCCGCTGCTGCCACCGCTGCATGGCCACGAAGGGCACCACCAGCAGGATGAGCAGGAGGATGGCGATGGCCGACGCCAAGGGCCAATCCTTGTTGCCGAAGAACTCGGTCCAGAGCATGCGTCCCACCATCAGGCTGTCTGGGCCGCCGAGGAGATCTGGGATGACGAACTCGCCGACCACCGGGATGAACACCAGCATGCTCCCCGCCACGATCCCCGGCAGCGAAAGCGGTAGGGTGATGCGCAGGAAGGCGCGGGGCGCGCGGCAGCCGAGGTCCGCGGCGGCCTCCAGCAGGGTGAGGTCCATGCGCGCCAGGTTCGCGTAGAGCGGGAGGATCATAAAGGGGAGATAGGAGTAGACGACCCCGATGAAGACCGCCGTCTGGGTGTGCAGGATGGCGAGCGGCGTGTCGATCAGGCCGAGCCAGAGCAAGAAGTTGTTGAGCAGACCCTCGGGCTTGAGGATGCCGATCCAGGCATAGACGCGGATCAGGAACGAGGTCCAGAAGGGCAGGATGATGAGCATCAGCAGGGCCACGCGCCGCCGCTCCGGCGCGGTGGCGATGGCGTAGGCCATGGGGTAGCCGATCAGCAGGCACAGGAGGGTGCAGACGAAGGCGACCCACAGGGAATTGAGGAAGGCCGCGAGATACAGGTCGTCGGACCACACCAGCAGGACGTTCTGCAGGTTGAGCCGGATTTGCAAGACGCCGTCCGTCGCCCACTGCCAAAGCGGCGTGTAGGGGGGCTGCGCCAGGGCCGGCTCGGCCATGCTGATCTGCAGGACGATGATGAAGGGCAGAACGAAGAAGAGCACCAGCCACAGGGCCGGGATGGCGATGTCTGGGTACGGCAGGAGGTGGCGCAGGCGCTGCAGGCTGTGCCGGATACCCCCGCCGTTCGCGGCGGGGCCTGGAGGGCTTGGCGGGGCGGGCGCGCTCATGGCCTGCCGCTAGTCGGTGAGGACCACGCCGCTGGTGGGTGCCCACTCCATGGCGACCTCCTGGTCCCAGGTCAGGGCCTGCTCGGCCCTCGGGTGGACGTTGGCAAGGGTCATCTCGACCATCTGCTCCGCGCTGATGCGCACGTGATAGATGGACACATCGCCCAGGTAGGCGATGTCCTCCACCACACCCCGGACCTGATTGACCGCGCCCTCCTGGTAGTCCCTGGCCAGCCGGATCTTTTCCGGGCGTATGGCCACGCTGACCGGCGTCCCCGTGGCGTGGGGCATGGGGGAGCGCATGCGCATCATGGTCCCTCCGTGCGCCTCGATGATGGCCTCGTCGCCGATCTGCTCGATGATCTTGCCCTCGAACAGGTTGACCGAGCCGATGAACTGCGCCACCAGGCGGGAGTTGGGAAATTCGTAGATGCCCGTTGGGGTGTCGACCTGGATGATCTGGCCCGCGTCCATCACCGCGATGCGGGTGGACATGGTCATGGCCTCCTCCTGGTCGTGGGTCACGGTGACGAAGGTGATCCCAATGCGCTCCTGGAGGTTGACCAGCTCGAACTGGGTCGCCTCCCGCAGGCGCTTGTCCAGGGCGCCCAGGGGCTCGTCGAGCAGCAGGAGCTTGGGGTGCTTGGCAAGGCTACGGGCGAGTGCCACGCGTTGGCGCTGGCCGCCAGAGAGCTGGTCCGGGCGGCGTTTGCGAAGGGCCGTGATCTTGAGCAGGTCGAGCATCTCCCCGACGCGCTCGGCACGCTCGGCACGCGGCATCTTCTCCTGCTTGAGGCCGAACTCTACGTTCTGCTCCACCGTCATGTGGGGGAACAGGGCATAGGATTGGAACATCATGTTCACCGGGCGCGAGTAGGGCGGGACCTCGGTCACGTCCACCCCGTCGATGAAGATCCGCCCCTGGGTCGGCTGCTCCAGCCCGGCCAGCATGCGCAGCAGCGTGGTCTTGCCGCAGCCCGAGCCGCCGAGGAGGGAGAAGAACTCCCCCTGGAAGATGTCCAGGCTGACATTGTCCACCGCGTAGACGTCACCGAACTTCTTGGTGACACCGGCGATGCGCACATAGGGCTCGGCCTTGGGGTCCTGCCAGGGCTCGAGGCGGCGACGGTCGGGCGGGCCGGCCATGCTGCTGGGTCTCCGATGGGGCTCTGGTGCGGTGGCGGGTGTCAAGGCCGGCCCCCCGGTCGCCGCTACCGAGGCTCAGGGGGGCGCGGTGACCTGCCGCCGACGGCGTCAGCGGTTGGCCTTCAGGCGGGTCCAGACGCGGTTGATGGCGCGCAGGTCCTTGTCGCTGCGCTCGGCCAGCACGAACAGCCGCTTCTTGACCTCCTCGGTGGGATAGACGGCCGGATCGTCGCGCACCGCGGGGTCCAGGAACGGGTTGGATTTCGGGTTCGGGTTGGCGTAGTGCACGAAGTTCGAGGCGTCGGCGATGACCTTGGGGTCGAGCAGGTATTCGATGAAGGCGTGGGCCTGGTCCGGGTTGGGCGCATCCTTGGGGATGGCCAGGACGTCGACCCACAGCACGGCGCCCTCCTTGGGGATCACATAGCCGACCTTGACGCCCTTGCCGGCCTCGTCGGCGCGGTCGCGGGCCTGAAAGGCGTCGCCCGAGTAGGCGTGAGCGACACACAGGTCGCCGTTTGCCAGGTCATTGATGTACTGAGAGGAGTGGAAATAGCGGATATACGGGTGGACCTTCTTGATCAGCTCCGCCGCGGCATCCAGGTCCTTCTGGTTGCTGCTGTTCGGGTCCTTGCCCAGGTAGGAGAGGGCCGCGGCGAAGACCTCGGTGGAGTCGTCCATCAGGCTGATGCCGCAGCCCTTGAGCTTCTTGGCCTTCTCCGGGTCGAACACCAGGCCCCAGGTGTCCAGCGGGACGTCATCGCCGAGGGCTGCCTTCACCTTGTCCAGATTGATGCCGAGCCCCGTGGTGCCCCACATATACGGGACCAGGTGGGCGTTGTCCTTGTCGATGCCCTCGAGGGACTTGAGGATCTGCGGGTCGATGTTGCCGAGGGAGGGCAGCTTGGACTTGTCGAGGGGCTGAAAGATGCCGGTCTTCACCTGGCGCGCCCCGAAGGGACGGGCGGTGGGCACGACCACGTCGTAGCCGCTCTTGCCGGCCAGCAACTTGGCCTCAAGGATCTCGTTGGAGTCGTACACGTCCATGACCGGCTTGATGCCCGTCTTGGCTTGGAAGTTGGGCAGGGTGTCCTCGGCGAAGTAATCGCTCCAGATGAAGATATGGACCTCGGGCTCCGCGGCCGCCAGCGCGGGCAGGGCGGCGAGACAGAGCAAAGGCAGGCGGAACCGGGCGAGCAAACGACGCATGGCGGAGTCCCTCGTGGGTGGTGGAGCGGAAATGGGCGGTCCGTCGACGGTCCGGGGGGCGCGACGAAGCGGGCGAAATGCTACTGGAAAAGGGCACTCGGTCACACCAAAAAAATGTGCCGCGGACTGGGCTCGCGGAGGTGATTCCAAGCGGCGGTGGTTCAGTCGCGGTTCAGCGACCCTCCCGTACGATGCCCCCAACGGTGAGGGCATTGGGTCCTCCCGCACTCGAAGAGAGGTGGATGAAGATGATTAAGTCCGCAACGAGCATGCGTTGGACGGCTGCGGCCCTGCTGGCTGGGGCCCTGGCCTTGCCCGGTTTGGCCCTGGCGCACGACCGTGATGACGACGGCAGGGACTGGGGCCGAGATTGGGGCAGAGACTGGAGCGGGGACTGGCACGACCGCGGAGAATGGAAGGAGCACCGGCATAACAAGCGTCACTGGTACGCCCATCCGCACGACCCTTGGGCCCGCTGGGACCGCGACCGGCCGGTGATCGTAGTGCCCGAGCCCGTGTACGTGGCGCCCCGCCGGCCAGACCCGCCCCCGCCCCCACCATGGGTGCCCCTGGCCATCGGGATCGGCGCGCTCCTGCACGACCACTAGACGACCTGAGCCTGCGCTGGGCACGCCCTGGAGCGTGCCTGGCAGGTGCAGGGCAGGGACCTGGTGAGCAACCCGCCGCGCGCCGGCGCGGTCGAGGGCCCTCGGCAGGCCGCTCGCCGTCGTAGCTGTGTTAGATTGTCCCGCAAGTCCCCGCTCGGTCCCCGTACCGCCACCAGCAGGGGGACAGGCCGTTCAGCCGCACATGAACGCAACCGAACGCCAATCGGCCACAGTGCCTGCGATTGCCCTCCGATGCCCCCGGCAGGGGGTGCGGAGGAACGGACGAAATGACTGATTCATCGGCGACAATGGGCCTTCATTGGTGGCCGGCTGACGGATGCCGGCTCATGCATCGCTGGACCCTGCGGGCGCCCCTGCTGGGCCTCGTCGCCCTGGTTGCCGGGGCCTTGACTACACCCGCCAGCGCCGGCCCGCCGGGTCGGACACCAGGTTCTGGTCCGTCGTCAGGCCCATCCGGCGCATCGCCCTCAGCCGCTCAGGCGGCCGAGCAGGCCCGTCGCCAGACGGGTGGGCGGGTCCTGGCGGTCGAGGAGCGGGGCGGCGGCTATCAGGTCAAGGTGCTCACGCCCTCCGGCGAGGTGCGCAGCGTCTTCGTGCCGGCCGGCCGCTGAGGGCGCCCGGGTCCGAGCCGCCCAGGCGCATCCCTCATGCGAATCCTGGTCATCGAAGACGAGGCGTCCCTGCGGGGCCAGGTCCGGTCCCGGCTCGAGCGCGAGGGCTTCGGCTGCGAGGCCACTGGGGATGGGGCCGAAGGGCTCTATCTGGCCAGCGAGTATCCCTTCGACGCGGCCGTGGTGGACCTCGGCCTCCCCGGTGTCGCGGGGCTCGACATCATCCGCCGGCTGCGTGCGGCGGGGAGCCTGCTGCCCATCCTGGTGCTCACCGCCCGGGGGCGCTGGCAGGACAAGGTCGAGGGGCTGGAGGCCGGTGCCGACGACTACCTATCCAAGCCCTTCGAGATGGACGAGCTCCTGGCGCGGCTGCGGGCCCTGCTGCGGCGCGCCCATGGGGCGGCGACCCAGGAGCTGCGCGCCGGACCGGTGCGGCTCGATCCCAGTACCCAGAGGGTCTGGGTCGGGGAGCGCCCGGTGGCGCTCACCGGCTATGAGTTCCGGCTGCTGGAGCACCTGATGTCCCGCCGCGGGCAGGTCCTGTCCAAGCGCGAGTTGGCCGATCACCTCTATCCCCACGACGAGGACCGCGACAGCAATGTGCTGGAGGTCCTGCTCGGGCGCCTGCGGCGCAAGCTCGACCCCGAGGGGACCCTGGCCCCCATCGAGACCCTGCGTGGGCGCGGCTACCGATTCGCCCTGGGGGACGAGTCCCGGTGAGAACGGCAGCTTGAGCTCGCTGCGGGCGCGGGCGACCTGGGCGGCGGCCCTGGTTCTGCTGGTCTTCGTGGCCCTCACCAGCCTAGCCCTGGAACGGGCCTTCGAGGCCGCCGCCCGCTCGGCCCGCGAGGAGCGCCTGCTCGGTCAGCTCTATCTGCTGATGGCCGCGGCGGACTCCGACGGCGAGGGCCTGAGCCTGCCGCGCGACCTGGCCGAGGCCCGCTTCAGCCTGCCGGGATCGGGGCTCTATGCCCAGGTCAGCGACGCCCAGGGCGAGCCCGTTTGGCGCTCCTCCTCCGCCCTGGGACTGGACATCCCCTTCGACACCAGGCTCGCCCCTGGGGTACGCCGCTTCGGCGAGGCAAGCGCTGCCGGGGGCGGCGCCTACCTGGTGGAGGGCTACGGCGTCACCTGGTCCATCGGGCCTGTCCCCCGGGGCTACACCTTCAGCGTGGCGGAGGACCTGAGCGGCTACCGGGAGGAGCTCACCGGGTTTCGGGTCCACCTGTTCGGCTGGCTGGGGGCCATGGCCCTGCTCCTGCTGGGGGCGCTGCTGTTTGCGCTGCGCTGGGGGCTCGACCCGTTGCGCCAGGTGGCCGAGGAGGTGTCCGCCGTCGAGGCCGGCCGCCAGCAGCGACTGCTCGGCGATTACCCGGCGGAGCTGCGGGCCCTCACCGACAACCTCAATGCCCTCCTGGCCCATGGCGCCGCACGTGAGGCGCGCCTCACCAATGCCCTGGCCGACCTGGCCCACAGCCTCAAGACGCCCTTGGCCGTGCTGCGTGCCGCCCTGGACGAAGGCCAGGCCCCTGGACCGATCCCTGGGGCCAGTCAGGGGCCGCGCCAGGCGCCGACCCTCGCCGAGCAGGTCCGGCGCATGGACGAGATCGTCGCCTACCAGTTGGAGCGCGCCCGCGGGCGTCCGGCCGCCAGCCTGTCGCCGCCGGTCCCCCTGGCCCCGGCGGTGCAGCGCATCCTGGCTGCCCTGACCAAGCTCCACGCCGACCGTGCAGTGGCCGTGGACCTGGACATCGAGCCGACGCTGGGCTTCCGCGGCGCCGAGGGCGACCTGTTGGAGGTGATCGGCAACCTGCTGGACAACGCCTTCAAATGGAGCCGTACCCGGGTCCGGGTGGGGGCCAGGCGCGAGGGACGGCTGGTGCTGCTCTGGGTGGAGGACGACGGTCCCGGGATCCCCCCCGGGCAGGCTCGGATACTGGGCGAGCGGGGGGCGCGGGCGGATTCGTCGACCCCTGGCCACGGCATCGGGCTCGCGGTCGTGCGCGAGATCTGCCAGGCCTACGGTGGCGACCTGACCATCGCCGTAAGTCCGTTGGGCGGCGCCCTGGTCCGCGTGCGGGTGCAGGCCTGACCCCCACCGGTGCCACGCTAGGGTGTGGGGTCAGGGCTAAGGTCAGTCCGGCTTGATGGGGAGCGGCATCTCGATGCGCCGCCACAGGCGCCCGTCGTTCTTGAGCAGGTCCCCGGCGGCCTTGGGGCCCCAGGTCCCGGCGGCGTAGTTGGGGAAGTCGCGCGGGGGCAGGGCGGCCCAGACGTCCATGATGGATTGGACGATCTCCCAGCCCTTCTCCACCGTGTCGGCGTGCTTGAAGAGGGTGGCGTCCCCGTTCATGCAGTCGTAGATCAGGGTCTCGTAGCCGGTGGCCGGCTCGTTGCCGAAGTAGTCCGCATAGGAGAAGTCCATGTTGACCGTGCCCACCCGCATGCTGGGCCCTGGGATCTTGGCCCCGAAGGACATCTGGATGCCCTCGTTCGGCTGGATGCGCAGGACCAGCATGTCCGGCTCGATGGCCTCGACAGCGGTGTCCTTGAACATGACATAGGGCGCCCGTTTGAACTGGATGACGATCTCCGTGTATTGCGCAGGGAGCCGCTTGCCGGTGCGCAGGTAGAAAGGCACCCCGGCCCAGCGCCAGTTGTCCATGCTGAGCTTCATGGCCGCATAGGTCTCGGTGCGGGACTCGGGATCGACACCCGGCGAGCCGCGGTAGCCCGGGACCTTGTCCCCATTGGGCATGACGCCCTCGGCGTACTGGCCGCGCACCGCATGGGTCAGGACCTGCTCCGGGGTCATGGGGGTGATGGCGTCGAGGACCTTGTTGACCTCCTCGCGCACGGCCTGGGAGTCGAAGGAGTTGGGTGGCTCCATGGCGAGGAAGCCGAGCAGGACCAGGAGGTGGTTGGGCATCATGTCGCGCAGGGCGCCCGCCTTGTCGTAGTAACCGCCGCGGTGCTCGACCCCGAGGGACTCGGCCACGGTGATCTGCACGTGGTCGACGTGGTGGCGGTTCCACAGCGGCTCGATGAAGCCGTTGGCGAAGCGGAACACCATGATGTTCTGTACCGATTCCTTGCCTAGGTAGTGGTCGATGCGGTAGATCTGGCGCTCGTCCAGGGTCTCGTGCAGGGTCCGGTTCAGGGCGATGGCGGACTCGAGGTCGGTGCCGAAGGGCTTTTCGATGATCACCCGGCGCCAGTCCCCAGGCCCCTCGGCGGTCAGGCCGACGTTGCCCAGATTGCCGGCAATGGCGCCGAAGAGGTTGGGCGGGACGGCAAGGTAGAACAGGTAGTTGCCCTCGGTGTCGCGCTCGGCATCGATGCGGGTCAGGCGCTCGCAGAGGCGCAGGTACATCCCCTGATCGTCGATGTTGCCTTGCAGGTAATGGATGCGCTGGGCGAGCCGCTCCCAGACCTGGGGATCGAAGCCGCTGCCCAGGTGGTCGCGCACATGGCCGAGGAGATGGTCGCGAAACCCCTCGTCGGTCAGCTCCAGCCGATCGACGCCAAGGACGGCGAAGCTGTCCGGCAGCAGGCGATCTTCACACAGATGAAACAGCGCCGGCACCAGCTTGCGCGACGTGAGGTCGCCGCCGGCGCCGAAGATGATCATGACGTTGGGGTGGGCCGGGACGGCCTTGTCGTTCAGGGTCTGGATCATGGACACGGGGCTCTCCAGCGGCCTTGGTCTCGCGGCCGGCGTTCAGGATAGCGGGGGTGAGGGGAAACCCGGGGATACTGTGATGCCGGCGCCACCGTCCGCGGGCGCTTGGTCCGCGACGCCGGAACTTGGTCCGTATCGAGCCGGCTTCATCTGGCCAGCGTCTGGTCAACCTTCCAGGACCACCACGGCATGGCTCGCGACACGCCGGCGGTCGCTGCGGATGGCCGGGAGCTCCCCCGGCGGGTAAATCGCCGGGTGGGCGGCCGTGTCCAGGGCCAGGTACCAGGTGCGCCCCTCGAGCCGCGGGACGGCGAAGTCCAGCGCCTCCGGGCCCATGTTGAGCATGACGTGCAGGTGCGGCTCCTCCGCTGTCGTCCCGGCCAGGGTGAAGGCCAGGGCGCGGTTCTCGGGGGCATCCCAGCGCGGGGTGTTGAGCTCGGTCCCGTGCCAGGCGATGTCCGGCAGGGTCTGACCCTTTTGCGGCTCCCCGGTCAGGAAGCGCTCCCGGCTGAGGCTTGGGTGGCGGCGGCGAAAGGCGATCAGGGTACGCACGAAGTCGAGCATCTCCCGGTGGGTCTCGACCAGTCCCCAGTCGAACCAGGTCAGCTCATTGTTCTGACAGTAGCCATTGTTGTTGCCGCGCTGGGTGCGTAAGACCTCGTCGCCGCCGAGGAGCATGGGCACGCCCTGGCTGAGCAGTAGGATGGCGATCAGGTTCATGGCCTGGCGGCGGCGCAGCGCCAGCACGTCAGGGTCGTCCGTGGGTCCCTCGACGCCGCAGTTCCAGCTCAGGTTGTGGCTGTTGCCGTCGCGGTTGCCCTCGCCATTGGCCTCGTTGTGCTTGGTGTCATAACTGACCAGGTCATTGAGGGTAAAGCCATCGTGGCAGGTGACGAAGTTCACCGAGTTGCGCGGCAGGCGCCCATCGGGCTCGTAGAGATCGGCGCTGCCGGCCATGCGGGTGGCCAATTCGGGGATCAGTCCCGGATCGCCGCGCACATAGGCCCGCACCAGGTCGCGGTAGCGTCCGTTCCACTCCGCCCAGCGGAAACCGGGGAAGTCTCCCACCTGGTAGAGCCCCTCGGCGTCCCAGGCCTCGGCGATGAGGTGGGTGCGGGACAGGACCGGGCTCAGCTCGATGGCCCACAGCAGGGGGGCGTGGTATTGGGGGCTGCCATCCTCGCCCCGGCCCAGCGCGCTCGCCAGATCGAATCGGAAGCCGTCCACGTGCATGTGCAATACCCAGTACCGCAGGGAATCCAGGAGGAACCGGGCGACCATGGGGTGATTGCAGTTGATGGTGTTGCCGCAGCCCGTGTAGTCGCGGTAGCGGCGGCGGTCCGCCGGGTCGAGATGGTAGAAGATCTCGTTGCCTAGGCACTTGAAGCTGATGGTGGGGCCTTCAGGGCCGCCCTCGGCCGTATGGTTGAAGACCACGTCCAGGATGACACCCAGCCCGCAGCGGTGCAGGGCCTTGACCAGGTCGCGGAACTCGTCGCGGGCACGGGCCGGCGAGACGCTGTAGCCGGGGTGCGGCGCGTAGAAGCTGTGGGTGCTATAACCCCAATAGTTCTCCAGCCCCAGGGCGGCCGTGTGGGGCGGCACGTCCTGCCGGTCGAAGGCCATGACCGGCAGGAGCTCCACATGGGTGATGCCGAGGGCCTTGAGGTAGGGGATCTTCTCGATGAGCCCGGCATAGGTGCCTGGGTGTCGGACCCCCGAGGAAGGGTGGCGGGTGAAGCCGCCCAGGTGCAGCTCGTAGATCACCGCAGTGTGGATGGGGATATGCAGCGGGGTATCCCCCTCCCAATCGTAGGTGTCCGACACCACAAGGGAGCGCATGGCCGTGGCCACGTTGTCCCCTGGCCTGCAGGCGGCGCGGCGGTCCCACAGGCGGTCGTCGATGGTGGTGGCCCAAGGGTCAAGCAGCGCCTTGCTGCGGTCGTAGCGCCGGCCCGTGGCCTGGGTGTCGCTGGGACCGTCGGCGCGCCAGCAGTAGTAGATGCCGTCGTGGGGCAGGTCCTCGACCAGCACATGCCAGAAGAAGAAGGTGCGGTTGACCTTGGGGTCGAGCTCGATGGTCTGGAAGGGCTGGGTCGCATCCGGGCTATCGAACAGGAGCAGATCGATGCGGGTGGCGTAGCGGGAGAAGGTGCAGAAGTTGACCCCCTCCGGCAGCGGCCGGGCGCCGCCCTGCTCCAGGTTGCCCGGCTGGACGTGGTAGGTTCGGCTGGCCATGCGTACCCCGGAGGTTGACGGCCGCCACCCAGTGCGGCCCCTGAGACCCAGGCTATAGGGTAGCCGGGAAAGCGGGTCGCCGTCTGGCCTTGACGCTGCCGAGCTCCAAGGCAGCACCTGGTCCAACTGCTCTGTCTAAACTTTAGCCAGAATTGCTAAGCCTCTGTCGGGGATCGTTAAAGCCCCGGCCGCCACAGCTTATCCACAAAGGCGGCCACAGCGTTTGTGGACAGCGCTTGGCGCTCGACCTCGATTGTCCCGGCGACCCCCTTCGCGTGCCGTGTGGGCCAGGTCATAATGCCCGTATGTCCAATCCAACCCATCCGGATCCGGCCCAGCTCGGACCCTATTTCCTCATCGCCCGGGCTCGCACCCAGGCCTCGGACCACGACGATCTGGCACGGCGCTACGGGCAAGAGGGCCGGCGGGCCCCCGATGCCCTGGACGCGGACGTCATCCAGGGCCGTCTCGAGGCGATCGTCTTCATGGTGCTGTCGGTGCGGCGCAGCCTGGCCCCCAGCGCCCAGGCCCTGTCCTGGTTCCCTGCGGGACGGGTGGAGCTGATGCTTGGGCAGATCGAGCGGGTGGCCCGCACCAGCGTCGAGCTGGCCTACCACCTCTGTACCCAGGCCCCAGAGGTCCTCCGCAACCTCCCCGATGCCGAGGTGGCGGATTGGGTTATCGGACTCCTGGAGGTCTACGACCGCTCCGGGACCCAGGGTGGCATTCGCACCATGCAGGCGGTGGCGAGCTATGCGCAGGCCCTCACCCAACACCGCGGCTGTCTGCGCCTCGATCAGGCGCGGGTGGTGTTGGACTCCTTCGTCGCGGGGCTGGCCGGCCGCCGCCTCAAGCTGGCCGAGGCGGAGGTCGCCTACACGGACACCGAGACCCTGTTCGTGCCGGCGGCCCTCGCCAGTCTGCCCGAGCGGGATGCGAATTTCCGTCTCTACAAGGCCCTGATCGCGCACCTTTGGGCCCAGGCCTGGTTTGGCACCTGGCGGGGGCCCTTCCTGGAGCGGCTCCAAGCCTACCCGGATCAGGACCGTGCCCTCGGTCTGTTCCGTGCACTGGAGACCCTGCGCCTGGACGCCTGCCTGGCGAGGGAGCTGCCGGGGCTGGCCCGGGAGATGCGTGCCCTGACCCAGTCCTGGGCACCGGTCCTAGACCTCACCGCCGACTGGGCGAGCGCCGCCCGGACCCTTGGGCGGCCAGGTGCGGATGCGGCCACGAGCTGGCGTCTGCTTGCTGAACTGTACGCAGCCGGTGCCGCGCCGCCTCCCGGACCCTGCTATCAGGGCGAGATGCACCCGGCGCAGGTCGCCCAGGCGATTGCGGCACGCATCAAGCGCGAGCGCGCCGCCCTGGCCGAGGTACTGGCTGTGATCGCCGACGAGCAGGGCGGAAACCTCGCGGGGCTCGCTGGGCAGCCGCCGGTCTTCGCCCTGGAGCAGAGCCCGGACGACAGTTGGCCTGGAGGCATGGCCTTCCAACTCGTGCTGGGGGATCAGCCGGTGCAGCCCCGGGTGGAGGCGGTGCAGCTCATGCACTCCATCGTCCAGGACTTCGGTCACATACCCCCGGAGTATCTTGAGGCGGCGGGGCAGGGGGTCTATCACCGCAAGACAGGTGCGGCGGGCACGGCGGAGGGGCCAGCGCCGCTCCCCGATGCCCAGGTCTATGACGAGTGGGACTATACCCGGCAGTCCTACCGCAAGGGCTGGTGTCAGTTGCGCGAGCGCGACGTGCACCCCCAGCCTGATGGCTTCGTCGGGCGTACCCGGCACAAGTACCGCGGGCTGCTCAAGCACCTGTACCGCACCTTCGAGGCCCTGCGCGGCGAGGAGTGCCTGGTCAAGCGCGAGCCCTACGGCGAGGATCCGGACATCGACGCCATCGTGGAGGCCTATGCCGACACCGTCCGTGGCCTCGAGCCGAGCGCCGGGCTCTTCCAGCGCCGTCGCCGCCTGGAGCGCAATGTTGCGGTCCTGTTCATGGTGGACATGAGCGGATCGACCAAGGGCTGGATCAACGAGGTCCAGCGCGAGTCCTTGGTACTGCTCTGCGAGTCCCTCGAGCTGCTGGGAGACCGCTATGCCATCTACGGCTTCTCGGGCTACACCCACATGCGCTGCGAGCTGTTCCGGGTCAAGGGGTTCGATGAGCCCTACGCCGAGGCGGTCCACGACCGCATCAGCGGCATCCGGCCCCAGGACTACACGCGCATGGGGGTGGTGATACGGCACTTGAGCCGCAAGCTGCTGGCGGTGGAGGCCCGCACCCGCGTGCTGATGGTCCTCTCGGACGGACGCCCCGACGACGAGGATGGCTATCGGGGCGACTACGGGATCGAGGACACGCGCCAGGCGGTGCTAGAGGCGCGGAGCCTCGGCGTGCACCCCTTCTGTATCACCATCGACGACGCGGCTCAGGACTACCTGCCGCACATCTTCGGGCCCGCCGGGTACACGCTGGTGGAGCATGTCGCCAAGCTGCCCTACCGGGTGTCCGACATCTACCGGCGCATTACGGCCTGAGCCTCCCTGATGGTCCCGGCCCCCTTATCGCGCCCCACGCGGGCGGCCCTGGGCGGGACGGATCGGGTATCCTTGCGCCAAAACAACGACGCCACGCGGGAGCGACATGGGGGAGAGATCGAGGAGGATGGGGCCTTGGAGCAACGGGGCCCTGGTGCTGTGCTGGCTGGGGAGTGCCGCGCTGCCCGCAGGGGTCTGGGGCCAGTTCCCGCCCCAGGGTCAGATTCAGACCCCGGCTCGACCCGCCGCTCAGGCTCCGGCTCAGGCAGCCGTTCAGATTCAGGCTCCGGCACAAGGACAGGCTCAGGCCCCAGGCGGGGGTCCGGCACAGACACCGACGGGGGCTCAGCAGGCCCCACCCGCCGCCGCCCCGTCTCAGGAGACCTGCCTCAAGAATGTGTTCGGCCTCTACTGCCTGGGCACGGATGTCAACCTCCTGCTGCGCCAACGGCCTCCGACGGATCAGGCCCGCGATGGCGACCGCCTGGCCCTGATCTACGACCAGGGTCAGGAGCAGGACTATGTCCTGGCCTATCGAGGGGTCATCTACAAGGTCGTTCGGCAGTTCCGCATCGAGACGCAGCTCAAGTTCCAGGACATCTACAACCAGCTGCGCGAGAAATACGGCACCGGCGAAGACCGCAGCCTCTTCCCCGGCTATGCAGACAACCCGGCGAGCCGCCAGGGCTCGATCCGGCGCGGCGACGGCAAGGCCATCTACGTCTGGACACCCGCAGACACCTGGCGGATCGAGCTGACCTGGACCCGGGAGTTCGGGCTGGCCCTGGCCTATGTCGACAACGAGCTGGAGGCCCAACAGAAGGCGGCCGTCCAACGGGGTCTCTAGGACCGGTCCGCGGGACCCACGTCAGGTGCGGCCCAGGTTCCGGCCGAAGGGGCGACGCACAGGCGGACGAGTAAGTGACGAGTAAGTGCCTAGAATGGTGACTTAAAGCAAAATGGCCTAGACGGGATTCGTCTAAGCCATTGATTTTATGGCGCGCCCGGAGAGATTCGAACTCCCGACCCCCTGGTTCGTAGCCAGGTACTCTATCCAACTGAGCTACGGGCGCGAGACGGATTGAAGAGCCCCATCCGTGGAGCTTTTTGTCCGGCCGCGCATGCCTGCGGACCGATGGTCTTGCTCTTGCTCGGCGGCCTGTTTCGTCGCCGACCTGGAAGGCTGGAAATTATCCTGTCTGGTGCGCGTGGCGTCAACTCTCAGCCTTGCATGGGCGGCGAGGCCTCACAGATTGTGTAGAAACCGACTGCGCGCCCCGATCGCCGCGTCGCGTGCTCGTTCGCTCCTCGGCGATCCACTTGATGGGTCTCGGCGCTCGCTGCGCGGCTCCTCGCGCTCGGGGCTGCTCGCGACGGTTCCTTCACAACCTCTGCAAGACCTGCGCGCTCCGCAGCCCAGCTCTTCCCCGCTTGCCGCCTTCCCGGCCGCCGCCTACCATCCTCGGCGGCGTTCCCCATGCTGCCGTGACCTGCCTCCATGAAGCCCAATCCCTCCCTTTCGGGCCTGGCCCGCCTGGTTGCGGTGCCTTGCATCCTGGCATCCATGACATCCTCGGCCCTGGGCGCGGAGGCTGAAGTCAAGGACGCGGCCCTGGCGGCCCAGCGCAGCGCCTTCCTCGCCGCGGAGACGGCGCTGAAGACCGGTGCGCTTGAGCGTTACCGGCAGCTCGCTGGCGGCCTGGCGGGCTATCCGCTCTACCCTTACCTGCGCTACGAGGAGCTCTCTCGCGCGCCAGCGGGGCCCGGCGATCAGGAGGTCCAGGGGTTCCTTGCAGACTACCCCGATAGCCCCCTAGCCGAGCGGCTGCGGGCGGCTTGGCTGATGCGTTTGGCCGGCGGCTCCCGCTGGGCGGAATACGCCCAGGCCTATCGCCCGGAGGGGTCGCCGGAGAGGTCGCCGGAGGGGTCGGAGGAGCGCCAATGCCTGTACCGCCGCGCCCTTCTCGAGACCGGGCGCCGGGCGGAGGCCTTCGCCGGCTTGGAGGGGTTGTGGCTCAGGGCGGAGTCCGGCCCAAGCGCCTGTGGCCCTGTCTTCGACGCTTGGGCGACGGCCGGCGGCTTGACCCCGGACCTGGTCTGGCGGCGGGTTGCCCTGGCCCTGGGGGCCGACAGGCCCAAGGCCGCGGCGGGGCTCGGCCGCTACCTGCCTGCTGCTGACCGATCCTATCTCGACCTCTGGCTGGCCCTTCACCGCGACCCCGGTCGAGCCTCGGACCCCGCGGTATTCTCCGAGCCGCATCCCTGGCGGGGCGAGCTGATCAGGCACACGCTCGCGCGGCTGGCCGCTCGCGCGCCCCAGGCCGCCGCCGAGGCGTGGGATCGGCTGAGCGCCGCCGCTGTGATCTCAGGCCCGGAGGCCGACGCCGGCAACGCCGCGGTCGGTCTGGCCTTGGCGGAGGCCGGCATGTCCGAGGGGCTCTCCCGGCTCGACCAGGTCCCCGCGAGCGCCGAAAACCTCGAGCTGCAAGGGCGCCGGCTGCGCGCCGCCCTGAAGCTCGGGGACTGGGGCCGAGTGGCCGCCTGGGTCGCCGCGATGCCGCCGGGCGATACCAAGACGGACCTGTGGCTCTACTGGCAAGCGCGGGCGGAAGAGGCACTGGGCCACCGCGACGCGGCCGAGGACCTCTATCGTCAGGCGGCGGACGCACGGAGCCTGTGGGGCTTCCTGGCCGCCGAACGGATGGGCCTGCCCTACCGCCTGGATGCGCGTGCCACGCCGGCCGACCCCGAGCGGGTCGCCCGGCTGAAGGCTAGCCCGGCGCTGGCGCGCATCGGGGAGCTGAAAGCCCTCGATCGGACGGCCGACATGCGCCGGGAATGGACCCGTTTGACCGCCGATCTGGGGCCGGAAGACCTCATGGCGGCTGCCGTGGTCGCAAAAGGGCTGGATTGGCCGGACCAGGCCATCCGGACCCTCGCCAAGAGCGGCTACTGGGACGACCTCGAACTGCGCTTCCCGCTCGGGTACCGGGGGCTGGTACGTGCCCAGTCCGCCGCAACCGGGCTCCCGGATGCCTGGATCTTCGCCGTGCTGAGGGAGGAGAGCGCCTTCGACCGGGGCGCCGGGTCAGCGGCAGGGGCGATCGGGCTGATGCAGCTCCTGCCGGAGACGGCACGTTCCGTCGCTGCTGCGGCCGCCCTGCGCCCCCCGTCCCGCGGCGAGCTGTTGGATCCAGGCATCAATATCAGGCTGGGCAGCACCTATCTGGCGACCATGGGGGCGCGCTATGGCGGACACCCGGCGCTGGTCGCGGCGGCCTACAACGCCGGACCCCACCGGGTGGACCAATGGCTGCCGGCCAGCCCAATGCCGGCCGATCTGTGGATCGCCACCATTGCCTTCCGCGAGACCAGGGACTATGTCCGCCGGGTGCTCGCCTACAGTGTTATCTACGCCGATCGGCTGGGTGTCTGCCAGGCGCCGATTGGGGCCGTCCTCGGGCCAGTGGCCGCCGCCCCGGCACCGTCCGATGCCCAGGCCCGGACGCAGGCCAGCGCTCAAGCCGGCGTTGTGGCCAGCGCCCAGGCCAATGCCCCTTGAGCCTCCGGCGCTTGGGATACAGGCTCTGGTACACTGAGCTCCTGAGCGGGGATCAGGCCCCGCTGCCCGATGGCAGCGCTGTTGCGTGCCGCCCAGAGGCTCACTCAGGTTGCGAGCCGACCTCATGATCCGTAAGACCCCTGTCCTGACCCTCCTGAGCGCCATCCTCCTGGGCAGCATCGTTCCGCCCGGGACGCCGGCCTGGGCGCAGGACGCTCGCGGTGCCCGCGAGGCGATGGCCAGTGCCATGGCCGACGCCATGGTGCGCATGATGGAGGCGATGGGCCTCTTTGGCGGCGGCTCCTTTGGCCGCTGGGGGGGCGTCCCGGCGCTGTCGGGTCTCATGCAGCCTTACGGCTCACTGATGGGGGTGCCCGGGGGCTCCTGGGGCGGGGCGATGGCGGACCCGTCGCGGGCCTACGGTCTCGGGAGCGATGCGCTCAGGCAGATGTACCAGGGGGCTTCAGGCGACGGCGGCTGGGGTGGGGACGGACTCAATGGGGTCTGGGAGGGAAGCGGCGGCGATCTCCTGATCGTTCAGGGGGGCCGCTACCGCCTCTATGCCCCCCAGGACCAATACATCGAGGGACTGCTTCAACAGCAGGCGAGCCGCGTGGCCCTTTACAACATGCAGGATGGCCGCACCCAGATCTTCGACTTCGCCACCCAGGACGGGCGCCTCGCCCTGCGTGCCGCCAATGGCCAGGTGTACCTCTACCGGCGGTTCACGGGCCTGCCCATTGCCGGCGGGGCCACGACCGCGCCGGACCAGTCGGCGCCGCCGGCCACGGCGCCTGAGCCCGCCGCTCCCCCGGCCGCTCCCCCAAGTGCGCCCAAGACCAGCAGCGCCCGTTGAGCGCGAGGCAGGTCGGGCGGATGAGCGGTCAGACCATCAGCAGGCGCCCCCCCAGGACCAGGAGCAGGACGGCGAACACCCGCTTGAGCTGTTGAACCGGCAGCCGGTGGGCCAGATGGGCACCCAGGGGTGCTGTTGGCACGCTTGCCACCAGGATACCCGCCACGGCAGGCCAGTAGACGAAACCGGTGCTCGCCGCCGGCAATCCGGCGCGACCCCAGCCAGCGGCCATGAACCCGAGGGCGCCTGCCAGGGCGATGGGTACGCCGCAGGCGCTCGAAGTGGCGACCGCCCGCCGCATGTCGACCCCGACGCGGCTCAGGAAGGGGACCGTGATGGTCCCGCCCCCGATCCCCACCAGGGACGACAGGGCGCCGATCCCGGCACCGGCGGCGAGCATACCGAGGGTCCCGGGGGGCTCCCTGACGGCAGTTTCCGGGCGCCGCAGCAGCATCTGGCTACCGACATAGAGCAGGAAGGCCCCAAAGATGCGTTTGAGCCACTCGTCCGACAGGACGCCGGCAAGCGCGGCCCCGGCCCAGGCGCCGATGACGATTCCCGGGGCCAGGCTGCGCACCAGCTCCCAACGCACGGCGCCGCGCCGGTGGTGGGCATAGGCCGAGGCGGCCCCGGTGGCGACGATGGCGGCCAGGGACGTCCCCACCGCGAGGTGCGGAATCCAGTCTGCTGCCAGGTCCACCCGGGTAAAGACGAGGATCAGGGCGGGGACCACCACCACTCCGCCGCCGACACCGAACAGGCCTGCCAGAACGCCGGCGGCGGTCCCCGTGATGAGATAGGCCGCAAGCTCCCAGACGTCCACGGCCCTACCCTTCAGCGTACCAGAGGCGGGACCTGAGGTCCCTGGTGGAGAAGCCGCACCAAGGACCCGTTACCCCCTTCTCCAGGGCGATGGCCTGGAAGCGCTCACCCATGGCCGAGGGCAGGACCAGGGTCTTGGCCCCGAGGGCCCAGTTCAGGGCCTGGTGCGGGTCCACGGCGGCGCGGGCGAGCTCAGGGTCGAGTCCGCAGCCGATGAGGAACAGGGCCTGGGTCGTGTAGCCCCCGAGGGTCAGGCCGGCGGCTACGCCAAGGTCTGCGACGGCGGTGAAGTCGACATGGGCGGTGATGTCCTGCAGCCCGATGTGGCGATAGGGATCCCCGTGGGCCCGATGGCGGGAGTGGCACATCAGGGTCCCGCCACGGCGCTCCGACCGGTAGTAGTCCGCCCGTGGGTAGCCGTAGTCGATGAGCAGGATCAGCGCCCGATCCACGGCCTGAGCCAGGGCCGCGAGCCAGGGGCCCAGACGCAGGTTGATCTCGGACCTGTAGCCAGGCTCCTGGGCCAGGCCTTGCGACTGGAGGCCCAGCACCGCCTCGCGAAGGCCGACGGACCGAGGAGGGCCGGCCACCTCTTCCCAGGCTTCGCCGACGGGGCGGACAAAGATCTCCAGCGGGGCACCCTCGGGCCCGATGCAAAAGCGGTGAACCGGCATGGCGTCCAGGACCTCGTTGGCCAGGACGACACCGCGGAAGCCCTCGGGCAGGCGCGACAGCCAGTGCACACGCCCCAGCGCCCAGGGAACCTCTGTGGTGAGGCGGCTCGCCTGCTGCTCCTGGAGATCCGGGCTGGGCTCGAGGATCAGGTAGCGGCTGGGCAGTGGCCCCTCCCGGGCCAGGGTGCTGAGGATTTCTGCCGGTAGGGCGCCGCTGCCGGCCCCAAGCTCGAGGATTTCGCCCCCCGGCAAGGCGTTCAGCACCTCGCGGACCTGGGCCGCCAGACAGCGCCCGAACAGCGGCGAGATCTCGGGCGCGGTGATAAAGTCGCCCGTGGGACCCAGCTTGGGGCTGCCCGCGGCGTAGTAGCCGAGCCCGGGTGCATAGAGCGCCAGCTCCATGAAGCGGTCGAAGGGGAGCAGTCCGCCCGCGGCCTCGGCTTGGCTGCGCAGCAGGGCCTGCAGGCCTTCGCCGATGGCGGCGGCGTGGCTGGTGTCCGAGTCTGGCATCTGGGGCGTGTATCCGGGTCGATGGTTCAGGGGCGTGGGTCCACGACGCGGCGCAAGCCTACACCACAAGGGGGCAGAGATGGCGAAGCGAGAGACAGGTCTGGGCGGACGCATGGCCCTGATCACCGGGGCGGCGCAGCGCATCGGTGCCGAGATCGCCCGCACCCTCCATGGCGAAGGCATGGATGTCGCGCTGCACTACCGGCGCTCGGCGGTCGAGGCAGAAGCCTTGCGCCAAGAGCTGGAGGCCGTCCGCCCGGACTCTGTGCTGCTGCTGCAGGCGGACCTCTCCGACACGGCCGCCCTCCCGGGGCTCTGCGCCGAGGCCGCCGCCTTTCGTGGACACCTCGACCTGTTGGTGAACAATGCCTCCAGCTTCTACCCGACCCCTCTGGACACGGCCAGCGAGGCGCAGTGGGATGAGCTGATGGGCTCCAACCTGAAGGGGCCCTTCTTTCTATGCAAGGCCGCAGCCCCTTGGCTGAGGGCGAGCGGCGGTGCCATCGTCAACCTCGTGGACATCCATGCCGAGCGCCCTCTCAAGGAGCACGCGATCTACTGCATGGCCAAGGCGGGCAACGCCATGATGGTGCGTGCCCTGGCCCGCGACCTCGGCCCGGCGGTGCGGGTCAATGGCGTGGCTCCAGGCGCCATTCTCTGGCCCGAGCAGGGCATGAGTGAGGAGGCCAGGCGGCAGATCCTGGCGCGCACGGCCCTCAGGCGCCCCGGGAGCGCCGCGGATGTGGCGAGGGCCGTGCTCTACCTGGTCCGGGATGCGGACTATGTAACCGGCCAGATCATCAACGTGGACGGCGGCCGGACCATCCAACAATAGCCCCAAGGGGGCTTGATGCCGCGACCCACGCCCTCCCACCCACCCAGCTTGCGCGCACAGCCGATGCGTCCCGCCATGACCGAGGATACCAAGAGCTGCATCCACCGAGGTCCAGACCACAGCGCCCCCTATCCGGTGAGCCGCCTCGCACCGGCCTTCGCCGGTGGTGACCTGTCCGCCGAGCTCACCGCCGAGCTGGGGAGGGCCGAGGCCATGCTCGGGGCGCGCACCAGTGCCAAGCTGCAGGTCATCGCCGACCAGATCCGAGCCCTGCAGGAGGAGGCCAGGCGCATCCTCGCCCAGGCGCGCGAGGAGCAGGCCCTGACCCTGGCCCAGTGCGCGTTCAGGCGCATTCCGGGCAAGACCTATCACCTCTACCGCAGGGCGAACGGTGCCGCCTTCTTCTCGATGCTCTCCCCGGCCGACTGGCGCGATGCACCGCCCCATGAGTTTCTGGGTTCCTACCGGCTAGGCCTGGATTACTCCTGGACCCGGGCGGATGCTGCCGAGGGGGCAGACGACACGGGTGAGCTGGTTCGCCAGTTGCTTGCGGTCGGAGGACTGGCGCCAGACAGGAGGGGGGAGAGCTAGCACGGGCCTGCCCTGGGCCCTGGGGCGCGGTCGGCCGCGAGACCCAGGTCCGGAGGCTCGACCTGGCCCCGGTCCAGGACCATCGCGCGCAGCCGTTGCGCAGACGGCGTCGCTTGCCAGTCCCTGAAGCCGGTCCGCGCTGCGCCGGAGGCCTTCGGCTGGTGCCCGGCCAGCAACGCGGGAATGCCTGGTCAGCGCCCCGGGCGGCGGGCCCGCCTGGCAAGAGCACCCAAGCGGCCGGCGTTGTCCGGTGACGCGCACCCCTTGGCCGGCCGCAGCGACCTCGCCGGCATCCTGGACACCTGCTGGGGGAGGGCGCAGATGCCGAGCGCGGCGCACTGGTGTAGGCTTCAGCGACAGCCGCTGCGTGGTGGGGTGGCCCGTCGCGGCGCCCCCGGCGAGACACCTGGGTCCCCCGCGTGTGTAGCGGGGTGCGCGGGCGAGCCGTTGAGGAGCCTTCGGCCTGGCCTTGGCTGATTTCTTCCCCGGCAAGGGTTACAAGCCCTTCAAATCCAATTCCAGCAGGACGAGGACCTATGAAAGATTTGATGTGGGATAGAACGCTCAGCGTGGATGTTGCTGAAATCGATGAGGATCACCGCAGACTGGTGGACCTGTTCAACATCCTCAACCACGCCGTTGCGCAGGGAGAGGCGGCACGCTATGTCGAGGCGGTGATGGAAGAGCTGGTGAGCTGCACGGTCTGGCACTTCCGGCATGAGGAGCGGTTGATGCTCAAGTATGACTACGCCGGCTTCGCGGAGCACAAGGCAGAGCACGAGGAGTTGATCGCAACCGCCAGGGCGCTCCAACAGAAGCTCAAGGAGCAGGGCAAGTCCGTCGTGAGCGCCGATCTCGAATTTCTGGAGCATTGGCTGACCGGCCATATCCTGGGCATCGACAAGGACTTGGGGGCCTATCTTGCCGAGGTGATGTAGGGGCGGCGCGGGTCCGCGCCGGCCCATTGCGCTCCCCGGCGGACGCTACCCCCGCGCCTGGGATCTGGGCCTCCTCAGGCCCCGAACTTGGTGACCTTGGTCGGCTCCGGGGTGCGCCCCTCGATCAGCTCGGTGAGCACGTACCAGATGGCGTCGGCGGGCGGCGGGCAGCCGGGGATGAAGACGTCCACCGTCACGACGTTGTGGACGGGGACCACCCGTGCAAACAGCTCCGGTACCCCTTGGGTAGGGGTCTGGGGCTGCAGGTCCGCGGTCTCGCGGTAGGCGCGGTCGATCACATCGCTCAGCTTGAAGGGATTGCGCATCGCCGGGACATTGCCGTTGACGGCGCAGTCGCCCAGGCTGATCAGAAGCTTGCAGTGCCGGCGGAAGGCCTTGGCCTTGTCCAGGTCATCGCTGTTGCTGACCGAGCCCTCCAGGATCCCAACGTCCACCGCTTCGGGCAGCTCCTTGGCGTCCACCAGGGGGCTGTAGACGATGTCCACCCGCCGAGCCAGCTCGATCAGCCGCTCGTCCATATCCAACAAGGACATGTGGCAGCCGGAGCAACCGTCGAGCCAGGCGGTGGCGACGCTGATCTTCTTGGGCTCCTGGTTGGCTTCCGAGGAAGTGCTCATCGCGTCTGCCTCCGGCGGGACAGGTAGGGGAGGAAGTGCAGGTCCTTGGTCATCTCGCCCACCGAGGTGCCCTGCTTGACCAGGGCCCCGGTCGGGCAGACCTGGACGCACTTGCCGCAGCCGGTGCAGGTGTTGCTCTCGCCCCAGGGGCGGTTGAGGTCGGTGATGACCAGGCAGTCGGTCCCGCGCCCCATGACGTCCCAGGTGTGGGCGCCCTCGATCTCGTCGCACACGCGCACGCAGCGGGTGCACAGGACGCAGCGGTTGTGGTCCAGGCGAAACATCTCGTGGGAGGAGTCCACCTGGTAGGCGGCACTGCGGTAGGGGACCTGGACATGATCGACCCCGCAGCGCTGGGCGAGGCTCTGCAGCTCGCAATGCCCGTTGGAGACGCACACCGAGCAGACATGGTTACGCTCGGCGAACAGCAGCTCGACGATGGTGCGCCGGTAGCGATGCAGCTTATCGGTGCAGGTGGCAATCACCATGCCCTCGGCGACGCGGGTGGAGCAGGCGGCCAGGAGCCGCGGGCTGCCCGCCACCTCGACCATGCACAGACGGCACCCACCCCAGATGCTCAGCCCCTCCAGGTAGCACAGCGAGGGAATCGAGATGCCGTTCTCCCGCGCGACCTCGATGATGGTCTCGTCCTCGCGGGCGCTGACCGCCTGGCCGTCGATGGTCAGGGTGACGACGCGGACATTGGGCTGGGGGGCGGGTGGGGGCATGCGGCCTCCGGGGCGATGGGGCTCGGTGCCAAGGGTCCGTGTTTTGGTTCTGGACTGCAAGGGGTTGGTGGCGGTGAGCGCTGGCTGGGCCCGGGTCCTCAGGGCTATGATCCCAGCCGGTAGCCGGAGGCGGCGGAGGGTGTGATGTGCGGTATCTGCGGTGAGCTGCGATTCGACGGGGAGGGTGCTGACCTCGCCGCCATCGAGCGTATGACGGCGGCGCTGACCCCCCGCGGCCCGGACCACGGCGGCAGCTGGAGCGACGGGGGGCTCGGCTTTGGTCACCGGCGTCTCGCCATCATCGACCTTTCCGAGCGGGCCCATCAGCCCATGGTGGACCCTGAGCTCGGCCTGGCCCTGGTCTTCAACGGGACCATCTACAACTACCGGGCCCTGCGGACCCAGCTCGCTGCCCGCGGCCATCGTTTTTTCTCCGACGGGGACACGGAGGTCATCCTCAAGGGCTACCGGGAGTGGGGCCCCGCCTGTGTCGAGCGGTTTCAGGGTATGTTCGCCTTCGCCCTGTGGGACCTGCGCAGCCGCACCCTGATGCTCGCCCGCGACCGCTTCGGCATCAAACCGCTCTACTGGACGGCGGACGGTCGGCGCCTGCGCTTTGCGTCCACGCCCCAGGCCCTCTTGGCGGCGGGCGGGGTGGACACCGCCATCGATCCGGTGGGGCTCCAGTTCCAGTTCAGCCTGCACGCCGTGATCCCGGCCCCGCGGACCATCCTCAAGGGCGTCCACAAGCTGCCGCCGGCACACACCCTGACCATCGACCGGAATGGGATCGGCGGCCCGCAGCCATACTGGGAGCTGGAGGCGGTGCGCGAGCCCGTACCCGTCCGCGAGGACGAGTGGATCGAGCGCGTCCACGACGCCCTGCTGGCCGCGGTGCGCAGGCGCCAGGAGGCGGCGGACGTCCCGGTGGGGGTGCTGCTCTCCGGCGGGCTCGACTCCAGTCTCATCGTGGCCCTGATGGCCGAGCTCGGCGGGGTGGGGAACCTCCACACCTTCTCTGTCGGCTTCGAGGATCAGCCCGAGGAGCAGGGCAGCGAGTTCGAGTTCTCCGACCAGGTCGTCGCCCGCTACGGGACCCACCACCACAAGTTCCTGGTCCCCAACGATCAGGCCCTGACCCGCCTCCCCGAGGCGGTGGACGCCATGGCCGAGCCTATGTTCGGCCAGGACGCGGTGGGCTTCTATCTGCTCGCCGAGCGCGTCTCGGAGAGCATCAAGGTGGTCCAGTCGGGACAAGGCGCGGACGAGGTCTTCGGCGGTTATTTCTGGTATCCGCGCCTGCTGGAAGACACCAAGGGGACCCGCTTGGAGCGCTTCCGCCGCCACTACTTCGACCGCGACTATCCGGAGCTGATGGAGTTGATCGCACCCGAGTACCAGGGACCCGACGCCGTGGGCCCCTACATCGGGGCCAGACTCGAGGAGCCAGGCGCGGACTCCTTCCTCGACGCCGTGCTGCGCCTGGACGTCACCACGCTCATTGTGGATGACCCGGTCAAGCGGGTGGACAACATGACCATGGCCTTTGGACTGGAGGCCCGGGTGCCGTTCCTGGACCACGAGCTGGTGGAGCTGGCCGCCCGCTGCCCGCCGGAGATCAAGCTCAAGTCCGGCGGCAAGCACCTGCTCAAGGCCATCGCCCGGGGCCGGCTGCCCGACGCCGTGATCGACCGGCCCAAGGGCTACTTCCCCATGCCGGCGCTGAAGTACGTGCGCGGACGCTTCCTCAGGTTCATGCGCGACATCCTGGATTCCAGGGCCTGCCGCGAGCGCGGTCTCTACCAGAGGGCCTACGTGGAGCGGCTGCTCGCCGAGCCCGAGGCCCACCACACCCGCATCCTTGGCTCCAAGCTCTGGCATCTGGCGGTGCTGGAGCTTTGGCTGCAGCGCAACCTGGGGGCCTGAGCCGCTGATGGACCCAGCGGCGGCACGGGCCGTCTTCGACGCCCTGCTTGCGGCCTACGGCCCCCAGCACTGGTGGCCGGCCGAGACCCCCTTCGAGGTCATGGTGGGGGCCATCCTGACCCAGAATACCGCCTGGACCAACGTGGAGCGCGGCCTCGGCCGCCTGGCGCAGCGCCTCGGCGGCCCGGCCCATCTGGGCGCGGAGGAGATCCTCGCCCTGCCGGAGGCGGATCTCGCCGAATGCCTGCGTCCCGTCGGTTATTTCAACGTCAAGTCCAGGCGGCTGCGCGCCTTCTGTGCCGCCTACCTGGAGGCCGGAGGTCTGGAGGGGCTCGCCGCCCTCGACACCCCCGCCCTGCGCCGCCGGCTTCTCGAGGTCAACGGGGTCGGACCTGAGACCGCCGACGACATGGTCCTCTACGCCTTCCAGCGCCCCGTCTTCGTGGTCGATGCCTACACCCGCCGCCTCGGCGGGCGTCTGGGGCTGCTGGATCATGAGGCCGGATACGAGACCATCCGCCATGGCTTCGAACAAGCCCTGGGCCCGGACGTCCCGCTGTTCAGCGAGTACCACGCCCTGATCGTCCGTCACGCCAAGGACGTCTGCCGCACCCAGCCGCGCTGCGAGGGGTGCTGCCTGCGGCATCGGTGCACCTGGATGCCCGCGACCGGCCCGGCACTGGGATCCAGGACAGAGGTGTGCCCCTAGCTGTGCCCCCGGGCGGAGCTAGGGAGATACTGATCAAATGCCCTCCCGGCATTTGATCAGCTCGCGTCCCGCGACGCGCGAGTCGCGGGGCGCTTCCGTTTCAAGGGCTTATGGCCCTCGACACGGGCGGGCCATCCCTGGCCCGCACGGGAAGCGCAATCAATAAGCGCTTCCCTAGGGTATCCTGTGCGCGGGTATCCTGTGCGCGTCCCTCCGCCCCGATCTCCACCGCAGATCCCCCGCGGCGACCGGCTGCCGCTGCCTACTGAAGTTGTTGTTAGGTGAATCAAGTGGATCGACCCTGCGCCCCTCGTGATGCACCTGGCCGCGACCCCCGGCTCGACCTGTGGCGCGGGCTTGCCCTGGTCGATATGACCTGGGTGCACCTCGCGACCTATCCCATTGGGATCTACGCCGCCCTGGCACTGTGGATCGGTGAGTACACGCGCTTTGCGGCCGGCGCCTTCGTCCTGATCGCGGGCATGACCGTGGCCCGCATCTTCGGCCCCAAGCTCTCTGGACCCCCGGGGGTGCGGGTCGCCGCACGCCGGTACCTGGTGCGCCGAGCCTTGACCCTAGCCGTTCTCGACCGGCTGGTGGGCGTGACCTTCGCGGCCGTCGAGCGCGTCCTAACGGTGCACCCCGCGGTGCACCCCACCTATCCGGACCTGTTGGACATCGTCCTCTTCGTCGAGCCGGGCGTCACGGGGGGACTGCTGCTCCTCTATTCTGCACTGCTGCTGGTGACGCCGCTGGTCGACGCGCTTCGGGCCCGGCTCGGCAGCGGTGCCGTGCTCGCGGTCAGCCTGGCCGTCTACTGCCTGGGACACCTCAGCGGCCTCTGGTCTCCCCCTGTCGTCTGGCCCTTTCCGGTCGCCTATTGGCAACTGCTCTTCGTCGCGGGCTACCTCGTCGCCGACCGGCTGGATGCGCTTCGGGACAGCGAGGGCCGCATCTCCCTTTGGTGGCTGGGTCTGGTGTCCGCGGGCTTCTCAGCCTTGTTCCTGGCCCGTAACGGCCTGCCCCTGGGTCTTGGCGTCCCTCCCGAGCTGGCAGGCGCCTTCGTCAAGGTCCCGCTCTACCCCGCAGAGGTCGCTTGGTACCTCACGGGTACCGCCTTTGTCCTGACCTGGATGGCCTGGGCCTGGGAGCGATCGCCCTGGCTGCGCCGCCGCCTGGGCTGGTTGTGCCTCTTGGGGCGGATGAGTCTGCTCGTCTACGTCTCCCACCTCTTTATCGAGCTGCCCATCCTCGAGCTATTGACCCGCATCGATCCGACGCCCTTGGGCCGCACCCTGGTGCTTCCGCTGAGCGTCGCCGTTCTGGTCGGCATCGCGGTCCTGGGGGAACGGCTCAAGAGGGTCCGGGTCTCGGGCACGACGCCGATTCGTTCAGTCTGGCCCCGCGAGGGGCTGGTGGGCGGCATGGTCGCTGTGGGGGCGCTCGTCGCGGTGCTCGGCGTGCAGCGGGTCATCGACCCGCCGGCCCACTGGTCCCTGGCCGCGATGGACACCCAGTACCGGGCGGAGCTGACCGCCGACGGCAACGAGATCATGGTCGGGACGCCAGAGGACAGGAGCTATCCCTATGACCTCGAGCCAGCGCCAGACCCCTGGGCGGAGGGCGATGCCGACTTGCTAGCGCCGATGGACCACGGCGAGGGGGCTCAGGCCGCATCCGAGACCTGAGGATGATGTGCGCGCCGGGCCAAGGTCTCGGCCGCACCGCGGCACTCCCCCTGGGTACCCGCAGGTTAGTGATGGTTTCGCGGCAAGCACACTGGGCCGCGCTCTAGGCTTACAGTTGGTGTCACGCAACCGAGTCGCTGGAGGACCCATGTACATCCGCTGGGCGAAACGATTCACCTGGGCTGCCCTGGCGGCCTTGACCCTCTCCTGCGCGTCCACGGGCAGGCACCTGAGCGACTGGGGCGAGATCACCCTGGCCCCTGGGGATACCGGCAACTGCTGGTCAAACCCCTGCCGCGTCTATCTGGAGCTGCCCGCGGGCCAGAGTCCAGTGGTGGTGACGGCCAACGAGGTGCGCCTCGACTCCTTCGCGCCGGGGCAGCGCGTGAGCATCGGCAGCTTTTTTGAGAGCAATGCCATCAAGTTCCCCGGCACTGGAATGCCGCCGGCCTATGTCTACATCCCCCCTGTGCGCTGATGCCAGGGGGCGCTGGGACCCGGTACGCCGAGGTTGGGGGCGACTAGGCTGGAGGGGGAAGGGCTCCGGCGGTGAGGGCCTGGCCTGAAATACCTCGGGAGCCCGGACCCAGGAGGTACAGATAGTCCGCGGCGACGGTCTCCGCGGGCGGCCAGCGCTTCGGGTCCTCGCCGGGGTAAAGGCGAGCGCGTAAGCCACTCTGGACGATGCCAGGGTCCAGGCTGTTGACGCGGATCGGGCTGGTGTCGCGCAGCTCGTCGGCCAGGGTCTGCATCAGCCCCTCGACGCCAAATTTAGCCGCCGCATAGGCCCCCCAGTAGGCGAGGCCCCGTCTCCCCACCCGGTCGGCCGTGAACACCACCGAGGCATCCAGGGCGGCCCGCAGCAGGGGCAGGCAGGCCTGGGTCAGCAGGAAGGGCGCGGTGAGGTTAATGCGCAGGACTCGCTCCCACTCGGTGGCATCGTAGTCATCGACGCGCGACAGATAGGGGGCGAAGGCGGCGCAGTGCACCAGGCCGTCGAGCCGGCGAAATGCGTTGCCCAGGGTGTCGGCAGCGGCCACCAGATCCGCCTCCTTGGCCTGCTCCAGATCGATCGGCAGGATCGCGGGCTGTGGGGTGCCCTCGGCCTCAAGGGCGTCATAGATCGGCTCGAGGTCCGCCAGGTTGAGGTCGGCAAGGATCACGGTCGCGCCATGACGGGCGCAGGCCCTGGCCACGGCTCGGCCGATGGTGTCGGCTACGCCGGTCACCAGGATGACGCGGTCGTGGAGCAGGTCGGAGGGGGGCTGATAGTCGCTCATGGGCTGATCGCGTGGCGATGGGTGATCTCAGCTTGGCCAGCGCGTGGGGTTGGCCAGCGCCGCTTGGGGGGAGGTTTGGTTTCGGGTCGCCCGCGCAAGGCGTTGGGGTTGGGCGTGTCGAGCCATGGCGTCGTTCAGGGCGCGCGCCGCGCCTCCCGCCAACCGAGCCAGAGCTTGCGAAGCGGGGTGAGTCCGACCCGCCGGTCCGCAAGGTCGAACCCCTCGCTCCGAAGCGCCGCGAGCAGGGCCAGCAGGATGCGCCCGCGGACCCGGAGCGCGGCGGGCAGACACGGCTCCGGGCGCTCGGTGCCCAGGTAGGCCAGGGCCGCCTCGGCGGCGTGCGCAAGCAGGGCTGGCAGGTGGCCGATATGCTCAGGTCGGGACAGTGCCCTGTGGTCCAGTCCCAGCGCCCGGAGCCGGTCCGCAGGCAGGAAGGGTCGTCCACGGCGCAGGTACTGGCCACTGTCGCGAATCAGATAGACCAGGCCGCAGAAGGCCCCGAGCCGGCGCGCCTTTGCGAGCCGCGGCGCATCGGCAATCCCGTGGCAGCGTGCCCAAAGCTCGAACAGGCCCCCGAGGTCTGCCTCGCAAGCGGCCTCCAGGGCGGCTTGGTCCGGGGGCACCCGGCGCCCGAGCTCGGCCTGGACCTGTCCTGCCTGGGCGAGGAAGACCGCCAGCGGGAGGCGGTGCCGGTCCATCGCAGGGACCAAGCACCGGCCCAGGGGGTGCACGGCCCGGCCGGCCGCCGCCCGGCCCAATTCCTCCCTCCACCATTGGAGCTTGGTCCGGGCAACCGCGGCGTCGGACACCTGTTCGAGGATACTGCGCATCTCCTGGCGGCATGCCGCCAGGACGGCCAGGTCATCGCGTAGGCCGACCGGCGCCAGACGCACGCTGTAGTAGGTGGATGACCCCGGCGGCGTGGCCCGATTGGGGAAGCGCCACTCCGCGCCTGCCTCCCGATCAGGATGGACGTGCGGGTCTGAAAGGGATGGGCTGGCCGGGGTATGCATGAGGATCGGGCACCACAGCCGTCATTCATCCAGATCGCGTCGGCAGGTCACCAGGTAGTTGACGTCCACGTCGCCCTTGTCCAAGCGATAGGTCCTGGTGAACGGGTTGTAGGTCATACCGGTGATGTCGGTTGTCGTGAGCCCGCAGGCCCTCGCCCAGGCGTCGAGCTCGCTCGGGCGGATGAAGCGCGCATAGTCATGGGTGCCGCGCGGCAGCATGCCGAGGATGTACTCCGCGCCCACCACGGCCAGTAGGTAAGACTTCAGCGTGCGGTTCAGGGTCGAGAAGAAGACGTAGCCCCCGGGGCGGACCAGCCGAGCGCAGGACTGGACCACCGAGGCCGGGTCGGGGACATGCTCGAGCATCTCCATGCAGGTGACCACGTCGAAGGCGCCCGGCTGCTCGGCCGCCAAGGTCTCCACCGCGATGCGTCGGTACTCCACCTCGATGCCCGACTCCAGGGTGTGGAGCTCCGCGACCCGGAGATGGGTCTCCCCCAGATCGATCCCCAGGACCTCGGCCCCGTGGGCGGCCATGGCCTCGGACAGGATGCCCCCGCCGCAGCCCACGTCGAGGACGCGCTTACCGGCGAGCCCGGCGGCCCGGTCGATGTAGCCTAGCCGCAGGGGGTTGATGTCGTGGAGGGTTTTGAGCTCGCTCGCCGGGTCCCACCAGCGGGCCGCCAGGTCCTCGAACTTGCTGATCTCGGCGTGATCGACGTTATGGGCGCGGTGGGGCATGGCGGACGGCTCGACACCGGCCCGGGGCGGGCAGGATGTTATCGGTCAGGTGTTGCCCCGGCCTTGGGGCACTCGCCGGGATTGTATGCCAACTCAGGTCGTGCCAAGAACACAGGCCTGCGTCAACTTGCCCGGCGCGTCGCGCGATGATGTCCACACCGGCGGTGAGCGGACCTGTGGATAAACTGTGTCAAAGTACGGTGTTTATCCACTTTTACAGTGTCTTGCCGGTCCTGGCTAAAGTTTAGCCGAAGCTTCTGATGCCCCCGCCGCGGACCGAGCGACCGGAGCCGATCTCCGGCAAGAGACCCAGCGGGGCCCATTCCCTAGCCCGAACGCTTGGGGCAGCCCTTGCAACGCTTGCCGGACCTGTACTTCTTGCAGCATTTGGCGGACTTCTTGCCCATGCGATGGAGCCCGTCGGCCGGCTACTTCCCGGCCGCAGGTTGGGCAGCGGCCTGGCCCATCTGCTTCGCGATGGCCGCCAGCTCGGTGTCGATCAGGAGCAGTGCCTGACCCTGATCCCCGAACAGCCGCAGGCGGCCGAGGATGTCGCTCACCGCTGCCTCCTCCTCGGTCTGCTCTGTTACGAACCACTGCAGGAACACATTGCTGGCATGGTCCCGCTCCGCCACGGCCTGGTCGACCAGGGCGTGGATCGCTGCGGTGACCTCACGCTCGTGCGACAGGGTGCGCTCGAACATCCCAAGCACCCCATCGGCGCCCGCAGGCGGTGCCGCAATTGCACTCAGGGTCAGGCTCGCACCCTGGTCGACGAGGTAGCGGTACATCTTCATCGCGTGCGTCAGCTCCTCGTTGTGCTTGGCCATGAACCAGGCCGCGGTCCCCTTGAGGTTCATCGTCTCCGCCCGGGCGGCCAGGCCCAGATAGAAATAGGCAGAATAGAGCTCGCGATTGAGCTGCGCACCGATGCGCGCGGCCATCTCGTTCGAAATCATGGTCATCTCCTCCTCGGTGGCCGGTCGGGTCGCGCTGGGCGAGGGCCCTTGCCGTCGCACGCGTCGATCCCTCGTCGTTCGATAGCTGGTTGGTCAGGCCGTTCATTTCAAGGGTACGACCGCAGGAGACCCGACCTAGGCCTCGCGTCCTGGCCGGAGCGAGTCTGAATCTGCGCACGGAGTGCTGCCCTTGCCGGCTAAGGCTAAGGTGGGGGCAGCCGAAACGGAAAGGGCCTGCATCACTGCAAGCCCTTGTCTTTGTTGGTACCGAGGGCCGGACTCGAACCGGCATGGTGTTGCCACCGTCAGATTTTGAGTCTGATGCGTCTACCAGTTTCGCCACCCCGGCATCAGGCGGGAAAGTATAACCCTCGACGCCCGGGGTGCGGCAATGTTGCTGCAAGACGGATGCGGGATTGGGACCTGCCTTGCCGATGCTATGATCGCGCGCCATGCAGTTGTCCGACTTCCGTTTCGATCTCCCCTCCGAGCTGATCGCCCAGTACCCCTTACCCGGCCGCGGGGACAGCCGACTCCTCGCGCTCAACGGTTACACCGGCGAGCGGCAGGACCTCGTCTTCTCGGACCTTCCGTCCTTGCTCCGCCCCGGGGACCTCCTGGTCCTCAACAACACCCGGGTCATGCGGGCTCGGCTGTTGGGTCGCAAGGCGAGCGGGGGGCGGGCGGAGGTCCTGATCGAGCGCCTGCTTGGACCGGAAATCGCCTTGGCGCAGATCCGGGCGAGCAAGGCCCCGAGGCCGGGCGCGCGGATCTTGTTCGAGGGCGGAGAGGCACTGGAGGTTGTGGGGCGGGAGGGGGACCTGTTCCGCCTGCAAGCCTGCGGCACCCCCTTCGCGGACCTGATGGCGCGGCACGGTCATGTCCCATTGCCGCCCTACATTACCCGTGCCGACGAGCAGGCCGACCTGGAGCGCTACCAGACCGTGTTCGCCCGCCGCGAGGGGGCGGTGGCGGCCCCCACCGCAGGGTTGCATTTCGACACGGCAATGCTCGCCAAGCTGGCAGCCCTTGGCGTGGCGACGGCAGAGCTCACCCTCCACGTGGGCGCTGGCACCTTTCAGCCCGTGCGGGTTCAGAACCTCGACCGCCACATCATGCATGCGGAGTATCTGGAGGTCGATGAATCCCTGTGCGATCAGGTCCGTGCGACGAGGCGTGTGGGCGGCCGGGTCGTGGCGGTGGGAACCACGAGCATGCGCAGTCTGGAAACGGCGGCAGGGGAGCAGGGGCTTGTGCGCCCCTTGTGCGGCGACACCCGGCTGTTCATCCGCCCGGGTTATCGGTTCCGGGTGGTGGACGCCATGGTCACCAATTTCCATCTGCCGGAGTCCACCCTCCTGATGCTGGTGTGTGCCTTCGCTGGCTACAAGCAGGTGCTTGCCGCCTACCGCCACGCCGTGCGCGAGCGGTACCGCTTCTTCAGCTACGGGGATGCCATGTTCCTGACCCGGCGAGACCCTTAGGGGAGCGCTGATTGATTGCGCTTCCCGTGCGGGCCAGGGATGGCCCACCCGTTTCGAGGACCTTAAGCCCTTGAAACGGGAGCGTCCCGCGACCCGCGCGTCGCGGGACGCGTGCTGATCAAAGGCCGGGAGGGCATTTGATCAGCATCTCCTTAGGGGGCGCTGATCTGAGCATGTCGACCCGGCTCCGAGCCGGGCTGCTCCGCGCCGACGCGAAGGGCTTGGTGAGGACCATGCGTTGGGCTTGAGACCGACGGCTTCGCCGCCCACATTGTCGGACAGCGCCGATAGGTTGCCGCCCATGGAGCCTGCGGGGGACCTAGGAGCCGGGCCCGCCGCCCCCAGGCCAAAGCCAGGCGCAAGGCGTGACAGCGCCGGGGTGTGTTGGACCTGATGACAGCGCAACGGCGAGAAGGCGTTTGCCCGCTTGCCGCGGGCAAAAAAAAAAGCGCGACGGGGGGCGTCGCGCTTGGAAGTTACCACCAAAGGAGGATGGAGGAGTGTACTGAACCACCGGGGAGGTGATTCAGTACGTGAATAGTTTCTTATATGGTGGAATGCCTGTCAACCCCCACGATGAAAAATTTCTGGGGCATTCGTTGTTCACACTGCCAGGCCACAGGCCAGGGCTTCTGCCCCGGGGCTCGTGCCCACCTTGCTCGCGCCTTGGCTTCACAGGAGAAGACTGATGGCAATCGAGACCGCAACCCTCGGCGGCGGCTGCTTCTGGTGCCTGGAGGCCGCCTTTCAGCGGCTCAAGGGCGTGGTGTCCGTGGTCTCCGGCTACGCCGGGGGGACGGTTGCCGACCCTGACTACCGCCAGGTCTGTACCGGCACCACGGGCCACGCCGAGGTCGTCCAGGTCAGGTTCGACAACGAAGTCATCGATTTCGCCACCCTGCTGCGGGTGTTCTTCAGCATCCACGATCCTACGACCCTCAACCGCCAGGGTGCGGATGTGGGCACCCAATATCGCTCGGTCGTCTTCTGTCATGACCAGGACCAGGAGCGCGCCGCCCGGGACTTGATCGCCGAGCTCGACCGGCAGGGCCTCTGGGATGGCCCCATCGTCACCCAGGTCCTGCCCCTGCCGGCCTTCTACCCCGCGGAGGACTACCATCAAGACTACTATCGGCAGAACCCGTACCAGGGTTACTGCCAGGTGGTCATAGCGCCAAAGCTCGGCAAGCTGAGAGAACGGCACTCGAACCTTCTGCGCACCTGACCCAGCCCAGTCCCATTGGCCTTCGCACTGGCGTCTCCTGGGCGCGGACCCCGCCCTCAACCCAGGTGTCCGAAGTGCTCGACGGGCGTCGTCCAATAGTGGATGTCCGCCCCGGCGAAGTCCTGACGCAGGCGATCGAGGAGGGCGTCTGCGTCTGTCGACCCGAGATGGGTGAAGAACATGACGCGCCGCTGGCGTCCGGCGACTTGCTCGGCCAGGGTCATGGCCTGCTCGGAGGACCCATGGCCGGCGATGGGAGAGCTGGAGAATCCGGTTACGCTCGGATGCTCCAGCAGCCACTCGGCGACGGCGTCCGCGACCGAGGGTGCGACGATCAGGTACAGCAGGCAGTGGGTCATCAGGTCCCCCGTCAGGCTCGACCGGCAAAGCGGCGGTAGAGGATGGGCAGCAGGATCAGGGTCAATAGGGTCGAGCTGACCAGCCCGCCGATGACCACCACGGCGAGCGGCCTCTGGATCTCGGAGCCGGGGCCGCTGGCGAACAGCAGGGGCACCAGACCGAAGGCGGCGATGCTGGCGGTCATCAGGACCGGCCGCAGGCGCCGCTGCGCCCCCTCGACGACCACCTCTGCGACCGGCCGGCCCAGGGCTCGGAGCTGGTTGAAGAAGCTCACCATCACCACGCCGTTGAGCACGGCGATGCCGAGCAGGGCGATGAAGCCCACGGATGCCGGCACCGACAGGTACTCCCCGGTCAGGGCCAGCCCGGCAACCCCGCCGATCAGGGCGAAGGGCACATTCGACAGGACCAGGGCCGCCTGTCCGACGGAGCCGAAGGTGGAGAACAGGATGAGGAAGATGAGTCCGATGGCGACCGGGACCACCAGGGCCAGGCGGGTGGCGGCCCGCTGTTGGTTCTCGAACTCGCCGCCCCACTCCAGCCAGTAGCCCGGGGGGAGGTCGACCTGCTCGGCGACCTTGGCCTTGGCCTCCTCGACGAAGCCTACCAGGTCCCGGCCGTCGACGTTGGCGATGGCCACCGCCATGCGGTTGCCGCGCTCCCGCGTCAGGGCCACTGGGCCCTCCAGCCGGGCGAGCCGCACCAGGCTGGTGAGGGGGGCCGAGGTCCCGCCGGGTACCGCGACCTGCACGGCGGCGAAGCGCGCCGGCGAGTTGCGCAGCTCCTCCGATCCGCGCAGGATCAGCGGGCGGCGTTTGCCCCCGACGTAGACGGTGCCGGCCTCCGCTCCTTCCACCAGGGCGCGCAGCAGGGTCGCTACCGTGTCCACATCCAGACCCAGACGTCCGACGGCCAGGCGGTCGATCTCCAGGTTGAGGTACTGAGCCCCCGCGTTGCGCGGCGTGTAGACATCCCGCGCCCCGGGGATGGCCTCCAGGGTGGCCACGATGGCCTGGGCAGTGCTGTCGAGCTGCTGCTGGTCGGGGCCGAAGATCTTGACGGCCAAGTCGCCCCGTACCCCAGTCAACATCTCCGAGACGCGCATCTCGATGGGCTGGGTGAAGGCGTAGCCGACCCCGGGGAAGCGCGTCAGGACCTCGCGAATGGCGCCCATGAGCCCGTCTTTGTCGGCGAAGCGCCACGCCGCCCTGGGTTTGAGGACCAGGAAGCTATCGGTCTGATTGAGCCCCATGGGGTCCAGCCCGAGCTCATCCGACCCCGCCCGGGCGACGATGGCGGTCACCTCCGGCACCTCGGCCAGGATCGCCTGCTGGACCCGCTGGTCGATGGCGATGGACTCCGCCAGCGTGATCGAGGGCAGCTTCTCGAGCTGTACGATCAGGTCACCCTCGTCCATGGTTGGCATGAAGGTCTTGCCAATGCGGGTGTAGAGGAGCCCGGCGCCGACCAGGAGCACGAGGGCCGTCACGACAACCAACCATTCGTGCCGCAGCCCCCATTGCAGGGTTGGCAGGTACAGCCGACCCAGCAGGCACACCAGCCAAGGGTCCCCGTGGCCGCCCTTCCCGAGCAGGAAGGAGGCCAGGACCGGGATCAGGGTGAGCGACAGGAGGAGGGAGCTTAGCAGGGCGAATACGATGGTCAGGGCCACCGGGGTAAACAGCTTGCCTTCCAGCCCCTGCAGGGTGAGCAGGGGCAGGAAGACGATCACGATGATCAGGATTCCGGAGGTGACGGGCTGGGCCACCTCGCGCACGGCCCGATAGATCAGGTGCAGCCGCGGCAGCCGGGCCTTGCCCTGCGACCCTTCGTGGAGCTGGGTCACGATGTTCTCCACCACCACCACCGCCGCGTCCACCAGCATGCCGATGGCGATGGCCAGGCCTCCCAATGACATCAGGTTGGCCGAGAGGTCGAACTGGCGCATCAGGATGAAGGTGGCGAGGGCCGCCAGGGGCAGGATCAGGGCCACCGTCAGGGCGGCGCGTGGGTCGCCCAGGAACAGGACCAGCAGCACCAGGACCAGGACCGTGGCCTCCATCAGCGCCCGGGAGACGGTCCCGATGGCCCGCTCGACCAGGACGCCGCGGTTGTAGAAGGTCTGGATATGCACACCCTCGGGCAGCGCCTGTTGGAGCTCCGCGAGCTTGGCCTCCACCCCCTTGACCAGAGACCCGGCATTGGCCCCGCGCAGCCCGAGCACCAGCCCCTCGACGGTCTCGCCCTGACCGTTGCGGGTAACCGCACCATAGCGGGTCAGGGCGGACAGGCGGACGTCGGCGACGTCCGCGATGCGCACCGGCTCCACCCGGTTGCCCCCAACCACGATGGCGGCGACGTCGTCCAGGGTGCGAATCGCCCCCTGGCTGCGAACCAGCAGGACCTCCTCCCCCTCGTCGAGGCGCCCGGCCCCGTCGTTGCGGTTGTTGCGGGCCAGGGCCTGGCGAAGCTGGTCGAGTCCGATCCCCTTGGCGGCCATGCGGGCGGCGTTGGGCACCACCTCGAAGGTGGTCACCAGCCCGCCCAGGGCATTGACCTCTGCCACCCCAGGGACCGAGCGCAGGGCGGGGCGGATGGTCCAGTCGAGCAGGTCGCGACGCTCCGCCAGGGTCAGGTCACCGCCCTCGATACTGAACATGAACATCTCCCCGAGGGGCGTGGTCATGGGGGCGACCCCGCCGCTGACCCCTTCCGGCAGGTCGCCCCAGATGGCGTTGAGGCGTTCGGCCACCTGTTGGCGGGCCCAGTAGATGTCCGTGCCCTCCGCAAAATCGACGGTGATGTCGGTCAGGGCATACTTGGCGATGGAGCGCAGCATGGTCTGCCGGGGGATGCCCAGCATTTCGACCTCGATGCGGGCGGTGATGCGCGACTCCACCTCTTCCGGGGTCATCCCCGGGGCCTTGATGATGACCTTAACCTGGGTGGTGGAGACGTCCGGGAAGGCGTCGATGGGGGTCTGGCGGAAGGCGTGCCAGCCGGCGCCGATCACCAGCGCCATGAACAGGAGCATGAGCAAGCGCTGGGTCAGCGCGAGCTGGATCAGTCGGGCCATGGGCTACTCCGCCCCACCGAGCCAGGCGGCCTTGAGGGCGACCACACCGGTTACGGCGATGCGCTCGCCGGCGCCGAGGGGGCCACCGATCACGACCGTCCGCTCTTCCTGGCCGAGCACCTGCACGGGCACGGCGGCGAAGCCCTCCGCGCGCTCGGCAAACACATAGGTCCCGCCAGCATGGCGGACCAGGGCCGCGGTCGGGACGCGCCAGGACGCCGCTGGGGCCTCGCGGCCACCCGCCGCGGCACGGCCGAGCTGGACCTCGACGAACTGCCCCGGGTGCAGCCGCTCAGCCCCCTCCGTCACCTCGGCGCGGACCAGCACCCCCTGATCCTCTCCGTGCACCTGGCGCCCGACGGCAAGGACCGTGCCGCGAATGTCCTCCCGCGGGACCAGGACCTGGGCGCCGGGCTCGACCCCCGCCAGGGCATCCAGTGGCACATGGACCTCCAGCCACAGGGGCGAGAGGTGGGCGATGCGGAACAGAGGGGTGGCCGCGGTGACCGACTGACCCGTGCTCGCCATCTGCTCCATGACCACTCCGGCGATGGGGGAGCGGATCTCGAGGGTCCCCGACAGGCGGCGGCTCTCCTTGAGCGTGTCGATGCCCTGCGCCGTCATGCCGGCGAGGGCCAGGCGCTGACTCCACTGGTCCACGGTCGTCGCCAGCTCGTTGTACTGGGCCTGACTGGCCTCCAGGCGCCGCTTTGGCGCCAGGCCGTCCGCGACCAGGGCCCGGTCGCGCTCCAGCTCGCTGCGGGCCAGATTGAGCTTGGACAGGGCCTCCAGCAGGGCGCCCTGGGTCTCGACCAGGCCGGGACTCTGCATCCGCGCCAGGGGCTGGTTGGCTTCGACGGATTCGCCCTCGGCCACCAGCAGGACGGTCACGGTTCCATCCAGCGTGGCGCTGACCACGTGGGACTGACGCACCGGGACCGTCACTTGGGCGGGATACCTCCGGCTCAGCACCTGGTCCGCGGCTTGCGGCTCGGCGACCTCGATCTTGAAGGCGGCCCGCTGCTCCGGGGTCAGGACCACCGGGTCAGCGATGCCGGCGAGAACGGGGCTGCCGCCCAACAGCATGGGAAGCATCAGCGCGGCGTGGAGCGCCTGGGTGAGGGCGAGGACTCGGGTGGATCGACGTTGGGACGGGTTCATCCGGACTCCTTTGGGGGCTCTCGGGCGGGCAGTGCTCGGCGCAGGCCGGCAGGACCCAGGGCTTGGTTGCCCCTGCGGCCGGCTGGGCCTCACGGCGGCACCACCCCGAGGGCCTGGTTGAGGCGGGCTGCGGCCCGTCCCAGCTCCAGGCGCCTGGTCTCCAAGGCCAGCTCGGTCTCCCGGGCTCGGGTGCGCTCGCGCAACAGGGTGGCGAGGTCGATCTCGCCCAGGGCAAAGCCGCGCTGCATCAGGCCGAGGGACTCCGCCGCCAGGGCCCGCTGGCGCCGGGCCGTGGCCAGGGCCTCGGCGGCCGCCGCACGGCTGGTCCTCGCCAGGGCCAGCTCGGTCTCGAGCTCGCGGCGCACCCGCGCCCGCTCGGCCGCGGTGTCGGTGTAGACGCGCTCCGCCTCGGCCAGCCGTGGGGCGGACTGGCTGCCCAGACCAAAGGGGACATTGATCTCCAGGGCCAGCGCCGTGTAGGGGTCACTGTCGCGGCTGTCGCGGGTGCGCTTCCCGCCCAGGCTCAGCGTCGGGTTGGCGCGGCGCTCGGTCGCCACCCGCGTGCGCTCGGCGAGGGCCTGGGCCACCTTGGCCTCGGCGGCGGCGAGGCCGGGGTGGTCGGGTGCGAGCCCCTCGTCTGGTGCGGCGGCCTTCGGCAGGGGGTCCGGTAATGGCTCCTGCAATGGGTCGGGCAGGTGCTCGCTGCCCGTGAGCAGGGCGAGGCGCTGGCTGGCGAGCTGTAGCTCCGCGCGCTTGGCCTGGAGCTCAGCCTCGCGGGCCAGGGTGTCCTGCTGGGCGAGCAGCAGATCCAGGCGGGCCAGCTCGCCGGCCGCGACCCGCTTGGATACCTGGTCTTCCAGAGTCTTGGCATCCTTCGCGGCGTGCTCGGCGACGTGCATCTGGCCCTCGGCCAGGGCCACCGCCCAGGCGGTCTCCCGTACCCGCCCGGCGATCTCCCAGCGCAGGTAGCGCTCCAGTGCGTCGGCCTGCAAGCCCAGGGCATTGGCCAAGGCGCGCCGGGCCGAGCGCTGCCCGGGCAGCCACAGGGGCAGGTCGACCATGGCCTGCCACTCGTAGTAGCCGGTGTCCTCGGTCAGGCGGTCGGACAGGTGCATGACCCGCAGGGCCGGGTCGTCCGCGACCAGGCTCTGGGCCTGGGCCTGCACGGCCTGGCCCTGCTGGCGCAGCGCCTCGGCCCGCTGGCCCTGATCCGCGCGGGCCACGGCCGCACTGATGGCATCGCCCAAGGTGGCGGCGGATGCCGTCTGGCAGACGGCCACCGTGGCCATGACGGCGGCCATGACGGCGAGCGTCAGGACGGGTAGCCCGGCCAGCGGCCGAGTGGGCCGGGCGAGCTGCAAGGCATTGTTTCGGTTGAGACGCGACATTGCGGCGAGCGGCGGACTCAGTGGTCGGGCTCGAATGGCCAGGGCCGCGCCAGTTTATCAGCGAATGCTGAAACCAAGCTGAAACGGTTCGCCCGTGGGTTCGCCCGCGCGCCCGCGGGGGACCCAGCCGGGTGGCCTGCTCAGGTGGTGATCAGCAGCCGGGCGGGTGCGCCCGCCGGGGCTGACGCGTCGCGTCAGAACAAGCCGTGGCGCTTGAGCTTGCGGTAGACCGTCCGCTCGCTGACGCGCAGGGCCGCGGCCATCGCCCGGCGGCTGCCGCCATGCGCGATGATCAGCTCCTGGAGGTGTTGGCGCTCCAGGTCGCGCAGGGTTGCGGGCGGGTCGATGGCGGGCTCGGGTGTCGGTCCAGCGGTGCCCTCGCCCCTGGACTCGGCCGAGGGGACCGCACCGCCGGGTCCGGCGGCGCTCAGGACCCGGGCAAGCTGCTCGGCATCGATGCGGCCCTGGTCGCTGTGGATGGCCGCGGTCCAGACGAGATTACCCAGCTCTCGGATGTTCCCTGGAAAGGCCTGGCCCCGGAGCAGCGCGAGGGCCTCAGGCGTGAGGTCGAAGGTGCGGCCCGAGGCTGCGGCAATGCGTCTGAGCACCTCCCGGACCAGGACGGGGATGTCGTCGATCCGTTCAGCCAACGTCGGCAGGCGGATGCGGACGCAGGCGATGCGGAAGTAGAGGTCTGGCCGAAAGCCGGGGTGTCCGCGCAGGTCCTGACTCGTCGCGGCGAGGACCCGCACATCCGCCCGGCGCATGCGGCGGCTCCCGACGCGCCTGATGTCACCGGTCTCCAGCGCCCGCAACAGCTTGGCCTGCAGGGTCGGGGGCATCTCGCCGATGTGGTCGAGAAAGAGGGTGCCGCCCGCGGCCAGCTCGAACAGCCCCGGCTCCACGCAGCGGCGGCCGGCGTGATCCAGGTACTCCCGGCCGAAGACCAGACCTTCGCCGTCATCCTCGCCCAGGGATGCGCAGTCCAGGGTGACGAACGGGCCCCGGGCGCGGTCGGAGCGCTCATGGATGTAGACGGCCGCCAGCTCCTTGCCGGTCCCCGTTGCGCCCTCCAGGAGGACGGGGGCGGAACATTGCGCCGCGCGGCTCAGTCTGGCGCGGAGGTCAAGGGACACCTGAGCGTCGCCCACCATGCCCGGCTTGTCCCACTGGGGGTGGCATTGACAGGCGTTGTCCGCCCAGGCTGGACGGGTCAAGTCTGGGTCCGCGGTTGGACTGCACGGCTGTTGCCTTGGGTCATGGGGCTGCTCCTGGCCGCGCACCAGGCGATGGTGTCGAGGCCCGCCGCGGCCGGCTGGCATGGCACTGGACCCCAGTTGCGGTGCCGTGCTCGGAGACGTCTTGAGCTGCAATCGAGGCTCCTTGGGCGATGCCAGGTCGGGGCCAATGGGGTCGGGGCCTCCCTGCCGACGGGCGCGGTCTGGTCCGCCGGTGCGGACCCCCCGGCCAGCTTGGCCTGGGCGGCAGCCCGGCACACCGGAACCGGGGGCATGGACCGGATGCCAGCCCACGCCACCGCCAAAGGCGGCCAGCAAGGCCCCGGAACGGGCCACCTGGGGGCGGCCTGGCCGCGGGAGCACACGTGATGCAAGGCGGCCCTGGTCTGGCGTCTGGGCCTCAGCAGGCCAAGCACCCTGCAACACTGTGGCACCCGAATGGGCGGGGAGTGTACCCGTGCCACGCTGACACGACGCTGAACGGGCGATCTCGGCGGGTGCCGGACGCGGACGGCGGGGGGCGCTCAGGGCACAATCGCTCTTGATGGCGTACCATTGGCCTACCATGTCGCCGCGCCTCGACCTTGCCCCGCTTGGACTCACCCTCGCCCTGGTGACGGCGCCGCTCACGGCGCACGAGGTCCCGGAGGCAGAGCACGCAGAGGGACACCACGCCCTAGAAGACGGTGGCCACAGCCATGATCGGGCGCGCCGCGCCATGGAGAGCGGTGAGATCCTACACCTGGCCGAGATCCTCGAGCGCATCCGACCCCATGCCCCCGGCCGGATCCTCCATACCGAGCTGGAGCATGAGCATGGGCAATGGGTCTATGAGCTAAAGCTGCTGGATCCCCAGGGCCGGCTCTATGCGCTGGACGTGGATGCCCGCGATGGCGCCATCTTGCGCCGTTGGGAGGGCCGCTGATGCGTATCCTTGTGGTCGAGGACGACCCCCGTACCGTCGATGTCCTCACGCGTGCCCTGAGCGCCGCCGGCTACCTGGTCGACCACACCGGCGATGGCGAGGACGCCTGGTTCCGCGGTGATACGGAGCCCTATGTCGCGGCCATCCTGGACCTCGGACTCTCGGGTATGGGGGGGTTGGAGGTGCTCAGGCGCTGGCGGGCGGGCGGACGCGACCTGCCGGTCCTGATCCTGACGGCCCGGGGTAACTGGTGGGAGCGGGTCGAGGGCATGGATGCCGGCGCCGACGATTATCTGCCCAAGCCTTTCCGGGTCGAGGAGCTCCTGGCGCGGCTTCGGGCGATCCTGCGGCGCGCCTCGGGACAGGCGACGCCCGTGCTGCACGCGGCGGGGGTCAGCTTCGATCCGCGCCAGATGCGCGTCACCCGCGACGGGACCCCGGTACATCTCACGCCGCAGGAGTACCGGCTGCTCAGCATCCTGCTGCACAACAAGGGGAGCGTGGTGTCTCAGGCCGAGCTCGCCGAGCAGCTCTACGACGACGGCGCGGAGCGCGACTCCAATGCCCTCGAGGTCTTGGTCGGACGGTTGCGCCGCAAGCTCGGCCCAGACCTGATCCAGACCCGCCGCGGCTTCGGCTATTTGGTGGAAGACGAGCAGGCCCCGCCCGCCGACCATCACGAGCCCTTGTGACCCGACGGTCCCTGCAGTTCCGGCTCCTGGTCGCCGCCCTGGGGTCGATCACCCTGGCCCTGATGCTCGCCGGGTTCGGCCTGACCGAGCTGTTCGAGCGGCATGTGGCACGGGCGCTGGAGGCACGGCTGGACGACACCCTGTGCCAGATCCTTGGCCACCTCAGCGCCGGCCCCGACGGCCACCTGCGCATGGACCTGACCCTGGCCGATCCGCGCTTTGATCTTCCGATGAGCGGGCTCTACTGGCAGATTCGCGATGCCGATCGTCCGACCCTGCTGCGCTCGCGCTCCCTTTGGGATGCGATCCTCGACCTGCCGAACGACGTGCTGCCGCCGGGGGTCCTACACCGCCACAGGATCGAGGGTCCGGGCGGCGAGAGGCTCCTCGTGCTGGAGCGACAGGTCACCTTCAGGCCCGATTCCGAGGGTCGGCAGGTGCGTGTGGCCGTGGCCCTGGATCGGCGCGAGGTGACCGAGGCCGGCCGGGCTTTCGCCGAGGACATGCTCCCCTACCTGGTATTGCTGGGGCTCGTGCTGAGCGCTGCCGCTTGGGTCCAGGTGCGTGTCGGGCTCGCGCCCCTGGACATGGTACGCCGCGCCCTGCGTGCCGTGCGCTCGGGGGAGACCCGGCGCCTGCCGGCCGGCTATCCTGACGAGGTCGAGCCACTCGCCGAGGAGGTCAATGCCTTGCTCGATGCCCAGGAGGCGGCCATCGAGCGGGCCCACGCCTGGGCCGCCGATCTCGCCCACGGACTCAAGACGCCTCTCGTGGTCTTGGCCGCCGACGCGGAGCGTCTGCGCGCTGCCGGCCAGGCGGATCTGGCCGATGATCTCGACAGCCTCGCGCAGACCATGCGCCGGCGTGTCGACCGGGAGCTGGTGCGCGCCCGTGTCCGCGCGCGAGCCCCGGTCGGTACCGACGCCCGGAGTCAAGGCGCGTCCCCAGGTGCGGCGGGCGAGCCCAGGGCGGACCTTCCGCAGGTCCTCAACCGGGTGATCCATGCCCTGCAGCGGACCCCCCAGGGGGCCGAGCTGGACTGGGACCTGAATGGACCCGAGAACCTGCCTGTGGCCATGCAGCCGGAGGACCTGACCGAGCTCCTGGGCAACGTCCTCGAGAATGCGGCCACCTGGGCCAAGGCCCGGGTGCTGGTGCAGGTCGAGGCGGCGTATCCCGCGACCAATCGGGTGGTGGTGCGGGTGGAGGATGATGGTCCCGGGGTCCCTCAGGACGCGCTCCAGGCCTTGGTCCAGCGGGGCGTGCGGCTCGACGAGCGCACCCAGGGCTCCGGGCTGGGGCTGGCCATCGCCCAGGACATCTGCGATGCCTACGGTGCCGAGCTGAGCTTTGCCTGCGGAGCGCCCAAACCCGCCGCGCCCCCGCCGGGGTCGGCTGAGGTGCCGCAGCCGAGCCGCCAGGGCTTGGGTGGGCTCGTGGTGACGCTGCGGCTGCCGCGGGCCACGCGCCGGCCGCGGCGCGCGGGCGGATGACCAGGCCGGCCGTAGTGGGCACAATGAGGCGGCCCCGCGTCCATGCCGCGTGAGTCTACTGGCTGAGCATATTGGTCCCGATCAAGCTCCTCACCATCGATCTCGACGATACCCTATGGCCTTGTGAGCCGCCGATTCGTCTGGCGGAGACGCGGCTGCTCGCCTGGCTTGCCGCGGTCGCCCCCCGGGTCGCCGAGGCGCACGACCGATCGAGTCTGCGTCAGCACCGCCTGGAGCTGATGCGCACCTGCCCGCAGTTGGCCCACGACGTGACGGCCGTGCGCCGGGAGTCCCTGCGGCGGCTGTTCGAGGATTTCGGCTATGCCCAGGGTCTGGCCGAGGAGGGGATGGCGGTCTTTCTGGAGGCCCGCAACAGGGTCGAGCCCTATCCTGAGGTGGTCGCGGCCCTGGGCCGACTCGCCGCGCGCTACTGCCTGGTGTCGGTGACCAACGGCAACTCGGACCTGGACCGCACACCCCTGCGCGGGCTGTTTCGTCACAGTCTGACCGCGGCGGGCGTCGGGGCGGCCAAGCCGAGCCCGGCCCTGTTCCTGCGCGCCCTGGAGCTTGCGGGCGCCTCCCCCCGCGAAGCGCTGCACCTGGGCGATGACCCCGCCCTGGATGTCAACGCGGCGCAGGGAATCGGGTTCGGCGCCGTGTGGGTCAACCGGTTCGGGCGCGAGTGGCCCGAGCATCTGCCGCGGCCTCAGGCGGAGGTGGCGGATCTAGATGCCTTCTGCCTCTGGCTGGAAGGGGCGCACCAAGGAGGCGCCTCGCGCCCTGAGGGTCCCGCCCATGCACTTTGAGGTCCTGGCGGTGGACCTGGGCGCGCGGCGGGGCCGGCTCAGGCTCCCGCACGGGGAGGTGCAGACCCCCGCCTTCATGCCCGTCGGGACCTATGGCACCGTCAAGGCGATGACGCCTGAGGAGCTGGAGGGGCTGGGGGCCGAGATCATCCTGGGCAACACCTTCCACCTGATGCTGCGTCCTGGGCCGGGGATCATCGAGGGGCTGGGCGGGCTGCACCGTTTCATGCACTGGTCGCGGCCCATTCTCACCGACTCGGGTGGTTTCCAGGTCTTCAGCCTGGGGGCCATGCGCCGCATCAGCGAGCAGGGGGTCACGTTTCGATCCCCGGTCGATGGCGCCCAGGTCTTCCTCGGACCCGAGGAGTCCATGGCGGTGCAGCGGTCGCTCGGCTCGGACATTGTGATGATCTTCGACGAGTGCACACCCTACCCAGCGACGCAGACGCAGGCCAGGACGTCCATGGAGCTGTCCCTGCGCTGGGCGGCGCGCAGCCGCATCGCCCACGGCGACAGCCCGGCGGCCCTGTTCGGTATCGTCCAGGGCGGCATGTTCCCCGAGCTGCGCTCGCGCTCCCTGGACGGGCTACAGGCCATCGGCTTCGACGGCTACGCCATCGGCGGTCTCTCCGTCGGCGAGCCGCCGGGGGAGCGCCTGAGGGTGCTGGACCACCTCGCGGAGCGCCTGCCGGACCATCGCCCGCGCTACCTGATGGGCGTCGGCACCCCCCAGGATATCGTCGCGGCGGTCTGGCGCGGCGTGGATCTGTTCGACTGCGTCCTGCCGACCCGCAACGCGCGAAACGGGCACCTGTTCACCCGCAACGGCGTGGTGCGCATCCGCAATGCCCGCTACCAGGCCGACGAGACGCCCATAGACCCGGCCTGTGGCTGCTACACCTGCCGCCACTATAGCCGCGCCTATCTGCGTCACCTCGACCGCTGCCACGAGATCTTGGGTGCCCGCCTCAACACCATCCACAACCTGTACTACTACCAGGAGCTGATGCAGGGGCTGCGCGGTGCCATCGCGGCGGGGCGGCTCGCGGACTTCGTCGCCGAATTTCACGCCTTGCAGGCGGGCGAGGCGGGTTCGGTGTGAGCGCCTGGCAGCGGCCTGCACCTTTTCCCCCGCTGTGACATAATGCGCAGCTCTTTTGATCGGCCGACGGCGCATTGCGGACACACGCCGGGCGGCAGTACCGCTACTTCCCGACCCGAGGAGCGACCCCATGAGTTTCTTCATCTCCGACGCCCTTGCCCAAACGGCGAGCGCCCCAGGCCAGGGCGACATGCTGTCGCTGCTGTTCCCCATTGGTCTGGTGGTCCTGCTGTATTTCCTCATGATCCGCCCGCAGGTCAAGCGCCAAAAGGAGCACACCAAGCTGGTGGCGGCGCTGGCCAAAGGGGATGAGGTGGCCACCGTGGGCGGCATGGTGGGGCGTATCACGGACCTGGGGGAGAACTTCATCCAGGTGGAGGTGGCCGAGGGCGTCAACGTGAAGATGCGCCGCCAGTCCGTCGAGGCGGTGCTGCCCAAGGGGTCGATCAAGGACCTCTGAGCGGGATCTCTAACCAGGACCTCGGCGGCTGCCGCCTGGGCCGAACGGTCCCAAGCTCGATCTCAGGCCGATCCCAGCTCGAATCCAGCTCGATCCTGGCCCGGTTTGGCCGGGGTCCCAATAGGGTCCCGGCAGGAGCCCAACAGCGTTTCCGCCCGCGGTGGGCCTGGCACCGTCTGACCATCCGACCCAATGGAACTTCGATGAATCGCTATCCCCTGTGGAAGAACCTGCTGCTCCTGGCCACGGTCCTGGCCGGTCTGCTCCTGGCCCTCCCCAATGTCTTTTCCCAGGACCCGTCCATCGAGGTCACCGCGGCGCGCGGCGGGGCCGTCACTGAGGCGACGTCCGGGGAGCTCAAGGCGGCCCTGGACAATGCCAAGGTCCCGTTCAAGGCGATCGAGCCGGCCCATGGCGGCAAGCTCCTGATTCGCTTTCCGACCAGCGGAGATCAGCTCAAGGGTCAATCGGCCATCGAGGAGACCCTCTCCCAGCGTTACAACAGCGCCATGACCCTCTCGCCTGACCTGCCGGGCTGGATGCGTGCCATGGGCCTGAGGCCGATGTTCCTGGGGCTCGACCTGCGCGGCGGCATCCACGTGCTGATCGACGTCGACATGGACGCGGCCGTGGCCCAGGCCAGGGAGCGCTACATCAATGACATCCGCAGTCTGCTGCGCAAGGAGAAGGTGCGCTATCAGAGTGTCGGCACGGACGCCGGGCGGATTCTGATCAAGTTCGCCGACACGCAGAGCCGCGATCAGGCCGAGGGGCTGATCGGGCGGGAGTTCCGCAGCCTGCAGCTCCAGGCAGAGGGAGAGGGCGAGGGGGCCAGCCTGTTGGCAGCCATGCCCCCAGCCGAGGTCCAGCAAACCAAGACCTTTGCCCTGGAGCAGAACATCACCACCTTGCGCAACCGCGTCAATGCCCTGGGCGTGGCCGAGCCGATCATCCAGCGCCAGGGCGACCGGCGTATCGTGGTCCAGCTCCCCGGTGCCCAGGATCCAGCGCGCATCAAGGAGATCCTGGGCGCGACGGCCACCCTCGAGTACCGCCTGGTCGACACCGAGCACAATGTCCAGGACGCCGTCGAAGGCCGGGTGCCCCCGGGCAGCAAGCTCTATACGGAGCGCGGATCGGGCCGCCCCATCCTGCTCAATCGCCGCGTTATCGTCACCGGCAACCAGATCACCGACGCCGCCGCGGGCTTCGACTCGCGCACCGGCCAGCCCATGGTGACCGTGGCCCTGGACGAGCAGGGCGGGCGGCGCATGCGCGAGGTGACCACGGAGAACGTCGGCAAGCCCATGGCGGTGGTCTTCATCGAGAACCGCACCCTCACGAGCCGCGGCGACAAGGGCGAGCTGGTCAAGCGCCAGGAGCTTTCCGAGGAGGTCATCAGCGTCGCCAATATCCTGGAGCCCTTCGGCCGGCGCTTCCAGACCACTGGCCTGGACAGCCCCGAGGAGGCGCACAACCTGGCCCTGCTGCTGCGCGCCGGGGCACTGGCGGCGCCGATCCAGATCATCGAGGAGCGCACCATCGGCCCATCCCTGGGCCAGGACAACATCGACCAGGGGTTCCGGGCCGTGCTCATTGGCTTTGCCGCTGTGGCCGTGTTCATGATCTTCTACTACCGGGTCTTCGGCCTCATCGCCGATCTGACCCTGTTGGTCAATTTGCTGCTCCTGCTGGCCATTTTGGGCCTGCTGCAGGCGACCTTGACCCTCCCCGGCATCGCCGGCATCCTGCTCACCGTGGGCATGGCGGTGGACGCCAATGTGCTGATCTACGAGCGCATCCGCGAGGAGCAGCGCAACGGCAGCTCGCCCCAGGCGAGCATCCAGGCGGGCTTCGAGAAGGCGCTCTCCACCATCCTCGACGCCAACATCACGACCCTGATCGCGGGCGTGGTCCTGTTCAGCTTCGGGACCGGACCGGTCAAGGGCTTCGCCGTGACCCTGTCCATCGGTATCCTGACCTCGGTCTTTACGGCCATGCTGATCAGCCGCGCCATGGTCAATCTGGTCTACGGCGGCCGTCGCGTGGCTAAGCTCTCTATTTAGGGTCCTCTCTTCAGGGCTCTCGATCCAAGGGTCAGCACAGCATGGAATTCTTCAAGAAAGTATCCTCCATCGACTTCATGCGCTGGAGGTGGCAGGCGATCATCCTGTCCACGGCGGTCAACCTCATCGGCATCGGCTCCATCGTCGTGCAGGGGTTCAACTTCGGCCTCGACTTCACCGGCGGGACCCTCATCGAGCTCGGTTACAAGGACCCGGTGGACATCAACAGCGTGCGCGGGGCCCTGGATGGGGCCGGTTTCGGTGGGGCCACGGTGCAGAACTTCGGCTCTGCCCGGGATATCCTGATCCGCATCCAGCCCAAGGGGGAGGCCGACTCCGCGGCGGTCAGCGACAAGGTCTTCCAGACCCTCAGTCAGGCGGCCGGCGGGCAGGTGGAGCTGCGGCGAGTGGAGTTCGTCGGCCCTCAGGTCGGCAAGGACCTCACGGAGCAGGCTGGCCTGGCCATCCTCTATTCGCTGATTGGCATCCTCATCTATGTCGCCCTGCGCTTCGAGTACCGCTACGCGGTTGGCGCCGTCATTGCCACCATCCATGACACCATCGTCACCGTGGCCGTTTTCTCACTCTTCCGCATCGAGTTCGATCTGACGGTCCTGGCGGCGGTGCTGGCGGTGATCGGCTATTCGCTCAACGACACCATCGTCATCTACGACCGTATTCGCGAGAACTTCCGCAAGATCCGCAAGGGCACCCCGCAGGAGATCGTCAACCTGTCGGTCAACGAGACCCTGTCGCGCACCATCATCACCAGCGGCACCACCTTCATCACCGTGCTGGCCCTGTTCCTGTTCGGTGGTGAGGTCATCCATGGCTTTGCCCTGGCCCTGCTGGTGGGTATCGGTGTGGGGACCTATTCCTCGGTCTATGTGGCGAGCGCCGCCGCGCTGATGCTCGGGATCAGCCGCGCCGACATGATGCCGGTGAAGAAGGAAGGTCAGACCCTCGACGGGCTGCCCTAGGGAGAGGCTGCTCAAATGCCCTCCCGGCATTTGATCCGCTCGCGCCCCGCGACGCGCGAGTCGCGGGACCCTCCCGTTTCAAGGGCTTGAGGCCCTCGAAACGGGCGGGCCATCCGTGGCCCGCACGGGAAAGCGCAATCAACCAGCGCTTCCCTAGGCAGGCAGCCAGGACGTCGGGCCGGGGCGCACCAGGGTCAGAATGCACCCGGGCGGCTCAGGCCTTTAGGGTCGGACCGAGGAAGGGTCGGAGGCGCTGGATCAGGGCGGCGTGGAGCTTCAGGTTGCCCGCCACCGCGTTGCCGGTGTCCAGGTAGCGTTCGCCCCCGGCGAGATCGGTCACGGTGCCGCCGGCCTCGGTGACCAGTAGGGCACCGGCGGCGGCGTCCCAGGGCGCGAGGCCTAGCTCCCAGAAGCCGTCCAGACGCCCGGCGGCGACATAGGCGAAATCCAGGGCCGCCGACCCCGGCCGGCGGATCCCCGCGCTGTCGGCCAGCAGCGCCTTGAGCATACCGAGGTAGGCATCGATATGGCTGAGGTCGCGGAAGGGTATGCCCGTGCCCAGGAGGGCCCCTTCGATCCCAGGTCGCTTGGTCACCCGCAGGCGGCGGTCGTTCAGGTGGGCGCCGCCCCCGCGGGTGGCGGTGAAGAGCTCCTCGCGCAGCGGGTCGTAGACCACGGCGTGCTCGAGCTGGCCGCGGTACTTCATGGCGATGGAGACGGAGAATTGCGGGAAGCCGTGGAGGTAGTTGGTCGTCCCGTCCAGGGGGTCGATGATCCACTCGAAGTCTCTGCCGCGCCCCCCCTGCCGGCCGCCCTCTTCGCCGAGGATGGCGTGGTCGGGGAACTTGCCGCGCAGCTCCTGCACGATGGCCGCCTCGGCCGCCCGGTCCACCTCGCTGACGAAGTCGTTGCGGCCCTTGGCCTCGACGGTGAGCTGATCGGCGCGCTCGTAGAAGCGCATCAGGATGCGCCCGGCGCTGCGCGCGGCCCGGACGGCGATATTGAGGGTTGGGTGCATGGCGCGCAACGATACTCTAGGCGCCTGGCGTATTAAAGCTCAGTTGCGGGTGGCAGGGGGCGCAGGGCGTCATGGGTGATCGCGCCCCAGCGACGCACCTGGGTGGCCTGCTGGGCCGCGTCCGCTTCGTCCTTGTCGAGCCGACCCATGCGGGGAACGTGGGGGCGGTGGCCCGGGCCATGAAGACCATGGGACTCAGCCGCCTGGAGCTGGTCAATCCGCGCTGCGGCATCGATGCGGAGGCCATCGCCAGGGCCAGTGGGGCGGATGACCTGCTGGCCGCGGCGCGGCTGCACCAGAGCCTGCCTGAGGCCCTGCGCGGCTGCCGGCTCGTGGTCGGGACCAGCGCGCGCCTGCGCCACCTGGACTGGCCCATCCTCGACCCGCGTGCCTGTGGGGCTCGCCTGGCGGGGGAGGCGGTGCTCGGGGATGTGGCCTTGATCCTGGGGCGGGAGTCCTCGGGGCTCAGCAACGAGGAGCTCGCCCGCTGCCACTACCTGGCGCACATCCCCACCAGCCCAGGGTTCAGCTCGCTGAATCTCGCCGCGGCGGCCCAGGTCTTCGCCTATGAGCTGTTCACGGCCGCGGCGGGCGGGAGCCTGGTGCAGGTACCCAACGAGGCGGCGGAGCCGGCTCCGGCCGAGGTGCTGGAGGGGCTGCACGACCACCTGGCCCAGGCCCTGGCGGATCTCGGCTTCGCCCGCCCGGAACAGTCTCACCGGCTGCTGCAGCGCCTGCGCCGGCTATTCCATCGGGCCCGCCCCGATCGGGTCGAGGTCAATATCCTGCGCGGCATCCTCAGTGCCGCCCAGGGCCGCAAGCTCCAGGGCGGGACCCTGGCCAAAGGCGACGCGCCAGAGCGCGCCGGGGACCATGACGGCAATCGGCCGGAATCGACGGAGCAAACGCCCGCCAAGGTGGCGGGCAGTGCAGAGCAATGAGGATCAGATCACCATGTTCGACCGGCTGAGAGAGGACATCCATTGCGTCTTCGAACGCGACCCGGCCGCGCGCACCGCCTTCGAGGTCTTCACGACCTACCCGGGTCTGCACGCCGTCATGCTGCACCGCCTGTCCCACGCCCTGTGGCGCTCGGGCTTCAAATGGCTGGCGCGATTTCTCTCGAACATCGCGCGCCTGTTCACGGGCATCGAGATCCACCCGGGGGCCGAGATCGGCCGGCGCTTCTTCATCGATCACGGCATGGGGGTGGTGATCGGCGAGACCGCAGTCATCGGCGACGATTGCACCCTCTACCACGGCGTGACCTTGGGCGGGACGAGCTGGCAAAAGGGCAAGCGCCACCCGACCCTGGGTCGTGACGTGGTGGTCGGGGCGGGGGCCAAGGTCCTGGGTCCCATCGAGGTGGGCGATGGGGCGCGCATCGGCTCCAATGCGGTGGTGGTGAAGGCCGTGCCTGCGGGGGCCACGGTCGTCGGGATTCCGGGTCGCGTCATCGAGCGCCCCGACGACGCCCAGGCCCAGCGGCGCGCGGATACCGCCAAGCGCATCGGCTTCGACGCCTACGGGGCGACCCGCGACGCCCCCGACCCGGTGGCGAATGCCATCAACCGCATGCTCGACCACATCCATGTCATGGACCAGCGCATCGAGGCCATGTCTGCCGCCCTGGAGCGCAACGGGATCACCGGGCACTTCGATAACCTGCCGGAGCTGCCCCGCTGCGAGCTCGATCCTGCCTGCGACGAGGAGCCCTCGGCCAAGGCGTCCGATTGATCCCAATGGCTCCCGGCCAGGCCGGGCGGCGCGGCGGGCGCGGAGACCCTAGCGCGCATGGACGCCGCCGCATCCGCCCGATCGCCGGCATGTATAATCCCGCGACCGATGCCCGCGCATCGCCGGCTTGGCACTTGGCCCCATGATCCTTCGCCTCTTTGCTGTCCTGCTCTTCCTGGCTGCGGTCTTGGGGGGCATCTTCGGCTGGAAGCACATCCAGCAGCAGCGCCAGGCGGCGATGCAGGGACCGCCTCCGCCGGCCGTGGTGGCCTCCGCCCGTGTGGAGCCCCAGAGCTGGGCGCCGCGCCTGGCATCGGTCGGCAGCCTGGTGGCGGTGCAGGGGATCAATGTCGCCAACGAGGTCCCTGGGCTCGTCAGAGAGATCCGGTTCGACTCTGGGCTCGCGGTGAAGGCCGGGGATCTTCTGATCCAGATCGACGATGCCGTGGACCAGGCGGACCTGCTGGGCCTCCTCGCCCAGCGTGACCTGGCCCAGATCAAGGTCAGGCGCCTGCAGACCCTGCTCAAGGACCGCTCCACCTCCCAGTCCGACTACGACGAGGCCAAGGCCCAGCTCGACGGCGCGGAGGCGGCGGTCACGTCCAAGCGGGCGACCATCGCCAAGAAGCGGGTCACGGCGCCTTTCAGCGGGCGGCTGGGCATCCGCAAGGTCGCTCTCGGCGACTACCTGCCCGCCGGCTCGCCCATCGTCCCGCTGACCACCCTGGACCCCGTCTACGTCGACTACACGCTCCCGGAGCGGGAGCTGACCAAGATCTCCGTCGGCCAGCCGGTGGTGGTGATGGTCGCCGCCTATCCGGGCCGCGAGTTCAAGGGCCAGATCAGCGCCCTGGATGCGGGGGTCGATGTGAAGACCCGCAATCTGAGGGTGCGCGCCACCCTGCCCAATCCCGACGGTGCCCTGAAACCGGGGATGTTCGCCGAGGTGGCGACCTTGCTCCCGCCCCGCGACGGGGTGCTGACCCTCCCGCGCACCGCCATCACCTTTGCCCCCTACGGCAGCAGCGTGTTCCTGATCGAGGAGAAGGACGGGCAGCTTCAGGTCCTGCGTCGCCCCGTGACCACGGGCAGTGCGCAGGACGGGCGGGTGGAGATCCTCACGGGGCTTGCCGCCGGCGACCGGGTGGTGGCGGCCGGGCAGGTCAAGCTGCGCAATGGACAGCAGGTGACCATCGACGACTCCGTGGTCCCGGCGCCCGATGCACCGCTTGGTCCCTGAGCGGGTCCCTGATCGCGCGCGGGCCAGGCCCTGAGCTGCCATGACCTTCACCGACATCTTCATCCGCCGCCCGGTGCTGGCCAGCGTGGTCAGCCTGTTGATCCTGGTGCTTGGCCTGCGCTCCCTGTTCGCCTTGGAGGTGCGCCAGTATCCCGAGACCAAGGACACGGTGGTCACCATCACCACCAGCTACCCAGGGGCCGGGGGCGACCTGGTCAAGGCCTTCATCACAGCCCCCTTACAGCAAGCCGTCGCCGAGGCGGCGGGCATCGACTACCTGACCTCCACCAGCGTCCAGGGGCAGTCCACCATCGAGGCCCACATGGTCCTGAACTACGACCCCAAGTCGGCGGTGGCGGAGATCCAGGCGAAGGTTGCGAGCCAGCGCAACGTCCTGCCGCGCGAGGCGGAGGACCCGGTGATCGACTCGACGACGGGCGACCCCACGGCCCTGATGTACATGGCCTTCTACAGCAAGGACATGGATCAGTCCCAGATCACGGACTACCTGCTGCGGGTCGTGCAGCCCAAGCTCCAGGCCGTCCCTGGGGTCGCCAAGGCGGGCCTGATCGGCAACAGGACCTTCGCCATGCGCGTCTGGCTCGACCCCAGGCGCATGGCGTCCCTCGGCGTGACGCCAACCGACGTTGAGGCGGTGCTCCTCGGCAACAATTACCTGGCTGGGGTGGGCGGGCTCAAGGACCGCTATTTCGCCGTCGACCTGAGCGCCGACACCGATGTCAGCCGGGTCGAGGACTTCCGCAACCTGGTGCTGCGCACCGACGGGGACACCCTGGTGCGGCTCTCGGACGTGGCCAGGATCGAGCTGGGCTCCCAAAGCTACGACACCAGCACGCTCTACAAGGGCATACCGGCCATCTTCGTCGGTATCGAGCAGGCCCCAGGGGCCAACCCCCTGACCGTGGCGAGCCAGGTGCACGCGCTGCTTCCGGAGATCCGCGCCCAGCTCCCGGAGGGCCTGTCGGTCTTCATCCCCTATGACGCCAGCGGCTTCATCCGAGAGTCCATCCGGGAGGTCTTCACCACCCTGGGCGAGGCCGTGGTCATCGTCCTCCTGGTGATCTTCCTGACCCTGGGGTCCATGCGGGCGGCCCTGGTTCCGGCGGTGGCCGTCCCCTTGTCCATCATCGGCGGGGCCTTCCTGATGTTGGCCATGGGGTTCTCCCTCAACCTGCTGACCCTGCTGGCCATGGTCCTGGCCATCGGCCTGGTGGTGGACGACGCCATCGTGGTGGTCGAAAACGTCCATCGTCATATCGAAGAGGGCGAGGACCGTCTCAACGCCGCCCTTAAGGGCGCCCGTGAGCTGGCGGTGCCCATCATCGCCATGACCACCACCCTGGTGGCTGTCTATGCGCCCATCGGCTTCATGGGCGGCCTGGTGGGGACCCTATTCACCGAGTTCGCCTTCTCGCTTGCGGCCGCCGTGCTGGTCTCCGGGGTGGTCGCGCTGACGCTCTCGCCCATGCTGAGCGGCTGGGTCCTGAAGCCCGGTGGTCAAGCCGGGCGGTTCGAGCGCAGCGTGGAGCGATTCTTTACCTGGCTCGCCAATGGTTATGGCCGCTCCCTCCACGGGCTGCTGCGCTACCCATCGGTGATGTTGGTCTTCTCCATCGTGGTCCTGGTGGCCATCTGGGTCATGTTCACCACGAGCCGCAACGAGCTGGCGCCGACTGAGGATCAGAGCATCCTGTTCTTCCAGGCGATCGGGCCCCAGACCGCGACCGTGGAGTACAGCACGGCCTATGTCGACGAGATGCTCAAGATCTTCGAGAGCATCCCCGAGTACAGGGAGGGGTTCATCCTAGTCGGCATGGGGGGTGATCCCAGCGTGACCTTCGGCGGGTTCAAGATGCCCCCGGCCGCAGAGCGTGAGCGGTCCCAGATGGATGTCATGCCCGAGCTGCAGGGCAGGCTCAAGGCGATCAGCGGCGTAGACGTGGCGGTGTTTCCCCGCCCCAGCCTTCCTGGCGCGGGGCGCGGCTTTCCCATGCAGTTTGTCCTCACGACCGAGGCCGACTACACGGAGCTGGACAACGTGGCGAGCGATCTGCTTGGGCGCGCCATGGGCAGCGGCAAGTTCCTCTTCTTGCGCAAGTCCGTGGACTTCACCCGCCCCAGGACCCGCATCCTGATCGATCGGGACCGCGCCGGGGACCTGGGGGTCAGCATGCGCGAGATTGGGCGCAATCTGTCCCTGATGTTGGGCGGGGGCTATGTCAACCGCTTCAGCCTGGCGGAGCGCAGCTACCAGGTCATACCCCAGGCGGCGCGCGCCGACCGTCTCGACCCGGCCATGCTGGATGACTATTACGTGCGCTCGGCGAGCGGCGCCCTGGTGCCCCTGGCCAGCCTGGTGCGTTTCGAGGATCAGGTCGAGCCGAGCAAGCGCAGCCAGTTCCAACAGCTCAATTCGCTGAACCTGGAGGGCGTCATGGCGCCCGGGGTGACCCTGGGAGACGCCATCGCCTACCTGGAGGGACAGGCACGCGAGGTGCTCCCGCGCGGCTACGGCTGGGACTTCATGGGCCAGTCGCGCCAGTACGCCCAGCAGGGCAGCGCCCTGGTGCTGACCTTCTTCATGTCGCTGCTGGTCATCTATCTGGTCCTCGCCGCCCAGTTCGAGAGCTGGCGCGACCCGCTGATCATCCTGGTCTCGGTGCCCATGTCCATCTTCGGGGCCGTCGCCTTCCTGACCCTGGGCTTTGCCAGCGTGAACATCTATACCCAGGTCGGGCTCATCACCCTCATCGGTCTGGTCGCCAAGAACGGCATCCTCATCGTTGAGTTTGCCAATCAGGTGCGAGAGCACCGTGGGCTGTCCAAGGCGGCGGCGGTGGAGGAGGCGGCGCGCATCCGCCTGCGCCCCATCCTGATGACCACGGTCTCCATGGTCGTGGCCATGGTGCCGCTGCTCATGGCCCGAGGGCCGGGCGCGGTGAGCCGATTCGACATCGGCCTGGTCATCGCCGCCGGGCTCGGCATCGGGACCCTGTTCACCCTCTATGTGGTCCCCGCCTTCTACATGCTGCTGGCACCGGCGCGGGTTCCCAGGGCCAAGCTGGAGGCCAAGCCTCCGGCCCTGGCGGCCGGAGACCCGGTGGCCTAGACGGGCCAAGCTCACGGAGCGGGCCTGGGCCCAGCCTTGTCCGCTATGACATCCTGGGCGGTGCGTGCTCAGACGCAGATTGGCCTCTCAGCGCTGGTTTGCGGGACCTCGATCCAGGCCGCCAGGCCTCCCTCCGGCCTATTCTCGAGCCAGACACGCCAGCCGTTGGCCTGGGCGAGCTGACGCACGATGGACAGGCCCAGCCCCGAGCCGCCGGTGGCGGGGCTGCGCGAGGACTCCACCCGGTGGAACGGATGGAACACGGCCTCGAGCTGGTCCTCGGGGACGCCAGGACCCCGGTCAAGGACGCCGATCCGGCAGAGGTCTCCTTCGGCCCCCGACGCCAGCTCGGCGCGCAGCTCCACGGGCTGCCCGGCACCGTAGCGCTGGGCGTTGGCAAGCAGGTTGGCGAGTGCCCGCTGCAGCGCGGCGGGCGGGGCATGAAGCTGGATGCGCGGGCAGTGCACCGAGACCTGGGCTCCGGTCTCCCGTGCCCGCTCGGCCAGTTGCTGCAGCACGGCGGCGAGGTCCACCGGGGCGGCCGCCTCCCGGCCGAGGCCGCGCGCCAGCTCCAGGAGCTCCCCCACCAGTTGGTTCATCTCTTCGATGTCGGCATCGAGCCGGGCGATCCAGGCAGGGCCGGGGCGGCGCTCGAGCATCTCCAGGGCGAGGCGCATGCGGGCGAGCGGCGTGCGCAGGTCGTGGGACAGGCCGACCAGCAGGGTGGTGCGTGCCTCCAGGAGGTCATGCACCTGACGGGCCAGGGTGTTGAACCGCCGGGCCAGGGCGGCCAGCTCCCGCGGACCCGTCTCCGGCAGAAGCTCCGGCGTCTCACCCCGGCCCAGGGTGGCCGCCGCCGCATCGAAGCGCTTGAGCGGTGCCACGGTGCGTCGCGCCAGCCACCAGGCGCTGAAGGCTGCGAGCAGGAGTGCCGCGGCCAGGGTGGACAGCCCGGCGGCGATGGGCTGGGGTCCCACCCGGGTATGGGGGAAGCCCACCCAGAGGGTCCTACCGCCGCTGTGGATGCTGGCCCAGGACCAGCTCGCCCCGTCCTGCACGGTGCTGTCCAGCGCGATGGGCGTGCCGGTGCGCGCCCCGAGCTCGGCCTGAAGCTGCTGCAGGTAGGGGCTCTTCCAGGATTCAGGCACGGCTCCACTGGGCCGTGCGGTGGCGATGGTGAGGCGGTGGGACGCGGCCAGCTCCCGCTCGAAGGCGGGTCGCGTCTCCGGGGGCAGCTCGGCCCAGGTCTGGGCCGACAGGACCATGAGACCGGCCAGATCGCTGGCGGCGCGCTGGGCCATGGGCAGCATCAGCAGGTAGACCACGGCCAGGGCGGCCAGGGCTTCGAACAGGACGAAGACCAGGGCGAGCCGAAGGGCGTTCTGCTGGCTGAGGCTGAGCTGCAGCCGCACGGCCTAGGGGGCGGCACCGCGGGGGTTGAACAGGTAGCCCTCGCCCCGGACGGTCCGGATGAATACAGGATTGGCGGGATCGGGCTCGATCTTGCGGCGCAGGCGTGCGACCCGCAGGTCGACGGTGCGGTCGTAGGGATCGCGCTCGTAGCCCTTGAGCAGGTCGAGCAGCAGGTCGCGGGTCAGCATCCGGTTTGGCCGCTCGATGAACACCCGCAGAAGGTCGAACTCAGCCCCGGAGAGGCCGACATCCGCATCGTTCTTCAGGACCCGGCGGGCCGCCAGGTCCACGCGGTAGGCGTCGAAGCGGTAGTCCTGATCCTGGGTGGTCGGCCCAGCGGCCTGGGCCCGGCGTACCAGGGCCCGCAGTCGAGCGAGCAGCTCGCGGGGGCTGAAGGGTTTGGCCAGGTAGTCGTCGGCGCCCACCTCCAGCCCGACGATCCGGTCGATCTCCTCGCCTCGCGCGGAGAGCATGAGGATGGGGATGCTCGCGGCCGGGCCCTGCTGCGCCCGAAGCGCCCGGATGAGCGCAAGGCCGTCGTCGCCGGGCAGCATGAGGTCGAGCACGATCGCATCGGGCCAGTCGCGCGCCATGGCGCGGCGCATCTGCGCGCCGTCGCAGGCGAGATCCACAACGAAGCCAAGGTCGGTCAGGTAGGCGCCGAGCAGGTCCCGCAGGGCGGGGTCGTCGTCGACGACAAGGATGCGAGTCGCGCGGCTCATAGCGCCATTGTAGCCGTGCACGCCGGGTTGAAACCCGGTCGAGCCCCCTGATACACAGCGATACACACCGCTACGGTGACGACACGCTGGCGTTACGGGGCGTCCCTAAGATGAACGGCGTCGAAACCAAGGCCAACCCGACCTCAACCCTGGACTGACCATGAATCCCGCGATCCCCTCCGTCCTGCTCGTTGCCATGCTCAACCCGGCGCTGCCGGTCGCGGCCCAGGGCAGCGCGGGGCAGGGGAATGTGGACGGGACGCGGGGGCCATCGCTCGATCTGTCCTTACCTCCCGATGCCCCGAGCGCGACCTGGACCAGGTCGCCCGCGCAGGGGACCGCCGGACTGCCCGACCTGGGCAGCCCGCCCTCGGATGACGCAGGGCACGGCCAGGCGGGACCTGCCACGGGGCGCGCCTCTGAGGGCAGCCCGCGGACGGAAGGCGCCGGCGCTGCCCAGCGCGGCGGCGGCTTCGCGGCCGATCTGCCCTATGGGGCGGGCTATGAGGCCAGGCAAGGCGACCTGGGTCAGACCCGGGGCGGGGGTCGGGGACGCTGAGGTTTGTCGACCTCTGCCCCTGGCTCCAGCGGATGCCAAGGGACAGTGGACAAGCCGTTCAACCTCATCGAGGAGCTCGTTGTGACGTATCAGACTCGACAGATCGTGTCCATCATCGCCGTGATCGGCGGACTCACGGCCCTGCCCGCCGCTGCGGACCACAACAGCGTCTGGGGTGCCGGCTGGGCCAATATGCTAAACGACATCCATAACACCCGCATCGAAGACAACCTGAGCGGGAGCGAATGGCGCGACTTCGTGCGTCAGGGCGCCGGGGCGAGCACGGTGAACCGGTATCAGGACTCGAGCAGCCTGCCTAGTCAGCGCAGCATGAGCGGACCCATGCGCATGCCAAGCGGCATGGGTCGCGGGGGTGGCGGTCGTCGCTGATCCCGCGAGGACCCCTGGTCCCCCTGTGCCCTCGCCAGGCGAAGAGGGCACAGGGGCCCGGCCAGATCAGCACGGAACGCTGAGGTCCCTGGTCAGCGGCGGGGGGTGCCCGGACCAGCTCGAAGCAGGGCTCGGGCTGAGCCTCAGACGTCGTCGTCGAGATACCCCTCCTTGAACAGATAGAGCAGGATCTCCTGGGCCGCCTCGGATGGTTGCAGGTCGCCCGTGTCGATACGCAGCTCCGGCCGGTCCGGTACCTCATAGGGGTCGCTGATGCCGGTGAACTCCGGGATGATCCCCTTGCGCGCCTTGGCATAGAGCCCCTTGCGGTCGCGCGACTCGCACACCTCCAGGGAGGTCGAGACATGGATCTCGATGAAGGCGCCGTGCTGCTCGATCAGCTCGCGCACGGCGCGGCGGGTCTGGGCATAGGGGGCGATGGGGGCGCAGATGGCGATGCCGCCGTTCTTGGTGATCTCGCTCGCCACAAAGCCGATGCGCCGGATGTTGATGTCCCGGTGGGCCTTGGAGAACCCCAGCTCGCTGGAGAGATTCTGGCGCACGATGTCCCCGTCGAGCAGCGACACCGGCCGGCCGCCGGCCTCGACCAGCTTGGCGTAGATGATGTTGGCCAGGGTGGACTTGCCGGACCCCGAGAGTCCCGTGAAGAAGAGGGTGATCCCCTGACGGCTGCGCCGCGGGTAGACGCGGCGCAGCTCATCGATGACGTCGGGGTAGCTGTGCCACTCGGGCACCTCCTTGCCGCTGGAAAGCAGGGCACGGAGCTCGCCCTCACTCAGGCTCAGGGTCTGTAGCCCCTGGGCAGCGGCCTCATCCTCCGAGACGAAGGCCTTGCGGCTAGGGGCGTAACGGTACTCTGGCTGGGCGACGATCTCGATGCCGATCTCCTCGGCGAACCCGCGCAGAAACTCCTGAGCCTGGTACTTGGCATAGTAGGTCTTGCCCGCCGGGCCGTCGCGCGGCGGGGAGGCATGGTCCGGGCCGACCAGGAAATGGGTGCAGCCGAAGTTGCGGTTGATCAGGGCATGCCACAGGGCCTCGCGCGGTCCGGCCATGCGCATGGCCAACGGCAGCAGCGAGAGGCTGGACATGTCGAGCGGCAGGTGGCGCTGGACGGCCTTATAGCAGCGCACCCGAGCGTAGTAGTGGATATCCCCGGGCTTGGTCTCGCCCACCGCCGGGTGGATCAGGATGTGGGCCTGGTGCTCCTTGGCGGCGTCGATGATGACCCGGCGCTGGACCTTGTGGATGGGATTGGTGGCGTGAAAGGCCATCACATTGCGCCAGCCCATCTTCTTGAAGTGGCGATGCAGCTCTTGGGGCGTGTTCCACAGGGCCTCGAACTCGTGGTGGGCCGGGGCGCCGATGCCCTCCAAGGTCCCAGCCACATAGTGAGAGCCCGTGCGCTCGTAGAGGTAGCGCACGCCGGGATGCTCACGATCGTCAGTGCCGAAGACGGCGAGGGCCTCCTGCCGCTTGTCCGGTTGCCAGATCTGGGTCACGGTTAGGACGGCCGGCATGAAGCCCTCGGGGTCGCGCAAGGCCAGCTTCTGCCCTGTCCCCAATTTGGCGGCAAGGTCTGCTGACAGGTCGAGTACCACCGGAATCGGCCACACGGAGCCGTCCGGCAGGCGGCAGTGCGCCAGCACCCCTTGGTAGGCAGCCTCGTCCATGAAGCCCTGCAGGGGGTGGAAGCCGCCGTTGAGCAGCAGCTCCAGGTCACAGAGCTGGCGGCGCGTGAGGGTGAGGGAGGTGAAGGCGAGGGAATCCTGGCGCAGCCGCTCGGCTGTCGCTTCGTCAACGAACAGGTCCCCTGGGGCACCTGCACGTTCCGCGGGGGTGAGGGTGGTCGTCATGGCATTTTTACCGCGTCGGCGAATGGCAACGATGCCTGTGGGACAGGCCTGGGTCTAACGGCTGTTGGCGCGGATCAAGCGAGGCGGCTCGGCCTGGCTGGACTCAGGTGGGACGGACTGAGGCGCGGCGGACCGAGCTGGGGCCGACTCGGGGGCACTCAGGTCGAAGATCCACTGGAGCTGCTCCAACAGGCCGCGCAGCTCCAGGGCGGTCAAGGCGAACTCTGCATCGAGTCGGGCGGCGGGGTCCTCGATGTCGGCCTCTGCGGCCTCCTCCAGCAGGGCGTCGGCGAGGCGCAGGCGCTTGAGCGAAAGGTCCTCCTGCAGCAGCAGGGACAGGTGCTCCCCCCACTCCAAGGCCAGCTTGACCACCTGCTTGCCGGCACGCAGGTGGGTCTGGATCTCCTCGCCGGCCAGGTCCTGACCGCGGCAGCGCACCACGGACTGGGTGTCCTTGGGGTCCCGGAGCTCGCAGTCCTGGCCCAGACTGAAGCCCTCCGGCAGGTCGCCGCCCTCGACCCACCGGGTGAGGAGTTGGGCCACCGGGCGGGCCGGCCGTGGCGGAATCGCAGGAAGGCTGCCCAACATCTCCCGCAGCAGGGAGACGACCTCCTCCGCACCCTTGTCGCTTGCGGCATCGACCACCAGCCAGCCGGCCACCGTGTCCAGATAGGCGAAGACCCGCCGCGAGCGCAGAAAGGCCCGGGGGAGCATCTCGGCGAGGATCTGCTCGCGCAGGCGCCGGCGCTCTGCGCGGCCCAGGCTGCGGACCTCGGCACCCTCGATCTCCGCCACGCGCTCGTCGAGCGCCTCTGCGACCACCGTGGCAGGCAGCAGCCGTTCCTGGCGGCGCACCGCAAGGAGCATGCAGCCGTTCGCACCGTGGACCAGGGCTGCACCCTCATCCCCGGTGGGCGGGCACCAGCCCAGGTTGGAGGTCTCCAGAGGGCCACAGGGGCGAAAACGGCGGGTGGCGAGCCGTGCCTCGAGCGCTTCAGCATCGAGCTCCAAGGGCTCTTCCAGACGAAAGAATCGGATGTTCTTAAACAAGCTGTCCTCGTGGGCCGGGCTAAAAGGCTGGCATTATGCCCGACCCCGGACAGGCTGCAACGGCCGCCTGCCCGTCGCTTGGGCGGGCGGCCGCGGCGGGCGGTGGATGGATCTTTGTCCTCCCCCGGCCCTGCCTCGGGCCTCAGGCGGTCCCGATCCGTTCCTGGGCGATGCGCACCGGCATGCGGCGGCTGCCCCAGGTTCCAGGCCTGGCCTCGAAGACGCCGGGGCAGGGGGTCGCGCAGGCGGCGCAGCGGCCCTCGGCATCCAGACCCCAGGCCCCGAGCTGGTACCAGTCGCGCTCGATCAACAGGTGTCCGCAGGTGTGGCACCAGGTGCTGCCGCCCTCGCTGTCGTGCACGTTGCCGGTGTACGCATAGCGCACCCCGTTCTTCCGCGCGATGGCCCTTGCGCGGCTCAGGGTGGCCGGCGGGGTCGGGGGAACGTCCAGGAGCTTCCAGTCCGGGTGGAAGGCGGTGAAGTGCATCGGCACATCTGGACCGAGGTGCTCGACCACCCAGGTGGTCATGGCCTCCAGCTCGGCGTCCGAGTCGTTATGGCCCGGGATGAGGAGGGTGGTCAGCTCGAACCAGACAGGGGTGTCGTGCTTCAGGTATTCCAGGGTCTCCAGCACAGCGCCGAGGTGGCCGCCGCACAGGCGGTGATAGAACTCCTCCGTGAAGCCCTTGAGGTCCACGTTGGCTGCGTCCATGGCCCCAAACAGCTCCTCGCGAGCCCCAGGGGCGACGTAGCCGGCCGTTACGGCGACATTCTTGATCCCCAGCGCTCGGCAGGCCAGCGCCGTGTCGCGGGCGTATTCCAGGAAAGGCACGGGATCGTTGTAGGTGTACGCCACGCTGCGGCAGCCGAGGGACTGGGCACTGCGGGCAATGGCCTCTGGGCTCGCGCTGGCCGCCAGGGTGTCCATCTCCCGGGACTTGCTCATATCCCAATTCTGGCAGAAGCGGCATGCCAGGTTGCATCCTGCGGTGCCGAAGGATAGGACCGGGGTGCCGGGGAGGAAATGATTCAGCGGCTTTTTCTCGATCGGGTCCACGCAGAAGCCGCTGGAGCGCCCATAGGTGTAGAGGACGATCTCATTGCCCTCGCAGCCGCGCACGAAGCACAGGCCGCGTTGCCCCTCCTTGAGCTGGCAAAAGCGGGGGCACACGTCGCACTGCACCCGACCGTCGGCAAGCCGGTGCCAGAAACGCGTGGGAAAGGGATAGGGTGCTTGGCTCATGATCGGACCTCCACGCGGCCCCGAAACACCTCGGGCTCGGCGCAGGAGCTCAGCTTCGCCCGGGGCCGAGCGGCTCGCCACCTGCCCCCCGGGACGCGCTGGCGCAGGGGCAGGTCCTGCCTTTATTGTGGCACGAAGCTGTAAACTGTCGCGCCCAGGCGCCTCGCCCGCGGAGGGCGTGGGCACGACCGGGGCGGTGGGGGTCAGCAGGCAGACAGGCACCACAGGCCCCTGGGGGATCGAGGGTATGAGTCGGACATGTGAATCCTTGAGTACTTCTTGGGCATGGTGGGGCTCGGCTCGGCAGCGCCGCCGTCGGACCCGGGCGCAGGTCGCGGCCCTCGCCGGGAGGGTAGCGTGATGCCGGGCCAGGACGGATTCTGGATGGGCACGCCGCTGCAGGCGATGAATTCCGATCAATGGGAGGCACTCTGCGATGGCTGCGGTAAGTGCTGCCTGGAGAAGTACGAAGACGAGGACAGCGGTCGGATGGTCTACACCAACGTCGCCTGCCATCTGCTGGACCTGGAGAGCTGCCGCTGCAGCGACTACCGGCATCGGGGCGAACGGGTGCCGGACTGCATTGCCCTGGTGCCGGCCGTGCTGGATGACCCGCGATGGCTGCCCGAGACCTGTGCCTACCGACTGGTGGCGGAAGGCAAGCCCTTACCGAGCTGGCACCCCCTCGTGAGCGGGGACCCAGGCTCGGTGCGCGCCGCGGGTCAGAGCGTGTACGGACGGGTCGTCTCGGAGCGCGATGCGGATGACCCGATGATGCACCTCATCGATTGGATCCGCTGAGGCAGCGCT
>Ga0272446_1000042_pt1 | contig 150737 bp, 145 predicted proteins | sample YNPCB0061_FD_194587 | JGI IMG/M metagenome (GOLD analysis project Ga0272446, IMG submission 194587) | Hot spring microbial mat communities from Yellowstone National Park, WY, United States - YNP-CB-006-1 | ecosystem: Environmental > Aquatic > Thermal springs > Hot (42-90C) > Sediment | place... | reverse complement strand
GGTGATAACGTCAAGCTGATTGTTAGCTTACACTCACCGATTGCTATGGACGAAGGTTTGCGTTTTGCAATCCGCGAAGGTGGCCGCACCGTTGGTGCTGGTGTTGTAGCTAAGATCATTGAGTAATAAAAATGAGCAGCAATCAAAACATTAAAATACGTCTTAAATCTTTTGACCATAGGTTAATTGATTCATCAACTCGTGAGATTGTCGAGACAGCAAAACGTACGGGCGCCCAAATAAGGGGCCCAATACCTTTGCCTATTCGCAAAGAAAAATTCACTGTATTGATCTCTCCGCATGTTAATAAAGATGCTCGCGATCAATATGAGTTGCGTACCCATAAACGCCTAGTTGTTATAGTGCACCCTACCGAAAAGACAGTGGATGCGCTGATGAAGCTAGATTTGGCTGCTGGGGTAGACGTGCAGATTAGCCTTGATGACGAATAGTCATCTATAGGTAAAGGTTATTAACGAGGTGTTAAAATGACGATTGGGTTATTAGGCCGTAAAATCGGCATGACACGTGTATTTACCGAGGAAGGAATTTCTATACCAGTATCAGTTATAGAAGTCTTGCCTAACCGCGTGTCTCAAATCAAAACCATGGATGCTGACGGTTATCTTGCGATTCAACTTGCTGGTGGTACAAAAAAGTCTAGCCATGTGAATAAACCTTTGACTGGCCACTTTGCTAAGGCACAAATTGATGCAGGAGACATGCTTTGCGAATTTCGTGTGGACTCTATTGAAGAGTATAGCGCTGGTCAAGTTATATCGATTGCTGATGTTTTTAATGAAGGTCAATTGGTAGACGTTGCAGCTAACTCTAAAGGTAAGGGGTTTGCTGGTACTGTCAAGCGGTACAATTTCCGCACACAGGATGCGACTCATGGAAACTCAAGGTCGCATCGTGTTGTAGGCTCCATTGGACAAAACCAAACTCCAGGCCGTGTTTTTAAAGGTAAGAAAATGGCCGGACATATGGGAAATGTTCGTTGTACTACACAAAATCTTGAGCTAGTTCGAGTTGATAAAGAGCGTAATTTGCTTTTAGTAAAGGGAGCCATTCCTGGTTGCCCTGGTGCTAGAGTTGAAGTAAGGCCCGCTGTTAAGAAAAGAGTAAGGGGCGAATAATGGAACTTATAACAGTAGATACTAACGCAAAGTTAAATGTAAATGATGAAGTGTTTGGCTATAACTACAATGAGGGTTTAATACACCAAGCTGTAGTTACTTTTATGAATAACGCACGAAGTGGTAATAGCGCACAAAAAACCCGCTCCGAGGTTCGTGGAGGCGGTAAGAAGCCATGGCGTCAGAAGGGAACTGGAAGAGCCAGAGCAGGTACTATCAGAAGCCCATTATGGCGGTCTGGTGGGGTGACATTTGCGTCAAAGAGACGAGATTATAGCCAAAAAATTAATAAAAAAATGTACAAACGTGCATTGCGTAGTATAATTTCCGAACTTCACCGCACAGGCAATCTAATTGTAGTCAGTGATTTTCAATGTCAATCGCATAAATCGAAAGATTTCATTGCTAAAATGAAAGAACTTGATTTGCAGAGTGCGTTAATAGTAATGCATGAAGTAGGAGAGCAAGAATATCTGGCTTCTCGCAACTTAATCCAATTTGATATCTGTGATGTAAGTTGTCTAGATCCTGTTAGTTTGTTGCGTTTTGAAAAAGTGCTTATCACTGAAGAAGCAATTAAAAATTTAGAGGAGCAGTTGCAATGAACGCTGAACGCCTATTGATGATATTACGCGAGCCGCATACCTCTGAAAAGTCAACAGTGATGGCTGATAAGTTTAAGCAATTTACTTTTAAAGTATTAAGCTCAGCCACAAAACAAGAGATTAAATCGGCTGTAGAGCAAATGTTTAATGTCAAAGTCAGAAGTGTGTCTGTTGTAAATGTTAAGGGCAAAAGTAAGCGTTTCAGACAGCTGAATGGTAAGCGGTCTGATTGGAAGAAGGCTTTTGTCTCTTTGCAAGAAAATTATGACATCGACTTTACCGTGACAGAATAAGGCAGATTAAGATGGCATTATTAAAATCTAAACCAACATCACCAGGCAAGCGTGGTGAGATAAAAGTTGTCCACCATCACATTCACAAGGGACAGCCTCATGCTGCACTTGTAGAGAAATTAAATAAAACCGGTGGAAGGAACAATCAAGGCCGAATTACAGTGCGTCATATTGGTGGCGGTGTTCGTGCCAAGTATCGGCTAATCGACTTCAAACGAAATAAAGATGGGATTGAAGCTAAGGTCGAGCGTATTGAATATGATCCTAACCGCTCCGCTTTGATTGCATTAATTGTTTACAAAGACGGAGAACGGCGTTACATTATTGCACCTTCTGGTTTAACTGCTGGTGATACAGTAGTAAGTGGCGAAGATTCTCCAATAAGTGTTGGGAATTGTCTTCCTTTGCGTAATATACCAGTTGGAACTACAATCCACTGCGTTGAAATGAAGCCAGGCAAAGGTGCACAACTTTTAAGAAGTGCTGGTTGTAGCGGCCAAATTGTTGCTAAAGAAGGTATTTATGCAACATTAAAATTACGCTCTGGTGAAATGCGTAAAGTATTAACTGCATGTAGGGCGGTTATTGGCGAAGTAAGTAATAGTGAACACAGCCTGCGTGCTCTTGGAAAGGCTGGTGCTAAACGTTGGCGAGGTATTAGACCTACAGTTCGTGGTGTAGCCATGAACCCAGTAGACCATCCACACGGTGGTGGTGAAGGGCGAACTTCAGGTGGACGTCATCCTGTTACTCCTTGGGGCATACCAACAAAAGGGTATAAAACTAGAAGTAACAAACGTACTGATCGTTTTATTGTCAGAAGTCGTAAGAAAAAGTAATTAGCTAAGAGGATATCAAGGTGGCACGTTCTATTAGAAAGGGTCCTTTCGTCGACCATCACTTATTAAAGAAAGTCGAAACGGCGATTGAATCTAAGTCAAAGAAACCAATTAAAACCTGGTCCAGGCGCTCAACAATTGTTCCAGAGATGATCGATCTCACAATTGCAGTTCACAATGGCAAAGATCATGTTCCAGTTTATATCACTGATAATATGGTTGGCCATAAACTGGGCGAGTTTGCCATGACTCGTACATTCAAAGGCCATTCTGGAGACAGAAAAGCCAAAGGTAAGTAAGAGGGGCAATGATGGAAGTTACAGCAAAATTAAGAAATGCACCACTGTCTGCCCAAAAGGGTAGATTAGTTGCCGATATGATTCGTAAGATGGATGTTTCTAGAGCAATCGATGTTCTGAAATTTACCCCTAAAAAGGGCGCGCAATTAATGTTGAAGGTTTTAGAGTCTGCTATTGCGAATGCAGAAAACAACAATGGCGCCGATATCGATGAATTAAAGGTTGGTGTGGTTTGTGTTGATGAGGCAGCAACTTTAAAAAGAATTAGTCCTAGAGCTAAAGGACGTGCAAATCGTATATGTAAACGCACTTGCCACATCACAATTACAGTGTCTGACGAGGAATAGCAATGGGACAAAAAGTTAACCCAATAGGTATACGATTAGGTATAACACAAGATTGGAATTCAAAATGGTATGCCAGTAAAAATTACGGGCAGCTATTGAATCAGGATATCAATCTGCGAAAAATGCTAAAGAAAAAACTTATGGCTGCTGCGGTAAGCAAGATCAGAATTGAAAGACCAGCAAATAATGCTGTAGTTACAATTCACACTGCACGTCCTGGAGTTATTATTGGCAAAAAAGGTGGCGGTATAGAGGCTCTAAGAGCAGAGATTGCCGAAAAGCTCGGTGTGCCAGTGCATTTAAATATCGAAGAAGTGCGTAAACCTGAGTTAGATTCCACTTTAGTAGCTGAAGGTATTGCACAACAGTTAGAACAGCGCGTCATGTTCCGTCGTGCAATGAAACGAGCAGTTACATCAGCGATGAAAGCTGGTGCTAAAGGAATTAAAATTTGCGTGAGTGGACGTTTAGGCGGTGCAGAAATCGCTCGAAGCGAATGGTACCGAGAAGGAAGAGTTCCTTTGCATACTTTCCGTGCGGATGTTGATTATGGTACTGCTGAAGCAAAAACCACCTATGGAATCATAGGAGTCAAAGTCTGGATTTTCAAAGGTGAAGTCCTTCCGCAGAAGAACCGCAATGTTGAAAGCGGTAAGTAAGTGAGGAATTAAATCATGTTACAGCCAAAACGTACGAAATACCGTAAACAAATGAAAGGGCGAAACCGTGGTTTAGCCCAAAAAGGATCTACAGTTTGTTTCGGTGAATTTGGTATGAAAGCCCTCGAAAGAGGTCGACTGACAGCTCGTCAAATTGAAGCAGCAAGACGGGCAATGACAAGACATATTAAGAGAGGCGGAAAGATCTGGATCAGAGTTTTCCCTGATAAACCGATAACACAAAAACCTCTCGAAGTTCGACAAGGTAAAGGTAAGGGTAGCGTTGAATACTGGGTTGCACAAATCCAACCAGGAAAGGTATTGTTTGAAATGGAAGGCGTTACCAGAGAATTAGCAATGGAAGCATTTAATCTTGCTAAGGCAAAGTTACCTTTCAAGGTTATGTTTGAAGAGCGCAAGGTGATGTGATGAATGATTATGTTAAAGAGTTAAGAAGCTTTACTCATCAGCAACTGGATGAAGAGTTACTCTCGCTGCGAAAAAAGCAATTCAATTTACGAATGAAGAAGGCAAATGGCACTCTTGATAAAACACATCAAGTTGCTCAAGTTAGGAAAGCTATTGCTCAAGTTAAAACAATTATGTCTGAGAAGGTAGGAAAGAGCGATGACTAATAGCAGCGAAACAAACGGTAGAACACTTGTAGGTAAAGTGGTCAGTGATAAAATGCAAAAAACTATCGTCGTCATGGTTGAGCGCACTGTTAGGCATCCAAAATATGGAAAGATCTTGAAGCGTAAAACCAAGCTTCAAGCTCATGATGAGAATCAAGTTTGTAAAATTGGGAATATCGTTAAGATACGTGAATCTCGACCGATCTCGAAAATGAAAAGCTGGGTTTTAGTTGAAGTGATTTCCTAAGATTCCTAAATGATTACTTTTAAAATTCCGAGAGGGCTGATATAATCAGCAGCCTTTTTCTGGTCGAATTTAGAGCTGGAGAATAGAATGATACAAATGCAGACAGTGCTCGATGTTGCAGATAACAGCGGAGCACGCAAAGTGATGTGTATCAAGGTACTTGGCGGGTCGCATAGACGTTATGCCCGCGTTGGTGATGTTATCAAAGTAAGCATTAAGGATGCGATACCACGTAGCAAAGTAAAAAAAGGCGCTGTAATGAAGGCTGTAGTGGTTAGAACAAGCCAGGGCGTACGTCGAGATGACGGGTCTCTCATCCGCTTTGATGGTAATGCTGCTGTGCTTTTGAACAACCAAAACGAACCTATTGGTACGCGTATTTTTGGGCCAGTAACTCGTGAGCTAAGAGAGCGGTTTATGAAAATCATTTCTCTGGCAGCTGAAGTATTGTGAGAAGGATTAGTTATGAAGCGCATAAGATCAGGTGATACCGTCGTTGTCATCGCCGGTAAAAGCAAAGGCCATGTTGGTAAAGTAACACGTGTTTTAGGTAAAAGAGTTGTTGTTGAAGGTGCAAATCTTATCAAGAAGCATGTGAAACCTAATCCGCAACTTGACCAAAGAGGTGGAATCATCACACGAGAAGCTCCACTAGATGCTTCTAACATTGCTATTTACAATCCGGTATCCAAAAAGGCGGATAGAGTTGGATTTAAATTTCTTGAGAAAGACGGTAAAAAGCACAAGGTTAGATACTTTAAATCAAATAATGAAGTCATTGACTTTGTCTAATTAGGTGACGGAAATGGCAAGACTTAAAGAGTTTTACAAAAAAGAAGTAGTCGACATGATGATGAAGAAATTCGGCTACAAGAGTGTTATGGAAGTACCCAAAATTCTAAAAATCACTTTGAACATGGGTGTTGGTGAGGCTGTAGGTGATAAAAAGGTCATGAATCATGCTCTTGAGGATATGACGTTGATATCAGGCCAAAAGCCCGTTGTTACTAAAGCAAAGAAATCAATTGCAGGCTTCAAAATTCGTGAGGGCTGGCCAATTGGGTGTAAAGTGACTTTAAGACGCGAACGTATGTATGAATTCTTAGACAGGCTTATAACTATTGCTTTGCCTCGAGTTCGAGATTTTCGTGGACTTAGTCCTAAGTCATTTGATGGTACCGGAAATTATAGTATGGGTATCCATGAGCAACTCGTTTTTCCAGAAATCGATTTTGATAAAACTGATGGAATTCGAGGCTTGGATATTTGTATAACGACAAGTGCAAAGACAAACGAGGAAGCAAAAGCTTTGCTAGAGGCATTTAATCTGCCTTTGAAAGACAGAGATAAACACTAGAAGGGTAAAATATTGTGGCTAAAAAATCGATGATCGCTCGTGAACGTAAGCGCACAAAATTGGTCGCGAAGTATAAAGAGCGAAGAAATGAATTAAAAGCTTTGATTAAGTCGTCCCAGGACTTTGATGTAATTATGGAAGCCCAAGCCAAATTAGCTAAGCTGCCTTTAAACTCAAACCCTGTGCGCCATTGTACACGCTGTCAACAATGTGGTCGCCCGCATGCCGTTTATCGTAAATTTGGACTTTGCAGGATTTGCCTAAGACAGCAACTGATGACAGGTAATGTCACAGGCGGTCGTAAATCCAGCTGGTAAATTTTATTCTACGGAGAATACTGTGAGTATGCATGATCCTGTAGCTGATATGTTGACGAGAATCCGCAACGGTCAGCAAGCTAAACATCGAACTGTTACCCTTAACTCATCCAAACTAAAAGAGGAAATTGCAAGGGTGCTAAAAGAAGAAGGCTATATATCAGACTATGATGTGGAGTCTTCAGAGAATAATCTTAAATCAATTACAATACATTTAAAGTATTACCATGGCAAACCCGTAATCGATCGAATTTTGCGTATAAGCCGTCCTGGTTTAAGAGTATATAAATCATCAAAAGAACTTACTCCAGTTCCAGGCTTTGGCGTAGCTATAGTATCAACCTCAAAAGGTGTAATGACGCATATAGCCGCAAAACGAAATGGTCTTGGTGGCGAAGTTCTTTGCGAAGTGGCCTAATACTTAAGAGGAATAAAATGTCTAGAGTAGCAAAAGCCCCAATACACTTGCCAGCCAATGTTGAGCTGACTGTAGGAAAAGATACTTTAACAGTGAAGGGACCAAAAGGCTCTTTGGTTCAGTCTTACAATAAGCATGTAGAGATTAGTAAGTGTAAAGAAGATAATAACAAAATTCTCTTTAAACCAGCTTCTAATGATCCAAATGCTTGGGCGCAAGCAGGAACTGTACGTGCCTTAGTTAATAATATGGTGAAGGGCGTGACCAATGGTTTTGAACTGACTTTAGAATTAGTTGGCGTTGGTTATCGTGCCCAAGCAGGCAATAAGGCTGTAACCTTATCACTAGGTTATTCACACCCTATTGAATATCGATTGCCTCAGGGTGTGACTGTAGAAACACCAAACAATACGACAATTATAATCCGAGGTATTGATAAACAGCTTTTAGGCCAAGTTGCTTCTGAGATCCGTGCTTTTAGACCGCCTGAACCATATAAGGGTAAGGGGATCAAGTATGCAGGCGAAGTAATTGCTCGTAAAGAAGCCAAAAAGAAATAAGGTGTAAATCATGAATAAACGTAATGCCCGAATTCGACGTGGTTTAAAAGCTAAAGCTATCCTGCGTCATTCAACTAGACCGAGGCTAGTTGTACACAGAAGCAGTGAACATATCTACTCTCAAATTGTTGTTCGTGGAGAAAGAGGTGATATTGTTATTGTTGCTTCATCTACTCTTGATAAAGAGCTCAGATCTTCCCTAGCAAAAACAAAAGTTGAGCAGGCTCAACAAGTCGGTAAATTACTTGGAGAAAGAGCTAAGGCCAAGGATATTATTGACGTATCTTTTGATCGTGCGGGATATAAATACCACGGCCGAGTAAAAGCTCTAGCTACTGGGGCACGTGAAGCTGGGCTGAATTTTTAAGGAACGGTTATGGCATTTGATGAATCTACAAAAACTGAAGGTTACCAAGAAAAGCTTGTATCTGTAACCCGTACAGCTAAAGTCGTTAAAGGTGGTCGAGTTTTTGGTTTTGCGGTATTAGTGGTTATCGGTGATGGCAAAGGAAAGGTTGGCTACGGCCGAGGCAAGGCACGTGAAGTCCCAATTGCCATACAAAAAGCAATGGAGCAAGCCAGAAAAAATATGACTTACATCCCTTTAGCTGGCAAAACAATCCATCACGAGATTACCTGGTCTTATGGGGCATCAAAAGTATTTATGAAACCAGCCAGTGAAGGTACTGGTATTATTGCTGGTGGTGCAATGCGTGCAGTATTAGAAGTGCTCGGTGTGCAAAATATTCTTGCTAAGAGTATTGGATCTACAAACCCAAGCAATATTGTTCGCGCCACAATTGGAGCACTGACTAATATTGGTACTCCTGATTATGTAGCTGCAAAGCGCGGCAAATCAGTTGAAGAAATAATGGCGGATTAGCAATGAGTAAAAAATTAAAAATTACTTTGGTGAAAAGTACAATTGGCCGAAAGCCTAAGCATGTCCAAATTGCAAAACAACTTGGTTTAGGTAAGTTGAATTCAAGTGTTGTTCATCAAGATAACCCTGCTATTAGAGGATTGGTCAATTCAATTTACTATATGGTACAAGTTGAGGAGTGCGCAAAATGAATTTAAATACGCTATCTCCAGACCCAGGATCTAGACAAAGTAAAAAACGCCTTGGTAGAGGTATTGGTTCTGGTCTAGGTAAAACATCTGGTAAAGGACATAAAGGTCAAAAGGCTCGCGCTGGTGGCTTCCACAAAATCAATTTTGAGGGCGGTCAAATGCCTATACAGCGCCGTTTACCAAAAATGGGATTTAAATCTCGAGTCGGTAGAACGATTGACCAAATTACGTTAGATGAATTGTCTGGCCTACAAGCAGAATCGATTGATCTAGAAGTGTTAAAAGCTTCAGGATTAGTAAATAATGCGATACGTGAAGTCAAGGTCATTCTTTCCGGTGAAATTAACGTACCAGTTAAACTTAAAGGCATTCGCGTCACTAAGGGTGCGCGCTCTGCAATTGAGAAAGCTGGCGGTAGCATTGAAGAGTGACTATGAATAACCAAAGGCAATTATCCGGCCAATCTAAAAGTGGATTGGCTGAGCTTAAATCAAGATTACTGTTTGTTGTTCTAGGAATATTAATTTATAGGTTAGGTGCACACATTCCAGTGCCTGGACTTGACCCACAAAAATTAGCTAATTTTTTTGGTGAACAACAAAATACAATTTTTGGTTTATTTAATATGTTTTCTGGTGGTGCATTGTCACGGGTAACTGTTTTTGCCATCGGAATAATGCCTTATATTTCTGCGTCTATCATCATTCAATTGTTTTCTGTTGTATCGCCAAAGCTTGAACAACTGAAAAAGGAAGGCGAGTCGGGCAGACGAAAAATAAATCAGTATACACGCTATTTAACACTTGTTTTAGCAATATTCCAGTCACTTGGTATGGCAAGGTGGTTGGCTGGCCAACAAATTGCACTGCATGCTGATGTGTTTTTCTATTTTACTGCAGTTGTTACCTTAGTTACTGGAACAATGTTTCTCATGTGGCTTGGAGAACAAATTACTGAGAAGGGAGTAGGCAACGGAATCTCATTAATTATTTTCTCTGGAATCGTGTCCAGTATGCCGAATGCAATTGCTTCGGTGCTACAACAAGTAAGGGAAGGTCAGATGCAGGCCCTAACCTTAATATTAATTGCTGTAATCGTTGTTGTTGTAACTGGGTTCGTAGTCTTTATGGAAAGAGCGCAACGGCGTATAAGAGTTAATTATGCGCAACGAACTCACGGGCGTAAGGTTTATGCAGCACAAACAAGTCATTTACCCCTGAAAATAAATATGTCTGGAGTAATTCCACCTATTTTTGCTTCCAGCATAATTTTATTGCCGGCAACTTTAGCTCAGTTCTTTGGCAGAGGAAAGGGAATGGATTGGCTTGCAGATATTGGAATGGCCTTGTCCCCAGGACAACCTCTTTATCTCATCGTTTATGCTGCAGCCATTTTGTTTTTTGCATTCTTTTATGCAGCATTAGTATTTAATCCAAAGGATACTGCGGATAACTTGAAAAAATCTGGTGCGTATATACCTGGGATTAGACCCGGCGAACAGACTACCCGATATATTGATTCGGTTATGACTCGTTTGACTTTGGTTGGTGCAATCTATCTCGTATTAGTTTGCTTGTTGCCACAAATTTTGATGTATACCTGGCACGTGCCTTTTTATTTTGGCGGAACTTCACTGCTAATCATAGTAGTTGTGATTATGGATTTTGTAGCACAAGTGCAAGCCCATCTCATGACTCAGCAGTATGATTCATTGATGAAAAAAGCCAATTTCAAAGGAACTAAACTGCCTGGTCTTTTATGATTAGTATTGGAGTTATTAATGAAAGTTAGAGCATCAGTAAAGCGACTTTGTCGAAACTGCAAAATTATTAATCGCAACGGTATTATCCGCGTTATATGTAAGGATGCACGGCATAAACAAAAGCAAGGTTAAACCTTGCTTGATTTTGGTTCATTATAATAGTATTCTTCTGTCCCTTTGTGACAGAACAAAATAACGTTCGGAGAAATTAATGGCTCGTATTGCAGGTGTTAACATACCGGATCACAAACATATCGTGATTGCATTAACGTCTATTTATGGAATTGGTAAGACAACTTCCATAAATCTATGCAAAACAGTTGGCATAGACCCGTCAACTAAAGTTTCCCAGCTATCTGAAGAACAGTTGGAATCTTTAAGGACAGAAATTGCTAAAATGACAGTTGAGGGTGATCTGCGCCGCGTAGTTACAATGAATATAAAGCGATTGATGGATCTTGGCTGTTATCGCGGTCTTAGACATCGTCGTGGGTTGCCACTGAGAGGACAACGTACGAAAACCAATGCCCGTACTCGTAAAGGTCGACGCAAAGGTAGTAACTAATTTATATGTAGGAAATTGAGATGGCTATATCTAAGTCAAAGCAGCAAAAAACAAGAAAGAAGGTAAAACGTGTTGTCTCAGATGGGATTGTTCACGTACACGCATCGTTTAACAATACTATTGTGACCTTTACAGATCGTCAGGGTAACGCACTTTGCTGGGCAACTGCAGGTGGTTCAGGATTCCGTGGATCTCGAAAGAGCACACCTTATGCCGCGCAAATTGCTACCGAAAGAGCATCAGCAGTGGCTAAAGAGTATGGTATGAAATCAGTTGCTGTTTTTGTGCATGGTCCTGGACCAGGACGCGAATCTTCCATTCGCGAATTGATATCACAGGATTTTAAGATTGTTGAAATAACCGATGTGACTGGCATACCTCACAATGGTTGTAAGCCACCTAAAAAACGTCGTGTATAAGATTCAGGAGTTTATTAATGGCTAGATACCTTGGTCCAAAATGTAAATTATCGCGCAGAGAAGCTACGGACCTCTATTTAAAAAGTGGCGTGCGTGATTATAAATCTAAATGTAAGGCTGAAAAACAACCTGGTCAACATGGCGATAAGCGCCCACGATTGAGCGATTATGGTATTCAATTGCGTGAAAAGCAGAAAATTCGAAGACTTTACGGCGTCTTGGAAAAGCAATTTAGCAATTACTATAAAAAAGCTGCAAGGCAAAAGGGTTCTACAGGTGAGAATTTGATGATTCTACTTGAAAAACGGCTTGATAATGTTGTCTACCGAATGGGATTTGCTTGTACACGTGCTGAGGCTAGACAATTGGTCGTTCACAAAGCTATTCTGGTTAATGATCAAGTAGTTAATATACCTTCTTTTTTAGTTAAACCTGGCGATGTTATTTCTGTTCGTCAAAGGGCAAAGGGGCAAGGTAGAGTTCAAGCTGCAATAGCTCTTTCAGAACAGCGCGCCCCCTGTGATTGGTTAACCGTTGATTCAAGTTCTTTAAAGGGCACCTTTACATCTGTGCCAACACTAAATGACTTATCAGCTTTATATAACGTCAATTTAGTTGTAGAACTTTACTCTAAGTAAGCTCGGAGAAATAGCCGAATGTATACTGAAATAAATGAAATGCTTACCCCGTCTGTACTCAAAGTACATTCTGAGTCACCATATCACTCGCGTATTGTTCTTGAACCATTAGAGCGCGGTTATGGTCACACTCTCGGCAATGCATTGAGACGAATACTTTTGTCGTCTATGCCGGGTTGTGCTATTACAGAAGTAGCAATTGATGGTGTTCTGCATGAGTACAGCACTATCGAAGGTGTACAGGAGGATGTTGTTGATATTCTCTTAAACCTCAAGCAAGTTGCCATTAAATTAACTACTGGTCGGGAGGCAATTCTAACCCTGAGTAAAGAGGGGCCTTGCCAAGTCACTGCTGGTGATATTCAGTTGACTCATGGCCAGGAAATTGTTAATCCTGAACTGGTTATTGCAACTCTCAATGAAAACGGAAAGTTAAACATGACTTTAAAAGTTGAACGAGGAGTTGGCTTTCATTCAACAGATTCGTTTATCCGTTCCTATGAAGATGAGATAGAGTATAAGTCAGTTGGCAAATTAAAAATTGATAATACTTTTTCACCTGTGAAAAAGGTTGCTTATTTTGTTGATAGTGCTCGCGTTGAAAATCGTACTGACCTAGATAAGCTTACTATTGATTTACAGACAAACGGAACCTTAGATCCAGAGGAAGCAATTCGTATCTCTGCTTCTATTCTTCAGCGCCAATTGCATGCGTTTGTTGACATGAAGTTTGAAGAATCTCGTACCGATAATAAAGAACGAGTCGATTTCGATCCTATTCTATTGAGGCCTGTAGATGATTTAGAACTAACCGTTCGTTCAGCAAATTGTTTGAAAGCCGAAAATATTTACTATATCGGCGATTTAGTTCAAAAAACAGAAAACGAATTGTTAAAGACACCAAATTTAGGTAAAAAATCATTAACCGAGATCAAAGATGTATTGGCTTCACGTTCTTTGTCTTTGGGGATGAAGCTTGAGAATTGGCCGCCAGCTAATCTTGGCGAGTAATATTAGGAGTTTTAGTCATGCGTCATCGTAATACCGGCCGAAAATTGAGCCGTACAAGCAGCCATCGCAAGGCAATGTTTTCAAACATGTGCTCTTCCCTCATTGAGCACGAGTTGATCAAAACAACTCTACCCAAAGCGAAAGAGCTACGTCGTTATATTGAGCCTTTGATCACCGTCAGCAAATCTGATTCAGTTGCTTCACGACGATACGTGTTCGACAGATTGCGCTCAAAAAGTGCCGTGGGCAAATTGTTTACTGTTTTAGGCCCTCGTTACAATGAGCGTCCAGGTGGATATGTCAGAGTTTTAAAATGTGGCTATCGCGCTGGTGATAATGCCCCGATGGCAATTATTGAACTTGTAGATAGGCCGGTGGCAGAGGAGAATTCTGCCGAAGAGTAGCTATAATAGAGTTTATCGCTCTTTAGTAAGGTGGTTAATCTACATGTGCTTCTCTTCTCGACGTTTACAAGCTTTATTTCTTATTATTCCCGCCTAAGCGGGAATTTTTTTATTCGCTTATTCAATGACGCAACATAAAATATAGTGACTCTCACGTGCTTCTTTAAATCATGATACGTTTTTCTGCGCGCTCGATATCCTCCTTAATTAGTTCATTTCTTTTGCTTTTGACGACAATTTCTTATGCTCAAGACAATCTGTCATTTAAGCTTTTTATTTCCAATAACACTGCCAAAATGCAAATGAGAGAGGCTTACACTCGATTAACCAGCTCCCTACAAGAAAAATTGAAAAATGGAATTATCGATGTCTTACAAAAAAATCAAGTTGAACAAGGTAAATTTAAAACTATTCTTGGTGTGTATCAAATGAGAAATACACAAGCAGTAACAGCAGATAATGGTGTGCTTTTTTCTGGCCATATGTTGGGCGAGAAGATGATTTTTGCTTTGTCCAAGTATTTAGCAAAAAAATTTAATCAAGAAAGCATCGCAATATTTATCCGGGCGGATGAGGCTCCCATAGGGGATACCATCTTGGTTTTTGCGCTTCCGCCGACGATTACTGAAGCCGTTAGTCTAATTCAAAAAAAGTTGCCTTCTACTTACGGTAAGGCTTTTTCTATCCACTTAAGCAATACGCATACTGGTTTTGCTTCAACAAGGGTAACTGCAGTTGAATGGCTAGGCCAGAAAACTGATGTGGGTCTGATTAGAAAAGCTTTTCCCAAGGATACTGTCATCCCACGTCATGGAAAAGCCTTTTTAGCCTATCAAGATGGTTCAAAAAGTAGATTATAGCAACTGACTTAACATGGCAGTTGCTGCTTATCGATAATGCGTTAGTCGGAAATAACCACTTGGGGACATTAAAACGGAATATCATCATCCAATTCATCAAAAGCGTCTTGTGGTGAAAGAGCTGCTTGTGGTTTACGGGAATTTGGTTGGTGTTGTGTTTGAGGTGAAGAAGGCATATCTTCATAATTAACGGAACCACCAGTTTTGCTGTCCAGCATTTGGATATCAGACGCAACAATTTCAGTTGTATAACGATCTTGCCCCTGTTGATCTTGCCATTTACGAGTACGCAGACTGCCTTCAACATACAATTTTGAACCTTTGCGGATGTATTCGCCGGCAATTTCGCCTAACCGATTGAAACAGACCACACGATGCCATTCAGTACGCTCTTGTTTTTCTCCAGTTTGCTTATCCTTCCATGTTTCACTAGTAGCTACTGATAAGGTGGTTACCGCGTTGCCATTCGGCATATATCTTACATCTGGGTCAACGCCGACATTTCCTACCAAGATAACTTTATTGATCCCACGAGCCATTTTTATTCTCCTGCGTGCGAAAGTTAGAGCAGGATTATAACGAGGGTGGGGTGACAATTCTATATCTTGACCTTAATCCAACAGTAATTTCGTAAGGTTAGTACAACCTAAGTAGATTGATCGGTTTCTTGTAAAATTTGTTCAGCACTACCAGGTTGATAATTAGCTTTATCGATTCGTACATAAATGACCTTTTCTTCTTCGGCAATAAAAACATCTTTGATTCCAACTAGGGCTTTTAATTGTTTGATTAAAGCTGTTTCATTTTTTATTGCCGAAGGGTAGCTTAAAATTAAAGTGGAGAGGTAAGCCTCGGGTTTCATAAAGAAAGCAATGACAAGCCATATTAGACTAATTACCGCATTACATAAGAAGACACCCCTGTTTCCGGTATATTGATATAACAAGCCTGCTGTTAAGCCACCCATAAAGATGCCTAAAAATTGACTACTGGAATAAACCCCCATGGCAGTGCCTTTTGTAGTTGGTCCGGCTTGTTTTGAAACAAGAGAGGGAAGGATCGCTTCGAGAACATTAAATGCAACGAAATACAAAAACATCAAACCACAAAATAATAACCAATATTGATTAGCTAAGACGAGGGATAGTTGGGCAAGGCTAGTTATTAAAACAGACAATATAAAAATCAATTTCATCTGCTGTTTTTTTTCTGCTAAAAGAATAAACGGCAACATTAGCAGGAAAGAGAAAAGCATTAGTGGAAGGTAAAAATACCATTGCTCGGTTAGATTTCCTTGCTTAATTTGTTGCTGCAAGAGCATAGGGATCACATAGAATGTGGCGGTTAAAATAAAGTGCTGGAAGAAAATGCCGAAGTTTAAACGCTGTAGGTGTTTATTAAGAATAACGGTTATAAAAAGAGAAGATTTAACTTCACTATCAATGTGAAAACACTCTTTTTGTGGAGTAGGGATTACTGCATGCACAAAAAAAAGGCCGAGTAGAGCTAAGGCAGTGGTTAAATAAAAAATACCAGCTAAACCGTAATGGCTTGTCAGTGCTGGGCTAACTACCATGGCTAGGCTAAAAGATAAGCCAATAGTCATACCAATTACTGCCATGGCTTTCGTGCGCTGCTCATCGGGGGTAAGATCAGCAAGCAATGCAATTAAGACACTGCCGATAGCTCCCATTCCTTGTAATGTTCGTGCAAGAATCATCGTATAAATAGAGTGACTCAATGCGCCGATTAAGCTGCCAAAAATAAAAAAGAGTAAACCTATAGTTAGTATTGGTTTTCTGCCAAAGCGATCGGACAGTATACCCATGGGCATCTGCAAAATACCTTGGCTTAGACCATAACTTCCTAAGGCTAAGCCAATAAGAGTAGGTGTTGCTCCCTGAAGATGAGTTGCAAAAACAGTAAATACAGGGATTAACATGAATAATCCCAGCATACGGAAGGAGAAAATGGCAGCGATCGGCAAGACGCTATTTAACCAAGGATGCTTCATCAACAGTGTTATGTCTTTGTACGGTTTGCAAATGGTACAAAGTTAGTAGCTTTGATACAAGGATATATGCATTTTTCATGATAGTTCTTACTACAAAGCGAAGCGATTTAGTTTATAGCCAGGGCGTTGATTCTATTAATTTAGAGTTTGACACTTGATCAGCAAGTTAATTGACAGAGTCCACAATTCACTGTAGTTTGAGGCATTTTTAATCGAGAGGATAATTGCATGGCTTCGCAGTTTGCTAATAAAGTTGCCCTGATTACTGGCGGGGCGCGTGGAATCGGAAAGGCAACGGCACTCAAATTCGCGCAATGTGGAGCTGATATAGCCATTGTTTATTACAACAGTTCTGATGAAGCGCAAGCATTGATAGATGAAATACAAAGATTAGGCAGCAAAGCGGTGGCAATTCAAGCTAATGTTGCTGATCAGCAATCGGTTAAAGAAATGTATGGAGTCTTTCGCGAACATTTTAACCATTTAGATTTTCTAATTAGTAATGCTGCCAGCGGGGTATTAAAACCAGCCTTAAAAATGTCGACTAAACACTGGCGCTGGTGTATGGAAACAAATGCTTTGGCATTAAATCATTTAGTTTCCGAAGGATTAACACTGATGAATCGGGGCGGACGAGTGATCGCGTTATCGAGCTTAGGCGCACATAGAGCGATTCCTAACTATGGTTTTATCGGTGCTTCAAAAGCAGCATTAGAAGCTTTAGTGCGTTCGTTGAGCCTTGAATTGGCAGAGTACGGTATAACAGTCAACACGGTCTCTGCTGGGGTTGTGGACACGGATGCTTTAAAACACTTTCCTAATCGAGAGCAATTACTCGATGAGTACCAGGGGCATTCCCTCGCAGCTCGCCCATTATCAACACAAGATGTAGCCAACGCCGTTTATTTATTGTGTTTACCCGAAGCAGAAATGATCAACGCGCATACCTTATTTGTTGATGCAGGTTATAGCCGAGTGGGATGAAAACGTAGCAATTGTCTTGAGTTTGGATCAAGACAGTTGCTCAAGAGTTGATTTTGATTATTTTTGAATTTCAGCAATTAATAACGACAACAATTCTGAGAGCATGATTTGGCATGCTTTTGCTTTTTCAATGTCATAAGTAAAAGGAAAAGATTCAGCCATGTAATTAAGCTGAGTAAATTCCAATTGGATTGCCTCGATGTTTTCAACAGGATTACCATAATGCCGCGTAATGTATCCGCCTTTAAAGCGTCCATTAAGGGCAGTGGAATAAGCCGTATTTTGGCAATAAGCAGCCACTTTATCAACCAAGGCTTTATTGGCTGATTGGCCATCTGCCGTACCCAGATTAATGCTGGGTAGGATGCCTTCAAATAATGTGGGAACTTGTGAACGGATTGAATGAGCGTCAAATAGGATAACACGGCCCTTAGTTTTCAACTCATGAATTAGGGATCGCAGTTTATTATGATAAGGAAGCCAATACCTAGTGATGCGATTTTGTATTTCCTCTTCAGTTGGCTCCATCCCCTTTTGGTAAATGGGATTGCCGTCAAATAAAGTTGTTGGGCATAAAGCTGTAGTGAATTTCCCTGGATAGAGTGATTGCCCAGTAGGCGGGCGGTTAAGATCGATGACATAGCGAGAGTGAGTCGCTACTAAGACATGAATGCCCATTTCCTTTGCGAAACTATAAAGCGCCTCTAAATGCCAATCTGTATCAGGAAGTTGTTTAGCAGGTGCACGAAAACGTTGCAATAGATCGTTTGGTACATAAGTGCCTGTGTGAGGGATGCTCAATATAACAGGCACGGTTCCTGGTATATATTTGTATAATTCCATCTAAATTTACCTGTGTAAATAAGTTTTTATTGTGTTCGTATAAGCTTTTAATACCTCATCTTCTGCAATATGCCTGAAATTTTTTACTACATGCTGGCCTCCAGCAATAACATGACGGACAGGATTAGCGTTACCGGCAAATATCATTGCATCTAAAATCAAGCTGTTTGATTTAAATAAAAGTGAAGGATTTTGGGTGTCGAGGATAATGAAATCGGCGCGGTTGCCAATTTCGATACTGCCTGCAGGGCGCCCTAATGCTCGGGTTCCGCCAAGAAGGGCTTGTTGATATAGCACTGTGCCCACAGAAGGTTCGGTGGGTGTTTTTGTAATGGCGCGTTCGTGATGGATCAGACGCTGACCATATTCAAGCATGCGAAGCTCATCAACAATACTCACCGAGATGTTGCTGTCAGTGCCAATTCCCCATTTGCCTTTTTCCCGAATATACTCTGGCAAATTGAATAAACCATCCCCAAGATTCGCCTCTGTTATCGGACAAAGACCAGCAACGGCACCGCTATGCGCTAGGCGTTGAGTTTCATGCGCTGTCATATGTGTGGCATGAACAAGGCACCAATGTGAATTAATGTCCACATGATTCAATAACCATTCTACCGGGCGCTGCCCACTCCACTGTAGGCAATCAGTGACCTCTTTTGTTTGTTCTGCGATGTGAATATGAATAGGGCTTTGGGGCGCAATGTGTTTCATAGCAGCAGTGGCATGTTGCAACATGTCTGGTGTGACGGCACGTAGCGAATGATGAGCTAAGCCAATGATGACTTGGGGTTCATCTTTATACGCTTTCACGAGCGAAGAAATAATATCGAGGATTTGCGTTTCATTATTAATGAACCGCTTTTGATTCACCGTGGGTTTTTGCCCCCCAAATCCACTGTAACTGTAGAGTACAGGCAAAAGAGTAATTGCAATGCCAACTTCCTGGGCTGCAGAAATGATATGATGCGATGTTAAGCAACGCTCCTGATAAGGCGTGCCGTTTGGTTGATGGTGGATGTAATGAAATTCGCCAACAGTTGTAAATCCGGCTTTAAGCATCTCTATGTAAACCTGAGCTGCAATTGCTTGCAAATCTTCAGGGGTAAGCTTTTCAAGAAACCGGTACATGGTTTCTCGCCAAGTCCAAAAGCTCTCCTTTTCCGCGGTTGCTCGCTCTGCGAGTCCTGCCATTGCACGTTGGAACGCATGGGAATGAAGATTCAGCATCCCTGGTAGCATGGCGCCTTCAAAATGGATGGCATTGTTGGGGGGGGGGTTACAGGAAACGTCAGTGATGTACCCAGCTTTGTCTACCGCAATAAGTACATTGTCAGCCCAGCCAGTGGGTAAAAGTGCGCTGTTGGCAAAATAACTGCAATGCGGATGCAAGGAAACTTCCTTTCGACGTTATCATTATAGTTATCATAAACATAGAGGCAGCTATTATCTACCTAAATTTTTTGAGAGACTGATGTCAACAAAATAGCAAGACAATTTGGAATAATGAATTAGCTTTCGCCAATTCGCTTAAATTCTTGCTCTCCAAAAATCGCAGACGGATAAGTGTAGTACTTAAATTCGAGTAAATTGTTGCTAGGGTCTTTAAGAAAAAAAGATTGATGCTCAATCTTGGAGTTAGGAAAGCGCGTTTTTAACGGAATTTCAAATTGCACTTGTTTATCAATTAGGCGTTCTACAAACGCTTCAAATTCAGTTTTTTCAAGAAAAATCAAACCAAAATGACGAGGATAAATGCCTTGTTGTATCGGTAACGGCTCATTGATTTTGTGTGCCACAATTTGATGATTGCCTAGTTGAATAATTAAAGCGTGCTCTGATTCACGACCTAGGTTACAGCCTAACAGCTCTAAATAAAAGTGTTTAGCTAGGTCAAAATCATGAATTGGAAAAGCTAAGTGAAAGAGTGTATTCATTTTATATAATCATTTAGATGAGTGGGTCTATAATCTGATTTTACTATATATATGGGCAAGTAGCTGCAATGCTCTTACAGAGGTTGGGCTTGTTGTAGTGTGTTAATGAAATCTGCCGCCATCGTCTCCAAATCGGGTCCTAAATGAAGTGATAATGGCCATTTAAAAAGCATTATCGTCAGCACATTTCGATGTTCAGCTAAGTTTAAATCCCTACTTCCGGATTTATTTGGGATCATTTGCTGGTGGGGATTATATTTACTTGTTAAATGGCGCTTAATCTTAGTAATTAATGCAGAATGATGAAAGCTATCAAGTAGACAGAAAGTTAATCCTACTTCAGCAACAACATCCGGTTTGGTCCTCTTTAAAATGAGGTCCATATGCTGCTCGAAATACTGATAGATCCATTTAAATTGTTTATAGGCTATGCGTTTTTGGTAGTAATCGCTTGCAGCAAAAATAATATGCGTCATGCCATAAATTTTATCTTCAAACGCCTTGTCGGAAAGATATGGATCTTTATTATCTGCAAAGATCGTTTTAAAACGATGGATGTATTTTTTTCGAAGATCAATTAATTTAAGCCGATTAAGCAGGAAAACAAAATTAGCCACTTGAGCAGGAGACGTTTTTATTACTGAGGGGCTTAAGAGGAAGGAACTCAAAGGCCGAAGATTTTCCTTAATTTGAAGAATTGCAATTTTTGCATGAGGGTATAACGGCGAGTTTAAAATATTTAATTGTTGTGCGTGATCAAGAATGAGTAAGATTTTAAGTAGATTATCCATTTCTGGAAATTGAGCGAGTAATGCTTTTCGATTTTTAGTTTTTGAAAGATTTTTATTCTCTAAGGGCAGATTAATCGTATTTGCATTAGAAACAGTACGCATAGAATCTGGTGTGGTTTTTAATAATTGGTGAAGCTGCATGCTTTCAATAAATTGAAAGCTGATAATGGGATACAAGTACTCTTTTTTTCCAGTGATCCGGTATAAACGTACAGCATAATGCGATTGGATGATAGGTTTTAGTCTAAAGAGATTGCTGTCGAATTTTTGTTGTATCTTGTCGGCTATATCCGCGGTTGACGCCTTTGATAACAGGCTAAGCAAACATAAGAGTAAAATCGCGTGGAGTTTTAAGATTTTTAAAACCGTCATAGACCCCTGTTCATAAGGATATTCCATCCTAAAAGGGCGAACTTTAGCATCTATCGTCAAAATTGCAACAATTTATTTTCTTTACGGAAGAACTTGAATTGAGGGATAAGATGCTATGAAACTGACAAAGTTGGATTTTTTTATTACAATACAACCATTTTGAAGGGTTGGGAGGCAAAAAATGATTATCGCTGTTTTTTCCATAGGTCAATTTATATCCTCTGATGTTAAAAAATTGAAGGAAGGTTTTACTGAATATTTTGCTAGTCGGAATCCGGACATAACAGGTGAAAAGGTTTGGAACTGGATGATTGCCAACCTAAACCCCTTAAGGGTGGCTGATATTACTCTTGAACAATTTTGTGAAAACCTAAACCAGCATTTTAAAACCGAAATTAGCTTTGCCGATTTTCAGAGAATTTTTAATTCCATGGCAGAGGTTAATGAAGAATCACTGAAGCGGATTGCTGAATTTCAAGCATTACTAGAGGCAAACAAGGATATCCAAATTTTGTTAGTTTCGCATACTAATTATTCTCATTTAAACTATATCCTTGAACAAATTGGCCATCGGTTACCACATTTTGGAGTAATAAGTACTAAGAATGACTGGCCTGAGAAGGCTCAAATTCTGTTTGTGCCTTCGATGTCTTCCAAATGCCCTGATCATCCAGGTACCTTAGCGTACGCTTTAGCAAAACTTGAAGTCCATCCGGAAACCACTTTAATTTCTTTCTTAAATTCAATTCAACAATTTGAAGGGCACCCGAATTTTCAATATATCAGTGCGGGAGCCACTTTAAATCCACAAATGATATTCTCCCAGCTGAAAGGGGTGCAGGAAAAAGTTAGTCGGCAAGAAGAAAAGCCGGTAGAGCAGGAAACAACTAGCTTAGTTTGTTAGAAATATACCGTCTGGGTAGAATAAAATAGGGAGCTTTTTAGTGCACTAAGAAGCTCCTTCTTCTTCATTAGACCTGGTTTTGAAATACGCTCATCGATAAAATCAAACAACATTCTTTAAGCTCACCAAGCACAATGGCCAAAGTCCGTAAGATTATCCATATTGATATGGATTGTTTTTATGCCGCGATAGAAATTCGTGATAACCCCACTTTGGTTAACAAACCTGTGGCTGTTGGCGGCGCTTCGGATAGACGGGGTGTTTTGTGCACCTGCAATTACATTGCCCGACAATATGGAGTTCGCTCAGCAATGCCGACAGTCATAGCCAGGCGTCTTTGTCCCGATCTTTTGGTCTTACCGGTTAATATGGCTAAATACCGGCAAGTCTCCCAAGTGATTAATGCCATTTTTAAAGAGTTTACCGATTTAGTTGAACCGTTATCATTAGATGAAGCGTTTCTTGATGTAACCGATTGTACCCAATACCGAGGAAGTGCCACATGGATAGCGGAGGCAATTCGTTTGAAAATTTGGCAATCTGAGGAATTAACGGCTTCGGCGGGGGTGGCGCCTAACAAATTTTTAGCAAAAATAGCGAGTGCTTGGAAAAAGCCTAATGGGCTATTTGTGATTCGCCCTGAGGATGTTACGTTATTTGTGAATCAATTGCCTGTAGCAGAACTCTTTGGTGTAGGAAAAGTCACTGCTGCGAAACTGCGTAATATGAATATAATGACATGTGCTGATTTATTGGAAATTCCTTTACGCGAATTAATCCAACATTTTGGTAAGTTAGGACAGCATCTTTATAATCAATGTCGAGGTATTGATGATCGCCCTGTCCAACCCAATCGAGTACGTAAATCCCTAAGTGTTGAGATCACGTTGAGTGAAGATATAAGTGATTCAGCACAAGCAAGGGAGATTATCGATGGCCTATACAGAAAATTGTTGAAACGAATTAACGATTTAGCTTGCGATTTTTTAATAAAAAACCAGTACATTAAAATCAAGTTTGATGATTTTCAATTAATGACAGCTGAAATCAAAAATAATCAAGCCGATTTGCAGGCATTTTATGATTTATTTAATAAGATTTATAAGGAACAAAAGGCAATACGTTTAATCGGATTAGGTGTTCATTTCCATTTAGATGAAAAATACAATGGATTTATCCAACAATCACTCTTTTAATTTGCCGTTCTATTGATTTAAACGCTCCCCCTTACTTTTGCAAGATGGCCATAGCTGCCTATTAAAACTTTGTGATATACTCTGAAGTTTTGTGAACTAGGTCAGCTTTGAGGATAAATAAACATGAATGTAGATAGCGTTTACCCAAAAATAAGGGAAATTATCGCTGATGTGTTGGTTATTGATGAAGAAGAAGTCTCTTTGAACAGCCGATTGATTGGTGATTTGGGTGCCGAGTCCATTGATTTTCTTGATTTGGTTTTCCAATTAGAAAAAGAATTTAGTATCAAAATTCCGCGCGGTCAATTAGAGAAAAATGCACGAGGTGATTTAGCGGAAGACGAATTTGAAAAAGGCGGTGTATTGACAGCGAAGGGGTTACAAGCACTTAAAAACTATCTGAGCGAAGTTCCTGCGGAATACTTCAAATCAAATATGAAAGTGAGTGAAATCCCAATGCTGTTTACTGTGGAAACCTTTTGCAAGCTGGTTGTTACGGCTGCTAATGAACAAAAAACTTGTGAAACTGTTGCCTAATGCGATTCTTATTTGTTGACCAAATATTGCAATTATCACCTGGCGAAATTGTCCGGGGGATAAAACACATCACGCGCGATGACACCTACCTTTGCCATGATGGGAAGGGACAGCTTTGCTTCATTCCTTCCCTGGTAGGCGAAACGTTAGGTCAGCTGGCCGCTTGGAATGTGATGTACACTAATGATTTCACATTAAGGCCTGTGGCGGGAGTTGTCTCGAGCGCACGCTTGCACCGTCCCGCTTATGTGGGGGAAACCTTATTACTAGAGTCTGTTATCGAATCCCTCGACTCGAGAGCCGTACAATACCATAGTATTGCTTACGTAGGTGATGAGGTAGTGTTCACCATCGATGGCGCTTTAGGCCCATTGTTACCCATGGCTAATTTTATCGATGAACAGATTGTCCGGAGACAATTTGCTGAAATAAATCGGCCTGGTGATTGGCCCAAACGCCAGGTATTTACACCTAATTCAGGATTGGCTCCAGCTGAAGTTGTTTTGCCTGGTTCAATGATGGTGTTTGACCGCGTACTTGATTCTGAACCGGGTGTAAGTCTAACTGCTGAAAAATGTATCACTCGAGCAGCCCCTTATTTCAATGATCATTTCCCCAATAATCCTGTTCTACCAATGACTGTTTTATTGGAGTGTAAACTTAATTTGGCGTGTGAATTTGTAGCCAGGTCATCTTTTAGCCAATGCTATCAAGTCAGTGAATTACGTAAAATTAAAATGAATGAATTTGTTCAGCCAGGGAGCGTGCTAATTACCCATCTTAAAGTGAAAGAGCAAAGTGAACAGCAACTAATTTTGCATTATCGCAGCGAAGTGGATGGCAAACGGGTATGCGTTTTAGACCTGGTGATGACGGCAAAAGGTAATTAATAATTATGAAAAACAGACGAGTCGCAGTGACAGGCTTGGGCGTCGTTTCTCCTTTAGGTAATGATGTACAGTCTACCTGGTACAATTTGTTAGAAGGCAAGTCCGGAATTGGAAAGATAAGTCATTTCGATGCAAGTGCTTTTCCAACGTACATCGCGGCAGAAGTTAAGGGGTTTCAACCTAATCCTGCTGCCATTGCAGGCAAGCACAACCGTTTCTCCATGCAGTTTACCCAGTATGCCTTGGAGGCAGCTCATCAAGCATTCCTTGATGCCGGGATAAAACCAACGAAACAAGATGCTTCGCGTTGGGGAGTGGTCACAGGTAGCGGTATGATGACAGCGGAGTTTTCCTATTTGCAACGATTTCAAAAAACATGTGCTGCAGAAGGAAAACCGGATTGGAAACGACTTCAAGACAGCACTCGTCAATTTTATAGCTTAGTCGATTTCGGAAAGACAACCTCTAACTCGGGGTTATCCTTATTGATACAACAATTTGGAATCGAAGGTTATGCTTCCTCTGTCCATACTGCTTGTGCATCAGGGGGACAAGCGTTAGGTTTGGCGATGCAAGTTATCCGTCGTGGTGAAGCTGATTTCATGTTGGCAGGTGGTTTTGATTCGATGATTAATCCTCTGGGGGTATCCAGCTTTTGCCTCCTTGGCGCATTGTCTTCCTATAATGAAACGCCAGAAACAGCCAGCCGCCCCTTTGATGCAACGCGCAATGGTTTTGTTTTAGGAGAGGGTGCTGCCTTCTTAATTCTTGAAGAATGGTCAAAAGCGAAAGCGCGAGGCGCGAGAATCTATGCTGAATTAGCAGGCGAAGGTAATTCGCTAAGTTCATACCGCATTACCGATTCGCATCCTAATGGCGACGGAGCAATTCAAGCCATTGAACGCGCGCTTAAAGATGCTGGCGTCAAGCCGAGTGATGTTGATTATATTAACGCTCATGGCACATCGACTAAGATGAATGATCTAAGCGAAACCAACGCTGTAAAAGCGGTGTTTGGCTCTCATACTCAGCGATTGCCGATTAGTTCCACTAAGAGCCAGACAGGACACCTCATCGCAGCTGCAGGTGCGCTGGAAGCCGTGCTATCCGTGTTGTCTATTCACTATGCCCAAATTCCTAGAACAGCAAATTTAACCACGCCTGATCCAGAGTGTGATCTAGATTATGTAGTCGATGGCCCCCGTGAAAAATCGTTAGGGGTGGTTCTATCGAATTCTTTTGGTTTTGGTGGATCAAATAGCTGCCTGCTATTTAAGCATCCTGAGTTTGATGGAGTGATTAAATGATGAACTCCAACCGAGTTTTTATTACTGGCCTGAGTGCGTTGACACCTTGCGGAGAGAATGCTGAGCAAACATGGCAGGCAATACTCGCTGGTCAGAGCGGTATCGCTGAGGTAACTCAATGGGATTTATCCTCTTGGACTCATCGGCTAGGAGGGGAACTTAAACATTTTCAACCAGCAAAAATGTTGCCCGATCGTAAACTGATGAAAGTTATTTCTCGTCAAGATGTACTAGGGATTAATGCCGCGATGCAGGCTGTACAGCATAGTGAACTACTACGCTATCGAGAAACCTTAGAAAATCCTGAAGAGTTTAACGAACAAACTGCGGTCTATGTTGGCTCACCGGGTAATAAGTATTTTCAACAAGAAGATTTTTTACCACTCCTCGCGAAAACTGACAATGACATGCAAGCTTTTGCACAGCAGTTATTTGATGAAGTACACCCAATGTGGTTATTACGCATCTTACCGAATAACGTGTTAGCTTATACCGGGATCAGTTATAGCTTTAAAGGCCCGAATCACAATATCACTAATCATGCTATTGGGGGTATGCAGGCTATTCTTGAAGCTTACCAAGCGCTGAAGCATGGGCAAGCTGAGCGAGCTGTAGTTGTGGCTTATGATGTGTTGGAGCCACAAGCTCTCTTTTATTATGAAAAGATTGGAGTTATCAGCCCCCGCCATTTGAAACCTTTTGATATAGAGCGAGATGGGACAATTATAGCTGATGGTGCGGCAGCGTTCGTTTTGGAAACTGAGACGAGTGCACGTGCACGATCGGCAGTTTGCTACGGTGAAATTGTCGCCGGAATGGCCGCAAGCGAGGCTTCAGGTTTATTTTCAATTGAGGCAGAAGGCCAACATTTGGCCAATTTACTATCAAGAACGCTGGAAGAACAAGCCATTAATCCTGCAGAAATCGGTATGCTTGTTGCCCATGGGAATGGGAACCACAAATCCGATGACAGTGAAGCGCAGGCTATTCAGGCTGTTTTTGGAAATAAGGTTCCGGTCACTGCCTTAAAATGGTCATATGGCCATACCATTTCTGCTTCTGGTATTTTGGATGCTGTTATGGCAACTCATGCAATTCGCGATAATTGCATTCCTGGGATAATGAATTTTGTGAAGCCAGCGCCCCTGTGTGAGGGATTGAATATTAGTGCCGAACATAGGCAATTGGGGACGAGTAAAACCGCAATGATAATTAATCGTGGTTTTGCAAGTATGAATGCTTGTTTGGTGATTAAAGCTTGTGACTGACTTATCGAATAAAATAGCTAATCTACCCATTTCTTTAGTAGGCCGGTTTTTATACCGTTACCTTCCTTATCGACGTGCTGTCGTAAAGGCAAACATCGAGCAGGTTTTTGGTACACAGCTGAACGAAGGAGAAAAAACACGCCTCGCAAAAGCATTTTATTCTCACTTAGCCGCTTCGATCAAAGAAGCGATACATCTTCGATTTATGAGTGAAAAAAAACTACGCGAGCAAGTGGAGGTACGTGGTTACGAACGGCTATTGGCCATTGTTGCTGAAAAACGTGGTGTGTTAATCCTTACAGGCCATTTTGGTAATTGGGAATTTGCACCCATTGGTGGAATTATGAATTTTAAAGAATTTCAAGGACAATTCCACTTTATTCGCCGCACACTGCGTTACAAGTTCATTGAGAAAATCTTGTTTAAACGCTATTACCAAGCTGGGCTTAATGTTATTCCTAAGAAAAATTCCCTACAGCAAGTTTGCGACGCTCTAGAGCAAAATCATGCTGTGGTTTTTGTTTTAGATCAACATGCCTCCCTCGCTAATCGGGATGGCATCGCTGCTGAATTTTTTGGTAAAAAAGCGGGGACTTATCGAAGTTTAGCAAGCTTTGCCCGCCACACAGGGGTACCTGTTGTGCCGGCAGCAGGATACCGATTGCCTAACGGAAAGCACGTTCTCGAGTTTTATGAACCAATTCCTTGGCAAGAATATGCGAGTGCCCAAGAATCCATTTATCGTAATACCCTAAGCTATAATCAAGCCTTAGAACAAATTATTCTAGCTCATCCCGAGCAATGGTTGTGGTTACACAAGCGCTGGAAATTAAAAGAGCTGTAACAGTAATTGAGCCTTGGGATTCTCCAAAAGTATCACGCAATCCGTAAGTGCCTTGGCGTATGTGGGCTCATTTTGAAAAGTGGAAGTATTTGCATACTTATTTCCGATTATTACCAGGCACTAGGTATCGCAAAAACCGAAAACTCTCCGCCAAGATGCTTAAGACTTCTTTGCGGGGAAGCTGGGATTAAATGGGGCGCTTATCCTCGTGAATAGATAAGTGATTAGCCCCTTCTATTATTAGGCAAATATTAGGCAAATACTGCGGTCGAAGTTAATCTTTTTTCTGAAAGAGGATCAGCTTTTCCAGATTTTTCTTTCCCGAAAAGCCCCAAACTTTCGAGCTGCCGACTTGTATTGTGAGTAAGATCAGATTGTTCGGTTTCAGTGTGGTATCGCAATTCCAACAGCTTGTTTCGCAAATAAATCGCTGCGTTTTCTTGGTTAGTCGAGATTGCTTTATTGAGAGCAAATCTTATCATTTTAGGCTTTGGTTTGTTTTCTGATAATTCATACAAGTACGAAAGAATAATAGGTTGGCGCCATTGAACTGCCATGGGTATAGCCAGATCTAAATTTCTTTGAGGAATAGGGGAAAAAGCCTGGCAAATGCTTTTTACTATGTCTAATTCTCCGCTTTTAATGGCTTCTTGCAGAAGTCTTGTAAGAACTCTTGGATGCGGCTTATTAGTTTTTAAGTTGCAAAAAAGTTCCACAATTGGCGAGTTCTTCGATTTAATTGCCCAGAGCAACAAAGGGAAAATAGCATTTTGTACTGGCTGGGAACTTGATAGATTACAAAGATAACCGATGATTTCTAGTTTTCCCGATTTTGTAGCTGCCGATAAGGCACTTACCAAAGCATCTTGTCGAGTCCGAGTATCTTTAATCGAGCTCAGCAAATGCTTTACAACAGGCAAATGGCCATAGGTTGCGGCTTCTTGTATGGCGCCATTGATGATTTCTGGTTTATTCAATGTATAACCTGGCAAATTACCGAGGCAGACGATCATGTTCAAAAGGCCCATCATGGCTGCTTTTTTAAAGTTTCGCTCAACCACAAGATGCCCTGGTTTAACTGTGTTTAAATTTCCAAGACACTTGAGGCTATCTTCATCATTGTTTAACACAGCTTGACTAAATGCTTTATCGATTTGCAATTGATGGGGCGCGTTTTGGGGTAATTCAGAAAAATAAATGAGGATAGTTAGATGCTTGTGTTTAAGGGCTAGGTTAAAGAGTTTTTCAATAAGGTTTTTATTAGGTACAGGTGAAGTTAGAGTACAGAGACATTCGACAACCGCTAACTGGTTGTTTTCAACGGCAGTTTCTAATAGCTGTGCGTGAGCTTTACCACTCAGTGGCGGATACATTTCAGTGTCGCAAAGTTGCTCTACAATATCTACCTTCCCATGCCGCGCAGCTAAAATGAGCGTGTTGGCGATTGTAGAATTCCGAACTTTCTCAGGAAAATGCCGACAGAGGTGGGAGACTGTTAACCAGTGTCCGTTTGCGGCTGAAAGATGAACAGCATCATTATAGCTGTCCTTATCGGGTTCTCGGTTGTCTACAAGCAAATTAAGAAGCATATTATTGCCATGTTCAGCTGCTTTTACAAAAAGCGATGTGCCGCCATAGGCTTTGGTCATCCAATCCATGCAATTGATAGGTTCGCCCTGCAATTTGGTGATTATTTTGTCTTTTATATCTTCGTCTTCAATTGCTGCCAAAATTTCAATAAGCACGCGCTCTTGAATACTTGTTTCTCCGCGTACAGGTTCTGGTAGTGACAGGGCTTCAATAAATGTATCAAGATCGAAATGCCGACCAAGGCTTTTATAGGCGGCTTTCGCAATAAGGGCATATAACGAATACTTATCGATTACTTCAGAATCCGATTGAGGATCGAGAATATGCAAGAGGTTCAATTTTCTGTTGACGTCGAACCAAACATCCTCAATGGAATTATAGCAAGTAGTATCTAACTGACTTTGGGTGTTTGCTTCTATGCAATCTTGAAGTTGAGAATACAACACTTTACAACGATAACTAAGGCGAGGGATGTATTCCGGATGCCTTTTTAGCTGCCGTATAATCTCATCATCTTCGATGAGGTTGGACTGTTGCGAAAGAAGAAAATCAATAAGCCTTTCAAAGACCGAGTTAGCCGCATCATGTTTATTGATTATTAATAGCTTTAATAATTGGAGCAGCTGCATCGTTGTATCAAAATCACTGGAATTAGTAGAAATAATTTGCTCGACATAATTTTCGATGTTCATCCCACTGATTTTAGTAACAAGGGAGGGTTTGTAACTTAACAGGTGGAGAATAGCGCCTTGGTGGAGAGAAACTAATTGCTCGGCAGTTGAATCTTCGATTAGCGTGGCCAGTGTCTTAGTTAGCTTTGGGTCTTGTGCTTTGCTAATGAGATTGATCAGTATCGGTAATTGTTCTGTGATGACACCAGGCTGATTTAAATGCCCTTTTAGTAATATGAACCAGTCTGTATTTTCAGTGCGGGCAACCCAACTTATCGCTGCAATTAAAAAAGATTGATCAAATAACTGGCACAAGGAACCAAAATTAAAGGCCGTGGGAGAGAATTTACAGAGAGCAGGTTTAGCTTCCACATATTCGAGTTCTTCCTCTTCGAATACTAAAGAGCCGTCCAGAGCATAATTGCAGAAACCACGTTCGCCACAACTGGTTTTTTTTGCTTGTTGGACTAAATTTTGCGCCTCAGGAAATTCCTCTAATAGACTGTATAAATGGCTAACAGCGCTATCAGGGGAACTGAGATCATAAAGGTTATAGCGCATGAAATCATGTAAGAGATGAGTCTCTATAATCTGATTGCTGGGTACTTTACGCTGAATAAGCCAGAGTATTAAGGCAGCATATTTTTCTGTATCAGCAATTTTCTCTTTGAATAAGGCAATAAGGCCTAAAGGATCTTTTTGATCTTTTAATGCATCAGTTAAAGTCTCTAGATAGGCTCTAACTGAAGGGAGTGCTTGCTCTTTTCGGATCGTTTTCTCAGCAATTGAGTTAATTTCATAGTATTCAGCAAACAACTCTTTGTTCTGATGATAAAATTTTAAAGTGTCAACCGGGTTTTCCTTTAATAAGTTATTGAACAAAAAGACAGTCTTTTCGTTATGATTTGCAGGACGTGCATCCTTAGGAAGTGCCAATAAATAGTGTAACGCCATCAAAAATGAAGTAGCTTCTCCAGTTTCTTTTAGGGCGGGCCTGCAAAGATCAATAAGTGTGAGTAGGTTATTATTTTTCTCAAGTTCATTTAGTTTCTGAGGGGCTAGGAAGGACGAACTAAACCTTGCGATTCTTGCTTCAGCAATTAAACGTCGGTTGAGTTCATGAATAGCCGAATATTCTTGTTCTAAATCCCTATAAGTGATCTTTTTATTCCAAAAATGGACAATCTTGTCACTATTTATCCACTGCAATATTATTTGAAATTGCATAGTTGTCCTTACATGAGATTCAGATTGATTCCATTATAAAGCGCTCACCAGAAAATAACAAAATACTTTTTGTACGAAGGGTAGATTTTTAAAACCATAAGATCATTTACTAGTCTATACTTAAAAAAAGTGTCATTTCCGCTAAGAATTAAAAGGTTGAAATGGCGGCAAAATACTACTCGACTATCTTTTCGTAATAAAAATTTTAAATTAGGGAAAGAGGCATGGGTTAACTGTGCATAGTAATTAGGGAGATGAAATATGCTTGTACTTCTCTAAAAAAATAAAATTAGGGATAGGAAAGAATAAAAATTAAACAAACTATGAAAAATTAACCATTATGCAAAAATTAGGACATTTTATGGTAAAATCGAAATTCACGTTTTTTAAAAACGCCGATCCTTCCTCGTTAGCAGAATTAATCACAAATATTGCAAATAATAAATCTCTTGTTCAGGAATTAATTCAAAAGATAACCGTTTTCAGGAATTCATTTGATGAAGAATTAAGGCAATCACCAAAGAATCATGATGAGATATTGGCTGCCCTTAATAGGAGCGAACGTTGCTTAGAAACCTTGAAAAAGATGGACGCGGATCAGCCGATTACAGCTGAAGAGCAACGATTGCTACTGGACTATATTAAACCAATGCACTTATCTGGAGCTAAAGTTATCGAAGAAATACCCGAGGATAGGCCAGAATCAGCGACACCAGGGTAATGGTCGAAGAAAACGCTATTTAGCAAAAAATTGAAAGTAATAGTTATAGAGTCTAACATAAGTCCCATTCGATTCATATTTTGTCAATAATTGGTTAATTTGTGCAATTTTATCTGCATTATTAAAGGAGGTTGCAATTCCTATCCCATAACCGAGATCAAAAGGTTGATGCAATACGCGAACTAACCCGGGATATTGATGCTCTATGTATAATGCAGTGTAATAATTGACAAAAGCAGCATCAACTTGATTGTTTTTTACAGCCAGCAACAAATCCCCATAGATAGCATAAGTTAAAATTTGAATCGGAATGGGAAAGTTTTGCGCAAGATAGGGTCCATATACTCGTCCTTGCAAAGTAGCGACCCGTTTGTTTTGCAAATCATTTATCGTCTTAACGGGAGATTGAGAAAGTACGACGAAACCTGCTTTACTCGGCAAATAAGGTTGACTAAACAAATAAAGCAACTTACGTTCAGGGGTAATTATCAGACCACCGATGAGAAAATCCACCTGATTCTGATCGAGAGCCGGGAATATTTTATCATTTTGTAGTGGGATAAATTCACATTGCCAATTCAAATCCAAGCAAATCGTTTTCATCAATTCAACATCGAAACCCTCCACCATGTAGTGCTCTATATTGACAGAAAAAGGGGGGGCAAACATGGGGGTCCCAATTCTCACGGTGGCATTAAGTAGTGAAGAGAAAAAAAAGCAAAACAACAAAATAATAATGCGGATATACCTTCTCTTCATAATGTGGTATCCGTTGATTCTCCTGTCATCTAAGTATATAAGAGAAACTCCAAAATACCATTTTGGTCGATTGCTTTCTCCTCTGGAAAGGGTTGGAGATTCGCTATAGGAGTAGGTTATTATTCATCTTTAAAGCTTTCAGAGCAAAAAATCAAGTAAGGGATCGGATGTCAGAAAGGACTGTTGGCAAGAGTCAACAGTCCTTGGAGGTTTGGATTATGTTAATAATGATGCTTGTTTAAGTAAGGCTAACATTGCTGTTTTGTTCACAAAACCAGCGGAAGTTAATTGATCCAGTTGTTGTCCATGAGTGTCAAAAAATAGCATTGTTGGAGTTCCGTAAATACCAAACTTCTTTTTTATGTTAGCTACTTCCTGACTATTTTCACTAATGTTCACTTTCACATTAACTAGGTTCTTCATCGCATCGATAATCTCTGGTTGATTGAAGACCTTGGTATCCATATCCTGACAATCACTGCACCAGCTAGCAGAAAACTCTAAAAAAACCGGTCTATTTTCCTTTCTGGCGCGAGCTAATTCCTGTGTAATCGCTTGCAGAGTATTGACTTCAAGAAATGGTGCATGAGTTTTACTTGCTGTCGCTGGGTTTGATTGTATACGTGGAGAGAAAGTATTGTAAGAGAAGATACTGCCAAAGATTAAAATTACCATTCCTATTATTTGGAAAAAGCGGGCAGATTTGCCCTTTGCAGACCTTGGCATAATTAAAGCAATGCCTGAAGTGAGCAATAGAGCACCCCATAATAATTGGGTAATGCTAGCAGGCAATACTCGGCCTAACATCCAAATGGCGATAGCAAGCATTACAATGCCAAAAAGCTGCTTTATCCTAATCATCCATGCCCCAGTTTTGGGTAATAGTGATCCATATCCTGCTGCAACCAGAATGAGGGGGGCTCCCATCCCGAGCGCCATAATAAACAGGATTAGCCCACCATTAAGTGCTTGTCCGCTTTGGCCGATGTAGGTAAGTACGCCAATCAATGGCGCGGTGACGCAAGGCGAAACAATGAGCGTAGAGATCACTCCCATCAAACCAGTCGAGAAAAAATTATGCTTATTTGATCGTTGGCTGAAGTGATTTAAACGGGCACTCATTTGAGTGGGGAGTCGCAGTTCGAACAGGCCAAACATTGATAAAGCCATTAGCAAGAATACTAGGCTAAAACTAACGATTACTGTTGGGCGTTGCATGAGTGTTTCCACTGTTGAACCCATAAAACCTGCGAGCATACCAGCTGCAGCATAGGTGAGCGCCATACCCAACACATAACTTAATGATAATTTGATCGCTTTAGGGGTTGATAGCGAATCTTGCCCAACAATGATGCCTGATAAAATAGGTACCATGGGTAACACACAAGGTGTGAATGCCAGTAAGATCCCGAAGACAAAAAAGGCACCTAAATACACAAAAGCATTATTCTGTTGAATAAAATTCATAATCATGTCTGGATTTGCATTATCAAACCCTAAAGAAAAAGACCAGACAGCATGCGACATGAGCATTAATCCCAAGACGCCAAAAAAACGCGCTAAGTTTTTCATTCTAAACTCTCATAAAATCAGTTTATTGATGGCCGATAAGAGTGCTCAACTCTTCTATAAGAAATGATTAAGAACAGCACAATTATCGGTTAATACACAATATTTGTTCTTATTTTGAGGGGAATTGGAGGTTTGAAAGGTTGAAATATCGGCGAATTTGAAAAGAATTGAATAAGCACGAAGAAAAGTGCTCCTGCAATGATAAATAAATAGGGATCAGCATCTAACTCATTTTCAGCCAGTGTATAGAAAGCTGATAATTGACAGTAGCTCGCTGTAGTTGTTCTACTCGAGCAATCGCTGGTTGTAGTTGAGTAATGCGCTGAATGAAGGCTATTGTTATCAACAAATGGGCAGAATGGTTTTAAAGTTAGTAAAACCAGACAGAGAATGATCAGGCAGCTGAGAAATGTTGCTCTAAGTTTCATCAAATCATGATAACAGCTGAAAAAAAAACTGTAAATATTTGTACCTATTTCTAATCCAAACCTTCTCAATTTAGATGGTAGGGTCCTCAATATACTAGAATAGTATTTATGATTAAGGAAATCGTTGCTCCCAAAGAATTTAATAACGGGTCTTCTGCCGCATTACGTGAAATGGGGAGGGGAAGAAAGTTATTGTCTTTTAATTTACTTTTTATCTTTGCATTTATTTTTATAATTTTTTTCTATTTTTTTTCATATAAACAAATCGATAGGCTTATCTCAGCGAACTCCTGGGTCATTCATTCTTATGAAGTTATTCAAGCAACAGATAATGCCCTCTATTTCATTATTGATGCTGAGACACAGCAGCGAGGATATTTCATTACTGGAAATAAGCAGTTTTTAATTGACAGAAATAACTCATTAGTCTCTTTAAGAAATACTTTAAAGAAATTAGAAAAACTGATTCAGGATAACCCGTTACAAATGGAAAAAGTAAAGGAGTTTGCCGCATTGATAGAAAGGCGGATTGATTTGTTAACTCAATTGCAGCAAGCGAAAGAAAATAACTTAGCAAACACGCAAAGAAGTCTGGGGCTCATTGAGTTTGGGCAGGCTATGTCAAATCGCATTCGCTCTTTGGCAGAAGAAATTAGAGCAGTAGAGCTAACCCTATTGACTGAAAGAAATCATGCCGTTTTGACAAGCACAAAAACCGAAGATGTTATTTTAGTAATAGGAAATTTAACTAGCTTAGTATTTTTAATCATTGCATTTATTCTTTTTAATCGCGAATTGAAAAGACGTATCCATTCTGAGGAAAAAGAGAGGGATACTGAATCTCGCTTACTCAGCATCATTGAAAGTGCGCACGATATGGTTGCTGCTGTTGATACCGAATACCGGTTTATCGTGTTTAACGATACTTATCAAATTGAATTCAAAAGACTTTTTGGAATATTAATTAGACCAGGAATGTCTGTGCATGACGCATTGGTAAATGTGCCTGAAATCAGAGAAAAGTTCCTCAGCATTTGGAAAGTGTCATTGGAGGGGAAAGGGTACACCGAAAATATGGAATTTACCCATGAACAAGAGAAAAATATTTACGAAATTACTTCCAGCGCTGTAATAAACAATAAAAGCCAAATAATAGGGGCCGTGCAGATCATCCGCAATATAACTAAACGGATCCAAGAGCAAACCAAGCTGCAGGACTACAATGAAAAACTGAATCAGGGTATGAACGAGTTACAGAATAAAAATCAACAAATCACACTGCTAGTTGAGATGAGTGATAATTTGTTAGCTTGCGCCTCTCAAGAGGAGTTAAGCACTGTGGTTGCACAATATTGTCAAAGGATGCTAAGTTTTTCGAGCGGGTTCTTATATGCTATGCATCCATCAAAAAATTTTTTGGAGGTGATGGTAAAATGGGGGGAGCCGAGCGAGCAAAATAGAGTATTTTACCCCGATCAGTGTTGGGCTATTCGTCGCGGAAGATTGCAGTATGTTAGTCATTCTCATTTGGAATTACTTTGTAACCACATTAAAAATAAAAAAAATAATACTGCTTATGTATGTATTCCTTTAATGGCACAAAATGACATCTATGGTTTGCTTTTTATGGAAATGCAAGCGGAACAAGAAAAGCAATTCGTTGAAAGCACTAGGCTTATCGTGAATGCTTTTTCTGAGCTCACCGCTTTGGCTTTGGCGAATGTAAGATTGCGGGAAAATTTGCGTTATCAATCCATCCGTGATCCATTGACTTCACTTTATAATCGACGTTATTTAGAAGATTTCCTCCAGAAACAAATCCACCAAGCCGAGCGTGCGAAAACAAATCTTGTGGTTTTGCTCTTGGATTTAGACCACTTCAAGAAAATAAATGATACTTATGGCCATGATGCTGGCGATATTGTTTTAAAAGAGCTAGGCCGATTGTTGCAGAGTGATATCCGCATGGGAGATATTGCATCTCGCTATGGGGGAGAAGAGTTCATTATTGTATTTTACGATACGCCTCTTAATGTGGCAAAAAAAAGAGCTGAACAGATCAGGCGTGCGGTTTCCTTGTTACCCATAAAATATGGTGCGCAAGAAGTTGGTCCGATAACAATATCGATTGGTGTTTCAATTTACCCACAACATGGTACGAACTCTGCCAGCTTAATCGAAGCGGCAGATAAGGCACTTTATATGGCTAAAAACTCGGGTAGAAACAGGGTTGTTGTCTTTGGGGAAAAGGAGATTTCCCATATTCCTAATCCAAATAAGAAAAGTGAAGGTTAATCACTTCTGCCAAAAATACGGCGAAAAAAGGATAAGCAATGAAAATATCTCTAGCCGTCCAGCAAGCATTGCAAATATCATGACCCATTTACTGGGCTGATTAAGATGAGCGCAAGTTTCGTGAATATTCCCTATCCCAGCGCCCGAATTCGATAAAGAGGCCGTACTAGCCGAAAATGATGTGACAAAATCATTTCCTAGTGCCATAAAAAGCAGGACCAAGATAAAAAAGAGAGCGATGAATACTGACAAAAAACCCCACATTGATTGCAGAATGGGTTCAGCTAAACTGTGATTGCCAAATTTTATGGGGATAATTGCATTTGGATGAATAAGGCGAACTATTTCACGCTTGCTTTGTTTATAAATCAATAAAGCACGGATGACTTTAAGTCCACCGCTGGTCGAACCAGCACATCCTCCAATGAGTGCCAACAGGGTAATAAGCAAGGGGATGTAGGTGGGCCACTGGCTAAATTGGGCAGAAATAAACCCTGTCGTAGTCGCCATGGAGATGACATTAAATAAAGACTTAATGAAGGCATGGTGATTTGCCCTAAAAAAGCCATAGACCACAAGGCTTATGCCAACGAGAACGGTAGCGCTAATTAAGAAAAAGATATAGTTGCGGAACTCTTCATCATGCCAGTAATGACTTAAACTTTTTTTCTGGAAAGCGACGAAATGCAGTGCAAAATTGGTTCCGCCAAGTAACATGAAAAAGCAAGCAATTAATTCGATGACGTCACTCTCATAATGAGCAAAGCTGTTATCATGCATAGAGAATCCCCCAGTTGAAACGGTGGCAAAACTCTCTCCTAAAGCATCAAACCAATCCATCCCTGCTATCCAGTAACAGAACATGCAGGTTATGGTTAAAAGCAGGTAGATATACCACATGGCTTTGGCAGTATGGGCGATGCGTGGTGTTAGTTTGGAATCCTTCATTGGACCCGGGGTTTCAGCTCTAAAAAGTTGCATTCCCCCAACACCAAGCATGGGCAAAATGGCTACTGCTAAAACAACAATACCCATACCCCCTAAAAACTGTAGCTGTTGGCGATAAAATAAAATAGCCTGAGGCAAACCTTGTAAATGTTCGATGACACTCGCCCCAGTTGTAGTCAAGCCTGATACTGTCTCAAAGAAGGCATCTGTCATCCCTTGATTTTGATGATGCAGCACAAAAATAAAAGGCAAAGATGCGAACAAACAGAGCACGAACCAAAAAAGGACAACGATAATGAAACCCTCACGAATCTTAAGTTCATGATGTTGAGTACGGCAACATAGCCATAACAGAAAACCAGTGCAGAAGGTACAGATGAATGCGACAACGAAGGGTAGCCAGAAGTTTTCCCGAAAGATAAAATTAATGATTAAAGGGGTGAGCATGCTTAGGCTAAACATCATTAACAGGAGGCCTAAAAGACGAAGAATGGTTTTAATTTGCATTCATTGATTCCCCTGAGAAACCTCTAAGACATAAAAGTCAGATTCACTTGGAACAGCGATTCTACTTGGCGAACATAACGTTTTTTTAATAGTAGAAGTATAATATGGTCGCCTGATGCAAGAATTAAATTAGGATTCGGCATGAGAACCTGCTCTTCGCGAGTTAGCGCTGCTATAGAACAACTGGGAGGTAACTCAATTTCTGATAGTTTGCGGCCAACCACTTGTGAAGTCAACTCATCGCCATGGGTGATTAATTCAATTGCTTCCGCTTCATTATCTTGCAGCCGATAAACCTTAACCATGTTGCCGCGTCTTAATTTGGCAAGGATACTGCCAATTGTAATTAATTGGGGCGAAATCGCATGATCAATGGGGCTGTCTTCAATTAATTCCACATAGGCATTGCGATTAACCAGCGCAATGGCATAACGTGCGCCTAATCGTTTTGCCTGTAAGCTAGACATGATATTGGCTTCGTCATCATTAGTGACTGCACAAAACACATCGGTGAACTCGATATTTTCATTGACTAGAAGATCGCGGTCGGCAATATCCCCCTGTAAAACGGTACCTTTATGGAGATGGGAGGCAAGGTGGCTAGCCCTCATCAAATTGCGATCGATGATTTTCACGCGGTATTGATTTTCTAAAGATAGAGCCAGTCCAGAACCGATATGCCCGCCTCCTGCAATCATAATGCGATGATTGGGATGAGTGTAACGCCCTAAGGCTATCAGCACCTGTTGGGTTGCTGCAGGAGAAGCGGCAAACACTACTTCATCGCCAACTGCAATTTGGCAATCGTCCCGGGGTTCTATTGCTTCTTTATTGCGGAAAACGGCGACTACTTTGGCTTCAATGGGATACAAATGTTGATAAAGCTCGACAATAGTCTTCCCTACCATGACTTCATTTGGTGAGGGTTTCACGGTACTTAATAAAACCTGTCCTTCAGCAAATTCTAAGACCTGAGCAGCTCCTGGGTAGTGAATCAAGTTTTCAATGTGTTCAGTGACCAGTTTTTCAGGACTGATACATACATCCACAGGGACATGATCATTACGAAACAATTGCGGGTAATCATAATAGTTTTGGGAGCGAATTCGGGCGATTTTTGTTGGTGTACGAAACAAGCTGTAGGCAATTTGACAACCCATCATGTTAATTTCGTCGCTGTTAGTGACAGCAATTAACATATCGGCTTGTTCGATACCTGCTTCAATTAAAACATTAGGGTGTGAACCCGATCCCTGAACGGTTTGAATATCAAGGCGATGCTGTAATTCGCGTAAGCGCTCTTCATTTAAATCCACTAAGGTAATATCGTTATCTTCCCGCGCTAGATTACGGGCAAGTGTAGCCCCGACTTGGCCTGCGCCTAAAATAACTATTCGCATGGCATTAGTACTCCTTCATACACGAAGGCGGCGGATCCGGTTAATGAGATGGAGCTTTTGGTATCTGGCCAATCCACAATTAACTCTCCGCCAGGTAACTCAATATGGATTTGTTCCGCCAAATGGTGATAGAGGCGGCCAACCGCCGCTGCTGCTAAGGCACCGCTGCCACAAGCCTTGGTTTCGCCGCAGCCCCGTTCGTAAACCCGTAAGCGAATATGATTTTTATCGACGATCTGCATGAAACCGGCATTAGTTTGCTCGGGGAATAGTGGATGCTCGCTGATCTCTTTTCCTAATGTTGCAACAGGTGCTTTAGTAATGTCCTCAACAATACTCACAGCATGAGGATTTCCGACATTAATCGCATGAATTTGACAACTTGAACCGTCATCAAAAGGGAGTGAATAAAGAACGGCCTGATGATTGGCTAATAAGGGGATGTCTTCTGGTTTAAGTTTAGGTTGTCCAAAATCAACAGTGATAGCGCCATTTTCATTGAGAGTAAGCTGCATCCTTGTGGTGCAAGTTGCAACTGAAATTGTTTTTTTAGTGGTCAAGCCATAATGGTGAACAAAGCGGGCAAGGCATCGAGCGCCATTACCGCATTGTCCAACTTCTTGGCCATCAGCGTTGAAAATACGGTAAAAGAAATCGATTTCAGGATCGTTGCTTGCTTCGACTAATAGGCATTGATCAAATCCCACACCGGTATCACGCCGAGCAAGCGCACTAATCTCGCTTGGAGTGAAATTGATTTGCTGGTGTATTGCATCGATCACCATGAAATCATTCCCTATCCCATGCATTTTTGTAAATCGAATTGTCATTTAGTATCTCATCGCTTTTGGCAGTTTCGTTTGTTGTGACTTCTTGTTTTCGGGTAGATAGAGCGGTCCCTTTTGCCCGCAAGCAGCTAAAAGGCCTACTGATAGACAACATGTAATAACTATAAAAACAAATAAGCGCATAATAAATTGAACTTATCAATTAGCGATAAATCGCATTATATCCTATTAACAAAGGCTCATCGAAGAGATCTCTTGCTGTCCCTCCTCGATTTCTTCCATTCTTTTTTGTACCTCTAATTCTTCAATTTTCCTAAATACAGCAATGGAGCGGTGCATTGTTCCTGTAACTCGTTGATATGAGCGTGGGTTAATTTCTATTTTTTCTGCAAAATTAAGTCCGTTAGGTGATTGCCAGTTTAGCTCAAAAATAAGTAGGTCAGGAATGTCGCTTTGGCTTTCGGTGCTGTAATAGGGCGTAACTGTGACAGCTATTTCGCTGATTCGATCTTCTTTAACCTGATTTAACATCTTCTCAGCAATGAAATTTTCAACTACTTCCAAGATATTGTAATTTGCAGCTGCAGTTGCAGGGATGAGATTTTCTTTATGGTGATCTCCACCTAAAAAATAAGCAACCATGTGCGACCAATGATAATCATGACCATTAACAGTAATGTATTCTTCATTACTGCAACCATCGGCTTTAAAAACTTCAATACAAGAAATGCCAGTTAATTTTTTCTGACTGATAATCCTTTTTTTACCTTGCCTGTCCTCAATTTTTTCTAAAGTGATGGTGAATTCGATTGGAGAAGGCCGATCAAATAAATAAGATTTGAATTTACTTCGAAGTTTCGTCCTATCCGCCATGCTTATATCGATTTTGCCACGAGGTTTCGGCCCATCTGGTGTGACGGGTTTGAAAAAGGTACCAAGTCGTTTAGAAAGGAATGGACGTATTTTGTTCGTTTTATTCGGGGTTAAATAAACTTGCGGATACCCGCGCTCTGGTGTTGCTGGAGCAGGTTCAGGAATAATACGAACGCCTGTTTTTCGAATAGGTGAATGCAATTGTGTATTACCGGCAAAAAGGAAAGAATTCTCACCGCTATCTTTTCTACGTCTTTTAAGTGGACGTTGGTGTTGTTGGTGCGAATCAAAAATCGGTTTTGCAGAACGGGATAATGGTTTTCGAGCCAATTCTGCATGGAGTTTATCGATATCGGTTTTGGTGATTTCACTAAAAACAAGGAGCAAGGTAGTAGAGGTAAGCCGCTTCACCCCCAATTTCTCCACAGCAACACTGGCTTGAAGCCAGTGATCGTCCTCTAAGCGTAGTTTTTTTAAATTAGGAATAACTTTGAGGGCACGTCGTTTAAAAAGAGCTGTTTTTTCTAACATTGAATCAAAAGCCTAGTCATACAAAGCGGAAGAGACTAAGCTTAGCACAGGCTTACTAAAAATAGTTAGGATAATTTCCCTGTTGCGTCCCAAACTGGCCCTAAGTTTTTGCCATGACCTTGCCTTAATCAAACGCTTTGAGGATAATTTGAGTTTTTTTGGAGATATGGGTTGAACGTTTATATAAAGAAACCACAGCAGCAAGCCCATTCTTGCATAATTTGGATGCATGGTTTAGGTGCTGACGCCTCTGATATGGCTGGTCTTGCAGAACAATTGCGATTAGATGACTTAAGTTTGCGTCATGTTTTTCTCGATGCGCCAATACGTCCGGTAACACTCAATAACGGCATGGCTATGCGAGCTTGGTATGATATTATGGGTATGAAATTAACTGATAGGGAAGACAGCGAAGGGATTCAACAATCTGCGAAGTTTATCCATGAAGTCATTGACAGCCAAATTAAGGATGGGTTTAGTTCGGAACAAATTTATCTGGCTGGGTTTTCCCAAGGTGGTGCGATGGCTTTATACACCGCGTTACATATGCCGACAGCGCTTGCTGGTGTGATTGCGTTATCCGCCTATTTGCCTCTCGCCGATAAATGCAGAACAGATCTGACTAAAACAACTCCCATATTTATGGCTGGCGGGCAGTATGATCCAATAGTTTTGCCGATCTGGACAAAACAAACTGCTGAATGGCTAAGTGCGGCGGGTTATCAGGTGAGTATGCATAATTATCTTATGGAGCATTCTGTTTGTGCTGAAGAAATCAATGATCTCTCTCATTGGCTTGTTGCCCAGGAAAAGGGAGAACGTTAATGACCATAGTTAAAAAATCAAGGGTGGTTCCTTTTACTTGCGAGCAAATGTTTGGCTTAGTCAATGATGTTGAGCGTTATGCCGAATTTTTACCCTACTGTGCCCAAAGTTTGGTGCATCATCGTGACGAAGACGAAGTACAAGCCACGTTGGTAATAGCTGCAGCCGGAATGAGTCGATCGTTTACCACGCGCAATCGTTTACAGACCAATAAAATGATAGAAATTCGTTTAGTAGACGGCCCGTTTAGCCACCTGGAAGGCTTTTGGCGCTTCGATGAGGATCCTGAAGGTTGCAAAGTCTCTTTTGATTTGGAATTCGAATTCGCTGGGCGTATGTTTTCCATGCTTTTAGGCCCTATTTTTGAGCAAGTCACTGATAAAATGGTCGATGCTTTTTGTGATCGGGCTGAGGCGGTATATGGTAAAGGTTGAGCTTGTTTATATAGCCGCCGATCAAACATTAGTGCATCATTCTCTCGTTTTAGAGACCGGTGCTACTGTCGCTGCTGCCTTAACCGAATCCGGTATTTTGCGGGAATATCCGGAGGTAGAAAATTTACCTCTCGGTATCTTTTCAAAGAAAGTTTCCTTAGACACTGTACTAAAGTCAGGTGATCGAATTGAAGTATACAGGCCACTTACGCTCGATCCCAAGGAGAGAAGACGCCAGCGAGCAAAAAAGAGTGAGCGTTGACAATTCTGCTGCCTAGGGAATTGTCAACACGACCTTAGGGTAAATCTAGATTTTCACTAAAGCGTAGAAAAGGTTGCTAAATGATCAACTACACAGCCACTTATACCGATAAATATCAACTGACAATGGCTCAAGTTTATTTTCTAAAAGGACAAAAAAATCATGTCGCGATGTTTGATTATTTCTTTCGTAAACTTCCCTTTGGCGGAGGTTATGCTATTTTTGCCGGGCTTGAGGACTTACTAGGGATATTAGAAAATTTTTCATTTAATCAGTCAGATATCGCCTATTTGCACACGCAGGGTTTCCATTCTGATTTTCTTAATTACCTCGAAAATTTTAAATTTAAGGGTACTGTTTACGCATCGCAGGAAGGTGATCTGGTGTTCCCTACTTGTCCTGTTGTCACTGTAGAAGCGGATATCATTGAGGCACAATTAGTAGAGACGATACTGTTAAATGTATTAAATTTTCAAACGCTTATTGCGACTAAAGCTAGCCGGATGCGGCATGTGGCAGGGCAACGTGAGTTGATAGACTTTGGTTTACGCAGGGCACAAGGTCCCGGTGGGTATTATGCAAGTCGGGCAGCTATCATTGGTGGTTTTAATAGCACAAGCAACGTGTGTTGTGGACGCGATTATCATACCCCTATATCCGGGACGATGGCTCACTCTTTTGTGCAAAGTTATGATGATGAACTCTCTGCTTTTCGTGATTTTGCTGAATGTTGGGCAGATAATTGTGTCTTGCTCGTGGATACTTACAGTACGCTGGAGTCGGGTGTCCCTAACGCCATTATCATTGGGAAAGAAATGGAAGCGCGAGGGCAAAAACTTAAGGGGATCCGCTTAGATAGCGGTGATTTAGCCTACTTAGCAAAAAGAGCACGAGATATGTTAGATGAAGCAGGATTAGACTATGTCAAAATTACTGCTTCCAATCAGCTCAATGAAGAAGTGATAAAAAGCCTTCTGGAACAAGAGGCGCCCATAGATTCTTTTGGAGTGGGCACCAATTTAGTTATTGGCGCCCCTGATGCCGCCTTAGATGGCGTATATAAGCTGGCTTTTGCCAACCATAAGCCCCGTATTAAACTTTCTGAGACACTCTCTAAAATTACTTTGCCCTACAAAAAACAAACTTACCGTGTTTTAGAAGCTGATGGTATTTTTTTAGGCGCTGATGTAATTGCGCTTGCTGAGGAAGAGGATTTAGACATGATGTTCCATCCTTTTGAGGAGGCGAAGTCATTCTCCCTAAAAAATTATAAAAAAGAACCGTTGTTGCATAAGGTTATGGAAAAAGGGAAGCGTTTATTTGCAGTGAAAACGCTAAACGAAATTGCTGAGTATAGTCAACAGCGTTTAGCCCTCCTACCCGATGAATATAAGCGTTTGATTAATCCCCACAACTACAAAGTGGGTTTAAGTTATAAGCTCAAACTTCAACGCGAACAACTAATTCAAAAAATGAAGGCGTAAGGACAATGAGGACCTTAATCATCATTGATCTTCAGAATGATTTTATGCCAGGGGGGGCGTTAGCTGTCCCAAATGGCGATTTAATTGTTCCAGTCATTAATAATTTGCTGACGAATTTTGATTTAATCATAGCAACTCAGGACTGGCATCCGGCCAATCACAAAACTTTCGCTTCTCAGCATGCGGGCAAAAAACCTTTTGAAAAAATCATGCTCCACGGGGTTGAGCAAACACTTTGGCCAGACCATTGTGTACAAGGAACAGTTGGTGCTGAATTTCATCCCCAACTAGAAACTAGACCGATAGAAGCTATTTTTCGCAAAGGTACAGATAGGGAAAATGACAGCTATAGCGGATTTTATGATAATCAGCATAAAAAAAGCACAGGATTGGCAGGTTTTTTACGCGAAAAAGGGGCGAAAAATCTTTATTTTTGTGGACTATGTGCCGATATTTGTGTGTATTATACACTCAAAGATGCGATAACCGAGGGATTTACGAGTTGGTTGATCGAAGATGCTACTCAGCCGTTAGACCAATCTAAATTCCAAGTGATAAAAAACGAGTTATTGCAACAAGGGGTTGGGGTTATAAAAAGCGTTGAGTTTTAATGCGCCTAGTCTACAAAAGAATTCCAAAAAATTTGAACAAATTTGCGCGCGTTAGTGGATAGTGCTCCCGCGGGTCAAAATAGCTTACCTTAGTGGAATAATTTAATGCGATTAAAACCACCACTATAGCTTGACAGCTATAGTTTGGTGCACTCAGCCCGGCCTCTCTCCGTTAAACCACCATTACAAGCAAGCGCCTAAAAAGGGCGCTTTAGAGGCTGGCAATGATGGTCTAAGGCTTATGTTCAATGCGTATCAACGTATTGTGTGAGAAATATAAGCTTAAATTCTGTACCATCAGGGATCCGTTTCCTTTCCGTAAAGTATAAGCGTAATCCCAGCGATCATTATTGAAAGTGGGACTTAGCAGACTTGTCCCCATTAAAATTGCCACATCATTTTTACTCATACCCGTTTTTAAGCGTTCTATTTTTGATTGTGGTAATAAATTGCCTTGCTCAACAACGCGCCGAGAAAAATCATAGGATGCACAGTGGCTAAGAGATAATGCTAAAGTGATAGTACCCAGAATTGTAACGATACGCATTTTTTTGCCTGCCATGAAAAATTTCGCCATAATACCATGTCATCCAGAGAAAGACACCCTCCAAGGTGTGGTATCTAGCTAGAAAGGAGCGCTTGTGGAAGAGAGTCAGCAATTAAAAGATGCAGGATTGAAGATTACCATGCCGCGGGTAAAAATATTACAAATTTTAGAGCAATCTCCGCAGCATCATTTAAGTGCAGAAGGGGTTTATAAAGCTTTATTAGATATGGGTGAAGATGTTGGGTTAGCCACTGTATACCGTGTTTTGACTCAGTTCGAAGCAGCGGGCCTGGTTACTCGTCATAATTTTGAAGGCGGGCATTCTGTATTTGAGCTAAGTCAAGGCGAGCATCACGATCATCTCGTGTGTGTTAAGTGTGGTCGAGTTGAAGAATTCGTGGATAAGATCATTGAAGAGCGACAAAAAATGATTGCTGAAAATGCCCAATTCAAAATGACTGATCATGCCTTGAATATTTATGGCCTATGCCCAGATTGTCAAAAAACATAGGTTATGAATTATAATTAACTATACTCATGAGCCATTAGCAAGGATGTTAGGCATGTACGATGATTTACGCAAACCCTATCAGATAGGGGATTTACCGGCAGTGCGGTTAGGCGGAATTTTATTGAATGATCAGTTGGTTCCTGACGCACCTGTTAATTTAGTCGTAAAATCATTTAATCGCCATGGCTTAATTGCCGGAGCGACCGGTAGTGGTAAAACCAAAACCATGCAAGTGCTCAGCGAACAACTCTCTTTACTGGGGGTTCCTAGCTTGGTCATGGATATTAAAGGCGACATTTCGGGATTGGCGGAGGCGGGAGAGGCTAACCCCGTCTTGGAAGAACGTGCAAAATCTTTAGGTTTAACCTACAGCCCTCGCGCTTTCCCAGTTGAATTACTTAGTCTAAATGAGTCGGCTCAGGAAGGTATCCCTTTACGCTCAACAGTTGAAGCCTTTGGGCCTGTTTTGTTTTCTCGTATGCTTGATGTCAATGAAACCCAAGCTGGGGTCGTAACCATTCTTTTTGAATATGCCAAGCTTAATAAGATACCTTTAATTGATTTAGCCGATCTCAAAGCATTGTTGCAATTCGCTCAAAGTGATCAAGGTAAAGAAAAGATTGAAGCCAGCTTCGGCGGTGTATCTTCTGCCTCTGTTGGGACTATTGTTCGTAAGATTATTGAACTCGAATCTCAAGGTGCGGATCAGTTTTTCGGTGAACCGGCCTTTGATGTGATGGATTTAGTGAGGACGAATGCGCAGGGACTTGGGATTATTTCCATTCTTCGCTTGCTCGACATGCAAGATAAGCCGAAACTGTTTTCTACGTTTATGCTGAAATTGTTATCCGATGTGTATAGACAGATGCCTGAACTAGGTGATCCTCCTAAGCCTAAACTCGTATTATTTATTGATGAGGCACATTTAATATTTAGTAATGCGAGTAAAGCCTTATTAAGTTTGTTGGATACGATGGTTAAGTTGATTCGCTCTAAAGGTGTTGGCCTTATTTTTTGTACGCAAACGCCTAACGATATTCCAGATTCAGTATTAAGCCAGTTAGGATTAAAAATACAACATGCTTTACGCGCTTTTACTGCGAAAGATCGTAAGGCAATGAAGCTTGTTGCACAAAATTTCCCATCTTCTCAATATTATGATACAGAAGTACTTTTAACTTCACTTGGCATTGGAGAGGCTTTAGTTAGCGGGCTAGATGCTGAGGGGGAGCCCACGCCATTAGTTGAATGCCGGGTAAGGGCGCCCGAGTCGCGTATGGGAGTAATTAGCCCCCAGGAAATTGCTACAGTAATAGCGACCTCTACTATAATGCCCCATTATGGTAAACGAGTAAAAGAAGCCTCCGCACAGCAAGTGTTGGGTGCGCAAACTGCTGAGGCAGTAAACAGCACGATCGAAACCCCTAAAAACAAAGCTAAGATGAATGATGAGACACTGGTGGAAAAAATCAGTAAAAGTACTTTGTTTAGGCAAATCGTACGCCAAATAATGCGTGATTTAACCCGAACGCTGCTGTCTGCATTAGGTTTAAGAGGACAAAATAAACAAAAAGATTCTAAGGAGAGAAAATGAGGGTAAATGATTTTTTAAAAAAAACAACATGTTCGGCTGCGGTGATTGGTTTGATTTGCTTGCTAACCAGTTTTGAATTGTCAGCGGCAGATAGCCAATCATCGGTTTCAACACCTAACCAAACGGTTAAGAATCCGGATGGTTCCTCTGTACAAACCTTTCCTAATGGCAGCAAAATAATAACTAACGCAGATGGCTCTTCTGTACAAACGAATGCTGACGGAACTAAAATCGTTAAAAACGCCGACGGTTCTTCTGTACAAACTAACCCTGATGGTACAGAAATTGTGAGGAATACAGATGGCTCGTCAGTACAGACAAACCCTGATGGTACAAAAGTCATCAAAAATGCGGATGGCTCTTCTGTAGAAACAAGGCCTGATGGCACAAAAATCGTTACCAACCCAGATGGCTCATCTGTACAGACCAATCCTGATGGTACCGAAGTCATTAAAAACGCAGATGGTTCGGTTATTAATGGTGCACACTAACCATATCCTTAGTCTCAAAGAACTTTACCCCACCTCTTCCCCCCAAGAAATAGGGGAAGGTTTCTAATGGGCGGATGGGCGCATAGATTGCTGATTCGGGGTTGGTTCAAGATAGCCTGATTTAATATTGAGAAAAGTATGAGTGGAAAATCTAAATGGAGTCAGCTTTGGTTTATCTTCCTCTTTGCAATAACATTGAATGCATTTGCTGATACTAACGATAGCCCTTGTAATGGATTTCTCTCGATTGTGAACCGGCCGACTATCGCTGATAGCCCTTGCACTGCACCCAATAAAAAACTAATCCTCGAATTCGGTTATCAATACCTGAATTTGCTTGGCGGAATTCAAGGCCAGAGTTACCCGTTCGCTGAGTTTCGTTATGGTCTACCGGCTAACAACGAGATTTTTGTTTTTTTGCCTACTTATGTTCATTTGTCGACAAAACCGAGCTCTGGATTCAGTGAGATGGCGGTTGGCTATAAGCATGAACTTTTTTATACCAGCCGAATGATTTTTACCTTAGATGGCTCTCTTATCCCTTCATCTGGTAGTAGAACTTTCGGCAGTAAAGGATGGGGCGGAGAAATTAATGGTATATTTAGTTTCAACCTGAGTGAACAATTTAGTTTTACCTCCCAGTTAGGATTTAGTAGTCAAACCCAATCTATTCTCGCAGGGGGTAAGCGTTTTACTAGCATAAATCCAGATGCTTTTTTCAGTTGGTATCCAGTAGACAGATTAGAAATTTATGCAGAAATTTATGGTCAGAGTAAAACAGCGCCAGACGAAGGCAGTGGCTTTAACGCTGCTGTGGGCATGATTTTCCTTTCTTTCAAAAATATGACGATTGATTTTGAGGGGGGGCAACGCATTAGAGGTTTTTTAGGTGATGTAGAAAATTATGTGGCGGCGGGAGCAGCAATTCAATTTTAAGTCATCGTCGGAAAATCCGATTGATTTAACCAAAACTATGCAGTAGTATGTCTCCAACCCTTGGAAAGGTAAATGGAAACTATGGAGTTTTATCATGAAGAATACAAGCAAGCATACCTCTAAAATAATGGGCACCCTCGGTTACCCCTCAAATCATCGCCAAAATCCCTATCCGTTTTCTACTAATAGCTAGCTTCCCTATAGCTTATACGCGCAAGTCAACGACACAAGGAAACGAAGATGGATGATTTTGTAAAATCAATGCCATTTGGCATAACCGCTGTTGCTGTGAACTCCCGATTTGAAAAATTCAAATTTCTTTTCCCTATTTCGATTCTTCTGGTTTTATGGAAGCGTTTAATTCACGTAAGGGAACTTTTTGGTTCAACGTGAATTAAGAGCAAGTTCATCCTCAAATGGAATAAGGATTGTTTATATGAAATGGGTTTTGTTTTGTTTATTGAATCTAATATCAGTAATGGCAATGGCTCTGCCTCCATGGGTTCAATTTCAGAATTTAACCCCATTTGAAAATACGGTGTATTTTGGTGAGCGAAAAGTCATTAAAATAAAAATGACTCATCGATTCTTGAAATACGCCCAGGAATGGTATCTGCCGCCTGGTATCCAGCTAATACTTGATGGCGGTGTGTGTCCTCCTTTAATTAGCGGGCCAATCTATTTTCCTTTCACTGGCGATTGCTATTTCAGTTTAATAATTTCTGGCGATAAACTTGGGCATAAGATCATCGGAAGCAATATGTACCACCTTGTTGGTGGTGAAGGTGGCTTATTCTGGGATGATTGGCCACTCATACCCTTCGTAGTGAATGTCATCCCACATTCTTTGTCAATGACAAATATTCCTATTCAGACAGGAACTGCGAACATCCCTTTTGCTTTGGATCTTAAAAAATTTGTTAACTACTATGGAGAAAATGTTCAGGCCGGAGTTCCGCCCCAAGCAGAATTAATCCCAGCTTCACAAGACGGATTATTTTTTGATCCGTCGAGTTTTGCTATTGTCGGTACGCCAACAAGAACTGGAACCTATGTGTTTAGTATCGGTGCAACCAATGCTTACGGCAGGGCAGCGCCTACTCAATTGATCATCAATGTAGGGGTTAATCCCAGTGATAAACCCGTGTTCAAAACACATAACTATATTCCCAGTGCCACTCCAGGTAAAGACTACCGATTGAATCTCGTTGAATTGCTGGAATCTAAGCACTTCCAACCAAATAGTCCCGTACGCTTTCGCATCGATCAAAATGAAGTGCACCCCAAGTGGCTTAAGGTTGATGGGGGAGGTAATAACTACCTTGTTGGCGTTCCTCAGCTTGAAGATGCAGGCAATGAATATGAAGTAACACTCATTGCTTCCACTAACACAGGAGGGGACTCTTGGCCATTAAAGGTTAGGATTCCTGTCGCCACTGATCCGAATAGTAAACCCTCGATTAAGCCCTTCTCACTCGAAAAATCGGTAGGAAATGAATTTTCCTATGATATGAGAAAACAAGTCATTGATCCGACAAATGATCCTAATCCTAAATTGGTTATCGATCATATTGAACCTCAAGCAGAATGGTTACAAATTTCTCCCATTGACCCAACCTTATTAACGGGTTCAGTTCCCTTGGATGTAACTGGGCAAAAATACCAGATTACTTTGCGCGTTAATACCCGGATTGGCGGCGATTCCTATCCAATTAAAGTGACGTTGAGTATTGCGGCGGATGAGGAAAGAAAACCCCGTTTTAAAGATGCCAATCCACAAATGCCAACCGTTTATCCAGGCCAGCCGTTTTATCATGATTTCGTGCTTAACCACGATATCTTTCCCGAATATGAAGATACTCCTTATGTTGTCGAATTTGCACAAACTCATGAAAAACCATGCTGGTTACGCATTGAAGACAATAAACTGATTGCAGATTTGGTACCTGATCTTGAAGAACAATTTCTGCAAATTTACCTAACAATCCAAAACGTTCCTGGAGGGAAGTCAGAAGTTATCCCTTTGTCGTTATTTGTGATGAATTAATTAGGAGAAGCTCAGGATGACACAAGTATTTACTAATGATGGCTTAGGAATAAGTGGTTCTTCGCTTGGACAATTGGGCAATTATGGACCGAAAGGTAAAGCAGAATTAGGCCAGGGCGGCGAGTCTGTTTACATGAATGCTGCAAATGGTAATTTGGTATTGCGTCAGTCGGACGGTTTTTTAGCAAGTCAAGGTTTAGGCTTTGAAGTCATCCAAAGTTATAACTCCCTCGGTGAGGGAGGGAAAAACTGGCAGTTCAACACGCAGAGCCATCTTTCTTTACAGGGAACAGCTAATTGCGAAGGCTCTGAGCTCACTCGCATTGACGCGGATGGGCATATTAGTCATTTTATTTTTAATATAAATAAAGGTCTTTATGTTGATAAGAAGGGCGGAACTGCGACCCTCAGTTTCAAAGAGAATCAATGGATTTATCGAGAAGGTGCCAGTGCTTGCTCTTACGAATACAACCTTGATGGCTATTTAACAAAACTTACTGATCGCGATGGTCACCAACTGCAATTTTTCTACCGTGAAGGGTTACTCAATTATATCGTTGATAACAGCAGTAACCAGTTCATTAAGTGGGCCTTTAATCAAGGCCTATTGCATGAACTCACGGTAACAAGTGATGGTATAACTGTGCATCATTTGCAGTATGACTATGATGAACAAAATCGCTTAAGCAAAGTGAGTCGGGATTTAACTGAGGGCAAAAGTTACTGGATAAGTTATCATTACGTAGGCGACTCAAATCGCATTTCGACTATACGTCAATCAGATGGCACTGCTTTGTTGATTGATTACGATGATAAAGGTCGGGTGAAAAAAATAGTTGATGGTGAGAATCGAACAACCACCTATGAATATCCTGACGGAAAGACACTGGCTACTAATGATAAAGGTGAAAAATGGGTCTATTTTTATGATAATCAGAACCGTTTAACCGGAATTGACGGTCCCGGAAGCAGCCATGTTCGTTACGCTTATGAGGGTAATTATTTAACCGACATTTATCAAGGTGATTTACATTGGTTGCTGAAATATAATGAAGCTGGCGATTGTGTAAGCATACAAGAACCATCGGGGCAAATCACTTCTCGAGTCTATGATAATGAACATCGCTTGTTAAGTGAAACCAGCTATACCTGTTTTGATGGCAATCATCATCCGGCCACTCCTAAGACCAATCATTTTGTCTATGATGAAAAGGGACATTTACGCTTTAAAATTGCGGGTGATGGCACCGTCTCTGAATACCGTTATAATCGAGATGGGCAATGCATTAGCAGTCGGGTTTATCTTCAAACAAATTACGATATAGCGCAATTAACCAATGAGCGAAATCTTAAATTAGAAGATCTGCTAAGTTGGGTCGGCACGCAAAAAGCCCAAGCAATCACACTCACGACCTATCATTATGATTGGCGAGGACTTTTAGATGAAGAAACTCATTATCAGACTATCAATGCTGAAGGTGAAGGGCAACAGGATGGGGCTGTAATCACTTATTTTCGGCATGATGCAACAGGAAGGCTTGTGGAAAAAACGGTTCCTGTGAATGGAAAATTAAGCACAACGAGCTACATCTACGATGATCTAGGACGCTTAATCCAGCGCACTGATAATCAAAACCATAGCCAGCGATTTGAGTATGATGATCTTCATCAACGAACCATCGAAACCGATGCAAATGGTTTACAAACCATTCGTACTTATGACTGCTCCGGACTCTTGCTAACCACTCAATATTTGGATGGTAGGCAAAAAGATTACGGCACAATTTATTACTCCTATGATAAAGCAGGCCTCTTACAATCCGAGACCAGTATGGATGGCAGCATCACCTATTACTTTTATGATGGTGAAGGACGGCTCCAAGCTAAATGCGATCCGGGTGGGTATTTAACCGAATATTGCTACGATAATAACGGACGCCTTATTCAAACAGTTCATTATAATGAAACAGTGAGCACAATTGATTGGCAGAAAAACATTCCTTTATGGTTCACCGTAAAGCCCCAAAAAAGTCCTAAAGACCGCGCGAGCCAAACAGTCTATAACCGCTATAACCAAGTTGCTTACCAAATTGATGCCGAAGGGGGCATTCTTGCTCTTGAGTATGATGCAACAGGCCGTGTAGTGACTAAGACGGCTTACGCCACGCGCTTAAATGGTTACAGTGGGCAAATTTTATCTTTCGACGAGATAAAACTTCAAGGCAGTAAAGAGGATCGTAGTATTCATTATTTTTATGACAGTGGAGGCCGTTTACTTGCTGAGGTCAATGGTGAAGGGGCAGCAACTGCTTTTCGTTACGATAAAGCAGGGCATTTAATAGAAACCATTCGCTACGCGAATCGCTTAAGCTTCCCACTTGATGCAGAGTGGAAAGCACCCAAAAGCACCTTTAAGGATATTCATAATCTCAGTCTTTACAACGCAGCTGGTTTAAAAGTTGTTGATATTGACCCTTTAGGATTTGCTATCACCTATAAGTACAATGAAAGGGGATTGCTTATTCAAAAACGTGGCTTTTCCACAGCATTAAGTAAGGAAGTATTAGCAAGCATCAATGAAAAGACATTTCTTAGCGCTCTTGCACTCAAAGAGAAATCGTCTGACCATGTCACGAGTTATCTTTACAATGATCTGGATCAATTAATTGAAGAGCGCTCGCAAAATGGTTTACTGACAAAATTTCGCTATGACGAAAAAGGCTTAATTCTTGAAAAAATAATTACCGATACCAAAACAGCTGAAATTCGCGGGCAGATTTTCCGCTATGATGCTATGGGCAGAGTGAGCCAACGTTTAGATGAGATTGGGGTTCAAGAATTACTAAAAGCGGCTGCGCCCACTCCAGAAGAATGTGAAGGAATCTGGCAACGGCATGGCCTTCATTACCGTTATGATTTAGCTGGGAGATTAATAAGTCTTACAAATGGACTGAATCAAACGACCCATTATTATTATAATGAAACTGGATTATTGAATTATGCGCTGAATGCTGAGGGCCGGGTGACCGAATATCAATATAATTCGTTTAACCAAATGGTCATGACGCGCCGTTACAGCAAGTTGCTGAAAGAAACAGCGATCTCGTCTGCCGATCTTGTGGATCGTGTAAGTGCTCTGCAAGATGCCGCAGTGGATGAAATCACTTATTATGAATACAACACATTAGGGCAATTAGTAAAAAAATTAACAGGTAGTAGGGCTCAGCAAACGACCCAATATAATGTTTTTGGTGAACTAGAAGAAACGCATGTAAGTATCAATTCTTCTCAGGAAGTAGTGACCCAGTACCATTATGATCGACGTGGATTGCTGCGTTATCAAGTGGATAATCTAGGGGGATTTAACCGCAAAACAGAAATTCAGTATGATGTTTTTGGGCGTATTGAAAAGACGATTGACGGTCGAGGAGGAGTAACGAGTTACAGCCTAAACCGCCGCGGCGAACGCGTTATGGTTGAAGATCAAGCAAGGTATAAAAAGCAATTCGCTTACGATGCATTTGGCCGTATTCTCTCAGAAACGAATAATGCTTATAGAGCGATTAATTTCTTTGTTTATGATGACCAAAATAATACTCTTACTCTCGAACACCCAGAACAAAAAACCAAAATAGTTACCCAATTCAATGTATTTGGTGACAAAATCACAGTTACCGATGCTAACGGCCAAGTGACACACTATGCCTTTGACGCGAAGGGACAATTACTGAGCGTGAGTGCCCCTGAAGGGGTTAGCAAGCACTACCTTTACGACGAAGCAGGTCATTTAGTTTGGCAAGACAGCAATGGACAAGCGATCCGCTACAGCTATGACGCGGAGGGGCGTGTCTTAAGTAAAACGGTCGCCCCAGACGGCTTAGCACTGACAACTCGGTATCGCTATGATGGTGTTGGGCGTCAGTTGGAAGTGATTGAAGCGAACGGCTTATGTAAACAATTTAGTTACGATAATTGCGGCAACCTGATTCAAACCCGCATCGATCCTAAAGGACTTAACCTCACAACGGATTTTTTTTACGATGATCGCGGATTGCTTCTTAGGCAAATTGAATTTAATCCGCAAGGTAAAAATAAAGTTACAGCCTACGAGTGGGATGCATTGGAAAGGCGTAAGGCAACCATTCTTGATCCAGAAAGTTTAAAGTTGACTACGCGCTATGAGTACGACGAGAATGATAATCTTATCAGTGAAACTGATGCGAACAATAACACGCGTCATTTTCTTTATGATGGGAAGAATCAGTGCCGTTTTCAAATCGATGCCCGCGGTACAGTGACTGAACATATCTATGATGCAAATGGCCACGAAGAAAAAACGATTGCCTATGCAAACCGCATCCCTGCATTGGATAAATACACAGAAGCGAATCTTCGTTTAGTACTAAAACCTTCAGAAAATGACCAATATCAATTCCGACTTTATGATTTTGCAGGGCGCGTTACTGTCTATTTCGATGCTTTAGGTTACGCGACTACCTATGCCTATGATGGTAATGGTAATTTGGTGCACATGACTCGATTTGCCAACCCCCAGTCATTGGATATGCTTAAAGCCGGAAATTTAGTTTTGCCTAAGAGTAAGAAAGAAAGAGATCGCCATCAGTATTTTGCCTACAATGGCCTAAACCAACTGATTTATCAACTTGACGAGAAAAATTATCTTACTCAATTTAGTTATAATTCTTCTGGGCAATTAATAGCCAAAGCCCGATTTGCGCAATGCCTAGCTCTTGAAGGAAAAGTTGTTTCGTCGGAAGTTATACGCGCAAACATTAAGTCCTCTTCCACAGATCAATACACTCTTTATGCTTATGACACTGCCGGCCGCTTAAGTCATGAATTAAGCGCTAACGGTATTGCTAGAGCTTATTTTTATGATGGAGCAGGTAATATCATTGCCAATTTACAGTATGCAGTACCTCTTGAGCATTCCACCTTAAGGGATGATTGGCAAAATCAGATCTTAACAAGTGGTCAGGATCGATTAACGCGTTTCGTCTACGATGCAGCAGGGAGGGAAGTATATCGGGTTAGCGCTGAAGGCCGTGTTTTGGAGAGGCGTTACGATGCTTTAGGCAATGTCATTAACGAAATCGTCCATCATGAACGGTTTGTTATATCAAGTGGAGTTAAAAGCGATTTGCGACAAATTTTAAAAGCTGATGAGCAAGCGATTATCACGTCCTTTACGTATGATGATGTTAGCCGTCTCGTCGCTAAAACAGATGCTAAACAACAAACCACGCGCTATCGCTATGATAACAATAGTAACTTGCTAGCTAAAAATGAGGCTAATTCAGCCGAATGGACATATGTTTATGACGAGGCGAATCAGCTCATTGAAACACACTCACCAAGTACGTTAATCATGAGCCTAGAGGCCGGGCAATGGTTAGCAAAAACTCGTTCCATCCTAACGCGAAATAGCTATGACAGTTTCGGCAATGTCATTTCAACAATTCGAGATGTGGGGGGGGAAAACCAAGTAACCCGTTATGTTTATGATAACAATAACCGCAAAATAAAAACGATCTATCCCGATGTGCTATTGAACATTGCCAGCAATAAAGCGAGCCCCGATCGTCAAGAACAAGCGCAAACATTAACCGAAGTGCAAGAATATAATGCTTTTGGTGAAATAGTTGCTAGTCAAGATAGGGCAGGCAACTGGCGTTATAATGCTTACGATAGTAAAGGACAATTATTGTATAGCTTGGATGCCAAAGGTGCATTAACAAGGTTTACTTATGATGCTTTTGGCAATGTAGTGTCGAGGACGCGTTATGCCAAAGCCTTGAGCTGGTCTAAAGACCTGGATTGCAGCAGTGAGGCATTTGCCGAAGCTGCACTTCCAAGTGCCTCTGATCGCGAAGAGTTTTATCAATATGATTTAGACAACCGTTTAATCGAAAAATCCCAAAGTCCAACCCGCACTTACAATGCCGCGACGAATCATTATGATACTCTTAGGCCGACCACACGCACCAGCTATAATGCGTTTGGTGAAATCACTCAGGTTGCCATTAAGCGTAATGAAATCGATTGGGCAATAACAAACTACTATTACGACAAGGATGGCTTAAAACAAGCCTGCTTGGATGCAGAGCACTATCTGACCACTTACACGTACAATACTTCCGGCAAACTGACTGACGAAATTCAGTATGCAAATCGAGCAAATTCTTGGGATAAAAGCCAAGTTATTATTCCTGAGTTGAGTGTGAACGATCGTCATGTGGTTTTTACCTATGATGTATTAGGGCAATTAACCAGCAAGACATTAAAAAAAGTAAGTTGTCAGCGGCTCATTAATGGAAGCAATCGTTATGAAACGATCATCGCCGATGTAACAACTAATTATACTTATGATGCATTGGGAAATTTGACATCCATCACTGATGCTTTAGGTTATACCGCTTATTGTTATTACAATGCTCTAAATCAATTAATCGCTAAAGTAGGACCCGCGACATCAAAAGGCCGAGCTGCAACAAGTTATAGCTACGATGCTTTAGGGCAGCTCGTTGAGGTCACTCGTTTTGCTCATGGTGCTGCCTATGCCGACAAAGAACATTATGTATTGAACGGTGTTTCAGCTGAAGATGTTACTACGCATGCTATCTATGACAGCCAAGGGAGGCTGCTTACAGAAATTGATGGTTTAAATCACGCCATTCAATATAGCTATGATGCGAACGGTCAAAGGGTAAGAAGTTGGCAAGTCGTGTCGCAGGTTGATGGTTCGCATAGGTTGATTGATAAACGCTACGCCTATGATAAAGAAGGACATTTAGTACAAACTGCAACCTACAAAAATGATGGCCAGCCCATGACGGAAGATGCTGTTTATAATGCTTTTGGTGAAACGGTTGCCAAAGGAATAAACGGCAATTTAACTATTCATATCGAATATGACCATCTAGGTCGGGTTCGGCGCTCAAACACCCAAGGTTTTTATCAGATTTATGTATACGATTTAATTGACCATGTTACCCAAGTAGTGACTTCTACCAATGCCTATTCTGAAGAATATGATAACCATGGTGTGGATTTATCCAGCGACCGATTCAACGAAACCGAGCAATTTACTGAAGACCAGTGGCGTTTTAATTTGCAACGCCAAAATAATATCTATGATGGGCTTGGTCGTACTTTAAGCCAGCGTAAGGAATTTACTGTTCACCCAGAACAAATTGGACAAAAGGACCGTTTAGAAATCGTACAGCAGTCACAGCAAGTTGACCGGTGGGGTAATATCTTATCGCATATCAGTGCACGGGGGTTTGAAACACGGTATGAATACAATGCATTTGACCAAGTGATTAAGCAAGAGCTTCCAGAAACGGTTGCTTTTGATGAAAAGATGGTTGCACATTCACTTAAACCCACTCTTTATTATGCTTATGATGCATTAGGTCGTGCCATTGCAATGACTGATGCAAATGGACATATCGTAGGGAAAATTTTAGATGCCGAAGGGCGAATACGGGCTGAAATTGATGCGAAAGGGAAGATGCGATTTAAAGACTACAATCTTTTGGGGCAACTAGTCTCACTTCAAAATGAGTTAGGCGGTTTAACGACGTATGCTTACGATAAAGCGAACCGTTTAGTAAGTGTAAATTCTGCAAAAGGCAAGCAAACTTATGTTTATGATGAGACAGGTGAATTAATCGTCCAATCGAATGCGCTTGGGCAGTCTTTGTTATTTTGGTACGACAATCTAAATCACCAAATTGCTAAAAAAGACACCAGTGGCCGCATGACTTATGCAAAATATGATGATGCGGGTCATAAGACTTTCGAACAAGAGGCGAATAGCCTTAGTCAATCCTGGAGCTATGACACAAACGGCCGTTTGCGATCTCATACCGATTTAGGTGGACATATTACCGCCTACGAATACAATAAAAATGGACTTTTATTGGAAGAAACTTCGACAACCGGTAAAAGCATCAGCTACCGCTATCGAGGGAACGGTGAGCTTTTATCCTATTCCGATAATGCCTGCGAAGAGTCTGTCTTTTACTCCTATGACGCGGATGGCAACATAATCTCAAAAACAGCATCACGCCCTCTCGAAAAGCCAGATGGTTGGATACGTGAAACAGATGGGTATGCTTATGACACTAACGGGCGGTTAATTGCAGTCAGGCGCCACCGTCCTAATGACACTGATAATCGGTTCCCAGAGAAGGAGCATGCACTTTTAAATATTGATTATCACTATGATGCAGCTGGTAACATTCGCCATACTTCCGTGGAGGCAAATTATACGGGCTACCAAAAAGTGAGGCGGGATGATTATTACACATATGATGCGAATAACCGTATGTTGATTAATAAGGGCGGCTTCGTCAATGGTGGAATCATCGTCAGCGACTCGCAAAGCTCTTACCTGGATTATGATGATGCTGGGAATATTAAAAGTGCATGGAAATTTGAGAACGGGGCATTACAACAATACAATTACAAGTATAATAATTTAAATCAATTGGAGTCGATTAGTAAGAATGGCGGCTTATTAAAGACGATACAGTATGATGCGATAGGCCGAGTTGACGAAGAGCGCTTATATGATGTGTTTGCTCATGCTGCAAGCATCACTCGAATGATTTATGACAGGGATCTCCTTCAATATCAAACCACAAGTACTCTTGTCGCAGGCACTTGGCAAGAAACCGATAAGAATCAATATTATTACGATGCGGTCGGTAATTTAGTGGATATAGCGAACCAATTTTACCAAAACGGAGTGTGGTATCAGCGCTATCATCACTATACCTATGAACATTGGGGTAGCTATTTGCAATCGATGGACATAGCCTCTTTGTCTATTAATAATGGTCAGCTCACTCAGGGTTTAAGCGTACGTCATTATGATGTAAATGGCCAACTTTCTAACGCGGTCGATATCCCGATAACAGGTAGTGGCGGCATACCCAGTAGTATTGATTACAAAATCAGTACGCTTGAAGGAATCCGTGGTAGAAAAGAAGGCAGTGGGCAAACGAATTATTTAACAGTGGCTGGCAAAACGATTGGCGATTTACGATTAGATAGTGATGGAACCCAGCACTTGAATGTCTATGGCGGCTTTAGTCCAACAGGCAGCCAACGGGCTGGTTCGTTTGCGGCTTATTTCGGGGATTTTGCTCCTGCCTTCATGAATAGTACTGCTGAGTTTTTGCAAAGGGAAGCGTTAGGTACTCAGAGCAACGAAATTCCAGTAAATACGCCTCAAGACAATATAGGAGCCTATACGGTACAGGCAGGAGATAATTTAGAGAGTATCGCACTCCAAATTTATGGTGATAGCAGTTTTTGGTATCTTATCGCAGACGCTAATGGTCTTACAGATAAGTTAGGGGGACTCCACAATGGCCAGAGGTTGGTTATTCCGCCAGTTGCGACAAGACAACATTTAAACAATGCAACCCATCGTGTCATCAGCAGTAGCGATTTAATTGGTGACACTTCCCCGACTGTTCCGATGTCTCCCTTATCTACTCCTGCACCGTTAATCCCGCATAGAAAATCACATTCATTGTTTAAGAAAATAGCAGTTGCCGCTGTAACTGTCATTGCTACGGTATTGGCTGCCGCTGCTTTTGCAACACTAGCAGGTGCGATAGGTGCAACCTTAAGCGAAGGGTTAAAAGGTCTTTTACATTTAGGTATGAAGGCATTAGCCGGCCAGGCAATGGGGATGGCAGGCTCTCTGGCAACAGGGTTTGCGGCTGGAGTCACAGGCAACCTCGCAGGCCAGGGATTAGCCAATATTCTAGGTTTACAAAAAGGGCTCAATTTAAAGGGGTCTTTAGTAACAGGCCTTTCTACTGCAGCATCTGCAGGAATTCTGAATGGTTTAAATTCAAGCGAAGCTTTCACAAGCCTCCTTGGGAAATTCGACAAGCTCTCCCCCTCAGGGTTTAGTGTCTCCTCAGCAGCGGAGATGATGGGAGAAGATGCAGTAAGCCAGGGCGTTAGCTTGGCACTGCAAAACCATCAACATTTTAGTTGGTCAGAATTAGGGGCAAAAGGAGTGTTTGGAGGAATTGCAGGGAGTAAGCAAGGGGAGAAGTTTAGCAAATCATTAAACAGGAATCTCGGTGAAGGTGCAGGAAGTGTTATCCATTCTGAGTTAAATGCATTAGCCACCGACGGGTTGCAAAGTGCAATAAGTGGCGGCGGTTTTAATGCAACTCAAGTGCTAAGTGATAATCTGGGTTCAGCAATTGGCACCGGGTTGATTCGATCACAAATTGCCCAAACAAAACCCAGTCAACCGTCTCAATTGTTCCAGGAAATAGAAGAAGGGGAATACTGTCCCTTCCCTCAAGTGCCACCGGAAGAAATGTCGACCATTCCGGCAGGCACTTATGGGCAATCTAATCAAGATGAAACAGCAAGTCGCCAAGTGTATGAATCCATTAGTGAGAAAGCGAATGAATTATGGAATGATTATGGTGATACCCTGCTGACATACGGACCTAAATTGTTCGGGGTTTGGGGGGAAAAATCAGCAGGAGTAAGTACGGAGAGTGATTTATCAGTTGGTTTATCGACATTTGTAAAAGATTCATCAATAAACTGGATGCGGGAACTAAGTTCTACCATTTGGGAAAAAGGAAAAATAGGGAATAGGCTAACAGGCGTTGAACAAGTAGGAGAGGGGGTAATAGAAATGGCAGGTGCGGCAGCACTGGAAGGCAGCTCGGCAGGCCTATCAACCCCACTCAGCTACCTCCTTGGCATCCACGCTGCAGATAAAATCGCAACCGGCCTAAAAATGACAGCAACAGGAGAACTAGCCCAATCTCAAACGCTAACCGCCCTACAAAAAACCAATCTTACGGAGCAAAATATCACCCTCATAGACGATACTTTCTCAGCAGCGACAATTGTCGGTGGAGCAAAAAGGCTCGCATTTAAAGTTGGGAAATATGGCGAAAAAAGCTATTATAACTTCAACCAAACCTCAGTAATGGCAAGTCTTACCTCCTGGAGAGCAAGAAGAGGGGTAGAGTTTAGTAGCGTTATAGGGAGCGGGATGCTAGGTGGACTTTCAGGAGCTTACGGGGCTTTTGCTTCTGGGGGAAATAAATATGATGTTGGGGTTGGGGCTTTAGCGGGGGCGGTTATTTCGATGGGAGGAGAAATAAACCGTTTTAAAACAGTTTTAGGCAATCCTTATATAGCTTCTGGATTATCAAATCTCATTGGCCAATATGCTGCTCATCTACGAGATCCAGCAAATAACCATTACAGCCTATTCTCTTTTGGTTTTGTATTGTTGGGGGCAGGGGTTTCGAATGCAATCAGTAAACCTATAAGTGTGAGGGTTACAAAAACTATGATTGATTCCATGTTTAATGGATTTTTTAGTGGTATGGGCAGTAATATTGGTAAAGTTACGGGATGGTAATTATGATTTGGAAAGATACTCATTTAAGTAAAAAGCCTGCACTTCCAAGACCGGTTTATGTTGTTATTTCACCTATTCTTTTTATGATGGCCTATTGGGGTATCAATGATTTTGTTTTTAATATGAGCACAAGAGATGGGATTATTTCGGGAATAGTATCGGTTTTTTTAATCTTTTATGGTCTTTGCAATGCGTTTATGATTCTAAAAGGGGGTGAATATGTTGAGCGAATTGAAAAAAAAGAAGATTGTTTTATCCTAACCAATATTTTTAGGAAAAAAATTAATTTCATGGCTTCAGATATCAAGTCGGTTGAAGTTTCGAGGTTTTCAGTTATAGACAAATTTTTAACGGGATTTGCTAAACATATTCCAGGATTAGACTTAATTTTAAAGGACGGAAGTAAATATTACATCACTTCAGATATGGAGAATATTGAGTCATTAAAAGAGCACCTTCTTGAAAAAGAGAGCATTGCATATAAATAAACTTAACCTTTAGGAAAACTCTTCAAGTTTGCGGTTTTCCATTGTTCTAGCCTCAAAACCTACACTTCTTATGTTGTATGTAGTATCAATGGTTGATGATTTTTAAGAGACTCAAAGGTTTCTTCTAATTTTTGAAAACATTCGTCCCAAAAAACTATACTGCAAGAGCTGTCGAGAAGGCTTTGTGCTTGCTCAAGTTCTTCACCAGATTGAACAAAATTAATTATTTTATTATTTATAGGAATACTAGGGCTTTTTACTTCAATTAATTTCCCTTTTATTTTAGGGAAAGTTAGCCAACCAGCATAATTCCCTGATTTGTTGATTTTTAAATCGTAAGAAGGCTCAATTTGTACCTTATAATGTAATTCCTCGAGATGAACATTAAAAATAATTTCGTACATATTAGGTACTAATGCTCCTGGCGTTCTGGCCGCTGCTTCAAGAAAAATTAATTCTCCTGAATCTTCTTTTCGAAATATTTCTATGTGGAAAGCAGAGGAGAAGAAGCCAAGATTAATTAAAATGTTACGACTAAATTCTTCTAGGCTAGTAAGTAGTTTTTCATCCTTGACAGGTATGCTGCCCATAGGACTTCCTTTGGAAAACCTTGCCAGAGGATAAGCATATTTACCTGCCATAAAAAATCTAATTTCATTGTTATGGACGAGCATATCACAATGATACAAATCGCCTTCGATGTATTCATCTACCTCAAATTCATATGGCACAACTAAAATTTGTTCGACAGCTGATTTTAAAGTATTAAGATCTGTTATGTAATGCGTTCCAATGCTACTCACTAAATCGATAGGTTTGATAAACATTGGAAATCCAATTTTATTTATTAAATGCTGCAAGTATTTTGGGGGATTGTTTTTATATTCGGATTTATTAAATTGAATAAAATTAGGGGTTCTTATTTTTCCTTGAAGCTTATTCTTTGACACTATTTTGTTAACAAAAGGCAGAAGCTGCTCTGTTTTATTACCAGGAATACAATATTTTTCACGTAGTTGAGCACAAACGAGTTGAGTACTTTCTTCATTTGTTAATAGGTTAATATTTTTTCTGCCATACAAACGAATATATTTTAACAAAATGGGTTCTACTTCTTTAAAGCTAATCTGATGAAAATTTCTAGTAATCATGTGAATTTCGTCGAAGCAACTTCGGTTCTCATCAGATAAATTTTTTAAGGAATAATCACTGCCAATTAGAATAAATTTAGAATTATTTTGTTTTAGATTTAAAAAATTAGATTTTATTCCTATTACATTATATATAAAAATATAGACCTGCATTTATTCCCTCAAAGAGTGAATTTCCTCGAATTGACTAATATATCACATTTTCATTTGGCCTCATAATTTCCAGTTCGAACAAACTAAATATTTGTAACTTGAAATAATTACAGGTTAATTATTTAATGTTCACGGTGTTTTTCTAATTTCTAAACATGCGGAGCAAAAACAATACTTGGTGTTTACTATCTGCAAGTTTTAAAAAAAACAGCTATACTTATCGAACTAGTTAAAAAATTTAATATATTCAAGGACTATTTTAATATCATTAATGATGAACTCTCGTTTAAAGTTGAAGAATAAATCAGACATTATTGAACTGCTTTTCAATAGCATGCCTTTTTCTTACGTTTTTTGGAAAAACAAGCAAGGTGTCTACTTAGGAGCGAATACGAATCAAATTAAACTTTTTGGAAAGGCTGGAAAGGATTTTATTGGTAAAACTATTTTCCAGGTACTTAAAGATCCAGATTCGGCTAAGTTAATTGATGAGATTGATAATCGAATAATGCAAGATGGCATACCCGCTATTCTGGAGGAGCCAGTAGTTACTCCACAAGGAGAAAAAAAATTCTTCCTTTCGCAAAAACAACCTATTAGAGATCATAACAATGTAATAATAGGACTCCTTGGATTTTCCATAGATATAACCGAACGCAAAAAAATGGAAGAAGAGTTGCGTAAAGCCAAAGAATTAGCGGAAGCAGCCAATAAAGCAAAAACCGAGTTTTTAGAAAACATGCGTCATGATATTCGCACCCCGCTCTCTGGGATTGTTGGTTTTGCGGATATTATTAAAATGGAATCTAATAGTCTGCAAGTCAAAGAATACGCCGAAAATTTAGTTGCCTCGAGTCATGCTTTACTTAATTTACTGGACGAAGTGCTGGAGGCTATTAGGGTTAGTTCCGGGGAAATTCCTAAATTAAAGAAAAAATTTAATCTACAGAAAACATTGCAGCAAATTATCGAACTTAATCGCGCCAAAGCTGCCCAGAAAAGGCTTAAAATGACTTTCGATTATGATCCTCATATTCCTCGGTATTTAATTGGAGATAAGATACGTATTCATCGCATTGTTTTGGAGTTAGTTGCCAACGCACTAAATTTTACCGACAGCGGGTTTATTAAGTTGTTTGCATCACTTGCAAAACGCAACCACCGCGAAATCATTGTCCGGCTCATTGTGGAAGACTCAGGAATTGGCATCCCTAAAGACAAACAACAAGAAATATTTTTACAATTTAAGCGATTAACCCCTTCTTATCAGGGTATCTATAAAGGCGCAGGCCTTGGTCTTTCTGTGATTAAGCAATTTATAGACGAATTAAGTGGTGAAATTTATGTCGAAAGCGAGCCTGGAAAGGGTACCCGATTTACCTGTATTTTGCCGCTTCAAGAATCCCTCCTTGACGATGAATTCGGCGTTGATAGCGAAATGGAAAACGCCATCGATAAGCCCTATGAAACTACCTATGCCCAAGAAATAAAGCCTATTCAAAACGAATCGACAAAAAAACATCGTGTTTTGATTGTCGAGGATAATGCCATTGCTCAGACTGTAGCAAAATCCATTTTAGCCCAATTGGATTGCCAAGCCGATGTTGCCGAAAGTGGGAATAAAGCAATCGAAATGTGGAAAGCAAAGTCTTACGATTTGATTTTTATGGATATTGGTTTACCTGATTTAGACGGATATCAAGTAACCCATCTCATTCGTGTTCAAGAACTGGCAAAAAAATCCCATACACCCATTATTGCACTGACAGCCCATGCAGGGGAGGAAAATAAAAAACGCTGTATCGATGCTGGAATGAATGCGGTTCTCACTAAGCCATTGACTGCAAAGAGTTGCACTGACATCGTGGATGCCTTCATTCCGGGTAGACATCACAATAGAGTCCAACAAGAGTCTTCAGACTACCATTCTGATTTGCCGGAGCAAGCAGAGGATTTATTCAATCTTTCCCCCTTTCCACTCTTAGACATTGATGAAGGTGTTAGAACAACTGGGAGCGAGGATGCATTGGCCGAAATGTTGGTTTTTATGATGGATGAATCGCTGCCAAAAGATTTGTCTGAAATGAAGAAGGCGCACGAAATTGGCGATTGGGATAAAGCCCAGCAACTTGCCCATAAAATTAAGGGTGGGGCTGTTTATGTGGGAAATGTTAGAGTGAAAGTGGCTTGCCAATACCTTGAGCGCTATTGGAAAACGGGGCAGCGCGATTTACTAGAGAAGCTTTATCAGCAAATTTTGTGGGTGATTGAGGAAAGTCTACAGGAAATTTCTTATTGGCTAGAAAATCGTTAATGATCGAAGCTAAAAATGCAATTCTAAGCTTGGGTAGGTTGCCCTACGGATTAAATCAGTAGTTTGTTTTTTAAAGCAATGATTTTCTTAGTGGGTGGGAAGGACTATTTTTTATCCATTTTTCCAGAGCTTAATTAGATAACTCCTTAGAGTTTTTTGTAGTCTACAAAAAATTTTAGGGACGTTACCTAATGTAATTTTTATTTTTCATCTCTCGCATGTCCTGTGGGTCCAAAAATCAGACGATTCGTTATCTCACAACCGACCAGTTTAGGCACTATAACCCTAAGATTAAACTGAGAGATTTAGCTTCGGCGTAAAGCCCAAAGATCGTCCAAAGGGAAAATTTTTTACTCGGGTTGACAATTAAACTATAATTAGAGCACCTCGATAATTAAATTTAGTATGTCAACAATAAGAAAATTATGCCTATCTATCTGTCCAGAATGTCTTCTTTATATTGGCAAAATTTAAGCTCAACATGTAAGAATAATTTTGCATCTGCTTTTGGAAAAAAAACGAATTATTTTAGCTGCTCTTTACGAGGGGTGGGCGCATTATGAGAAAATACCATGCACCCAATAGCTTGTTACCTTTTTATCTTGCTGAGCAGGGTCGGACTAATAATTCGCAAAACAGATACAATTTATGTTTTTCTTATTACTTAACTAGTGAAAGCCAAGTTACTTTGTTAGTGGAGATGCTGCAAAAGTTAATTAAGTTGAAGGCGCACCTACGGCAAACATTTACCCTTGAGCATGATACGTTAGTTGCTCGTATCCACAATGAATTACCCGCAAACATTCATTATATTACCTCGAGCGCAGCCGAGCTTGATAATCTTGAAAGAACACTTGTAAACGAACCGCATGATTTCGCAAAACACTCAGCAATTCGACTCAGTATAATAAAGATAACCGACAGAAGCAGTTATCTGGCATTTTTTAATATTCATCACATCCTTATGGATGGACTTAGCCTTGATGGATTCATAAATGATTTAAATCAATTAATCGAAGGCAAAAGCGTAGCAAGTGAAAGTGCAGACGATTACATAGCAAAGGTAAAAAATGAGACGGCTTTGCAACAGGATATCAATAATCCTGAGTTAGATGCCTATCTTCAGGAAGTTTATGATATTGCTGATAATATGGAATATCAAATAACTCATAATAATTCGGAGCTTTGCTATTTTACCCGCGCGATGCCCCAAGATTTGCGTCAAAAGCTAATAAGTGCAAGCAAGGAGTATACCCTCAGTATTTTTAATTTATTGTTGTTAGCTTGGGGGGTGTTTATTTGTAAGTTAGGCAACCAAAAAAGCATCCTGATCAATTATCCAGTGAATATTCGCAATGATAAATCAATACCAGGTTGTTTTATCAACTTAAATGTTTTGCCATTGCGCCTTGCGCCAGAAGAATCCTATCTAACTTTAATCAAGCAACAAAGAGATAAACTTCCTTTTTATAGATTGCTTTCAAGGATTGAGCTGCGCAATAGACTACACTTTGCTCCTACTTCGAGTTTTGCAAGTTCGAATTTCGCAAAACCTGCGAATATTATCATTGATAACCAATCCTTCCCAGGCAAAAGCTACCCGCAAATTGCGAATGCAAATTTAAGCGTAAAGTATAAAGAAGAAGGAGATTTGTTCTTATTTAGTATGGATGTTTTGTCAGATTTGTTTCCGGATTATGTTTCATCTTCCCTTCTTCCACGTTTTTTTAATTACTGCAATAAATTATTGGATAATCCAACGGTAGCATTATCAACTATTGATTTAACTTTTGAACGGGAAAAAAAATTAATTCTGTCCGAATTTAATCAGACATTACAAGGCTTTCCTCAAGGAGAGACACTTATCGATCTTTTCGAAGCGCAAGTGGAAAGAACACCTGATAGGATCGCACTTGTTTTTGAAGGGATTAAGTTTACTTACGAAGAGCTTAATCAAAAAGCCAATCAGCTTGCCCATTACCTGGCCATCCAACATCAGGTCAAACCAGACGACATCATTGCGCTACTGCTGGAAAGAAATGAACACATGTTGATGGCTATCTTGGCAGTTTTAAAAACGGGTGGTGCTTATGTACCGCTTGATTTAAGTTACCCCTTCGAACGAATCGAATATATTCTTGACGATACAAAAGTTAAAATGGTGCTCACGAATGAAATTCACCGCGATAAATTAGCTCCCCTCATTAATTACCGTGATTATGAATATAAAGCAGGGACTATCCGGGTTGATATTATTGCAATCGACAGTTACGGAATTCAAAAAAAATTAAGTGAGCTTGATGTAACTAATGTCATTACTGCTGACACAAGTGCCAATCTTGCTTACGTCATATACACGAGCGGAACAACTGGCCAACCTAAAGGAGTAATGATTGAACATAAAAGTGTGATCAATACTCTCTATGCTTTGAATTGGGTTTATAAGAAGGATGACAATGCTGATAAGCCGTTAAAAATTACCGCTTTCACTAGTTATGCTTTTGATGTCTCCGTTTCAGAATTTTTTGTACCGCTTTTGCGTGGGGACGAATTGCATCTTTTGAGTAATACATTAAGAAGGGATATATTAGCAACAAGTAAATATATTAATGAGCATGAAATCAACTACGTTTATCTACCGCCTGTTTTACTGGCCAATTTACCCCGTATTAAATACCCTTCTTTACAAGCAATCATTTATGCAGGCGAGCCCTGTGATAGGGAAACAGCACATTATTGGTCAAATAAGGTCAAGCTATATAATTACTATGGACCTACTGAAGCATCTATTTATGCAACAGGCAAACAGATAGAAGTTGATGAGGTGAATTTAATTGGTAAACCTATCGCCAATACGACAGCCTATGTACTCAACCAAGAAAGACAACCGCTTCCAATTGGCATTGTAGGTGAGCTCTATATTGGTGGGCAGGGACTTGCAAAAGGCTACTTAAATAAACGCGAGTTAACCGCAGAACGCTTTATTGCAAATCCATTTCAGACTGAGGATGAAAAAATCCGAGGGGTCAATAGCCGCCTCTATAAGACTGGTGATTTGGTCCGCTGGCATCCAGACGGTAATTTAGAATACTTAGGACGTAATGATTTTCAAGTAAAAATAAGAGGGTATCGGATTGAACTAGGCGAAATTGAAAATGCGCTCCTCAGTTATCCTGATATCAGACAAGCTGTGGTGCTTGTAAAAAATTTTGCCGATACGGACGATGCGTCAGTTACTCACAACATTTTAGTTGCTTATTATGTTTCCCCTGAAAGAATAGACCAGCACAACCTTGATGCCCATCTTACCCTCTACTTACCGGATTATATGCATCCGAGTGCAATGGTGCATTTAACCCAATTACCGGTGACACCTAATGGCAAGTTAGATAGAAATGCGCTCCCTATGCCAGAGTTAACCCTAACCCAGAATTATATTGCACCAACTAACGATAAAGAAACTTTAGTTTGTGGCGCTTTTGCCAAGGTCCTGAGTTTGAGCAAAGTGGGAATTGATGATGATTTTTTTAAAATAGGGGGGAACTCTATAAGTGCTATTAGTCTTGTAGCTACCCTACAAGTCAATTTTAATATTAATGTAATGGACATTTTTAACCTAAAAACGCCCAAAAAAATTGCTAAGAACATCCCCTTTATTAAAGATAATTTGAAACATCATTTGGAAAAAATTCGCACTGATTACCTGGAAAAAGCGCACTGCGTATTAAATGAAGCACCATTTCAGAAAAAACTAGATCACTATTTTGAAAGCATTCAGCATTTAGAAATTACTTCTCTTAAAAATTCCGTAAGCCATGTGCTGCTTACTGGTGCTACGGGCTTTTTGGGGTGTAATTTACTTCATACCTTTTTAACCACAACTGATTACAGTGTTTTTTTGTTAGTCCGAGCTAATTCGGATCATGAGGCCTTTGAGCGGGTCAACAAGAAGTTTGAGTATTATTTTGACAGTAATTTACTCCATTTCCATAATAAACGCCTGTTTGTTTACGCAGGCGATATTGAGAAAAAAGATTTAGGGATTTCAAAGGAAACCTATCAAACACTAGTGACCCAAATTGATAGTATTATCCATTCAGCAGCACTCACCAAGCATTACGGCGAATACGACACATTTTATTTGGCGAATGTGCAAGCGACAAGTCATCTTTTAGAGCTTTGTAAGTTAACTCACTTAAAGCATTTTCATTATATTTCGACAACTTCAGTGCTAAACGAAGGCTATATTCCCAATTGTGACTATTATATTTTTACCGAAGATGATGAAGGTAACAATTTAGAAGATCGCACGAATATTTATGTCAAAACGAAGTATGAAGGGGAAAAAATTGTTATTAAGTACAGAAAACACGGGGTTATTGGCAATATATATCGTGTAGGCAATTTAGCCTTTATAGCGTCTAACCAGAAAGCACAAGAAAACAGTAATGAGAATGGTTTTTTTACTCGCCTTCGATGTTTAATTAATTTAAAGATGATTGCGCCTGAAATTGGTATTGAGGAAGTTTCGCCAGTTGATTCAACGGCACAGGCCATAGTAAAACTGTTTAATTGCACCGGATTTAATAATACTACCTTTCACGTTTTTAACCCGACTCCCTGTAATTTAAGTGAGATTCTTTCACAAGAGGATACCTTTAATGTTGAGCAAGTGGCTATCGATCAATTTATTACAAAGATTATCAAGCAGTTAGATAATCCGGATTATCACCAGACCATCGAGCTTTTTTTACTTCATCGACGTTGGTTAAATGAGCACCATGATTATTCAACGTCATTTCGAATACTACAAGATAAAACCCAAGCGATATTGAAAAAATTGGGGTTCGATTGGCCTAAACTTACACATGAGATAGTAATCAACTATTTGAAAAAGGAAATGCATCGTGCAAAGCAAGGCGAAAATTCTTGAACTCCTTAAGATAGTTGCCCCTATTCTTCCAGCCCCCATATATTGGGAAGATGTGAATAGTGTGCTTCTAGGAGGAAATGAGGCAGTATTTAATGCGACAGGAGCAATGTTGCCTGAGGCCTACGTGGGTAAAACGCTTTTTGAATTATATCCTGCCGATATGGCAGCCCATATTAAACAGCACAATGAAGAAGTGATGAGAACTGGGAAAATTCTTTCTCAAGAAGAAGCCATACGCGATATTTCAACAGGCGAATTAAAGTATTTTACTGCAATTAAAGCCCCGTTACGTGATGATGAAGGAAATATTATTGGTATTGTTGGCACCTCGATTGACATCACCGAACAAAAAAAATTACTTGATGATTTAAAACTTGCTAAGGAAATTGCCGAATCTGCTAACCAAGCTAAAACTGAATTTATAGCGAATATGAGCCATGACATTCGCACACCGCTCTCTGGCATCATCGGAATGTCACACTTTTTAGAAGAAAACACAGACGATCCAGAAGAGAAACAATACGCATTGTGGGTCAATCAAAGCGGGGAGCAATTACTAAAATTGCTCAATGGGGTCCTTGATGTCGTTTCTGCTGCTCATCTGTCTGAAGGTGATATTGTGGCTGAGAGCATTGATCTTCGCCAAAGCATAGAAGATATTGTCCGGTTAGAAAGACCGACCATCCATGCAAAACACCTTGAATTCAAAGTCGATATTGACGACAGCGTTCCACAATATATTATTTGCGATCGCTTTAAACTAAACCGCATTTTGCTTAATTTGGTTGGCAATGCGATAAAATTCACGCAAAAAGGATACATTGAGCTTGCGATAAAGCAAATTAGCCAATCTGGACGAACTGTTATCTTAAGATTCAGTGTCAGAGATACAGGTCCCGGTATTCCAAAGTCTTTGCAATCGAAAGTCTTTGAGCAATTTTATCGGATTAGTCCGTCCTATAAAGGTGATCATCATGGTCATGGGATTGGGCTTCATATTGCAGAGAAATATGTCGCTTTATTAGGCGGCCAAATCCAATTAGAAAGTGTTGAGGGGCAGGGCACAACGTTTTTTTTTACCCTACCTTTAACCATCGGCCAGGAGGAAAAGGCTGTTCCTTCCACCAGACTATCTCAAAAAATTAAGCAATCATCGTCTCGCCGAATTTCAAATCCCCACGACAAAAAAATTTCAACTCCTATTAATTCGAGTCCTTTGGCAACGCTCTTGTTAATCGAAGATAACGAAATTGCTTTAAGAATGATTGAGGTAACTGCAGAGAAAAGTGGTTGCCATTATGTTTCAACGAATAATGGCGAGGATGCCCTTCAATTAGCTAAATCGAAAAAATTTGATTTAATTATTACCGATATTGGTTTACCTGGTATATCTGGTAATGAATTAACACGCCAAATACGCAAATGGGAAGAATGTGAAGATAAAAAGCCAATCCCAATTATTGGTTTAACTGCGCACGGATTAACCGAAGCAGAAAATGAATCGCTAAAAGCAGGTATGAATCAAGTTATTTCCAAACCAATTAAGTTAACTGTCCTCCAATCTGTGCTTGCTCAATTCCTACCTCAAAAAGAGGGGCTATCTTCTTCAACAGAGGCTGAAAAACAATTTTTAGGATTGGATTTACCCGATACGAAGGAAGAGTTGTTTAAGCTCGATGGTTATCCTTTACTGGATGTGCAAGAAGGTATTTCTAACCTTGGCGAAGAGATTATTTTAAGGGATTTGCTTAACTCTATGATTTCAGAAGAAATACCTAAAACGATAACTCGCTTAGAGGAAGCCTATAAAGCACAGAATTGGGAATCAATTGAAAAATTGGCACATCATTTTAAAAGTGCTGCTCTTTATTGCGGGACTACTAGGTTAAAATACGCGTGTCAATATGTGGAGCGATATCGCAAAGCGGGGCATGAGGAATTATTAGATGAGCTTTACCATCAGCTCATAAACGTCATCCAGAAGACGAACCACCACATTCGCGAGTGGTTAAAGCCTATACCGTAGTTTTCCCTTTATATTCCCAATATTAATTGGCAAAAGTTTAGCAAGGATTAAAAAATGATGAAAAAGACATGGTTTATAACAGGTGCATCTCGTGGTATCGGGGCAGAAATAGTAAAAAAATCACTTGAGGCGGGTGATAATGTTGTCGCAACCGCGCGTGAGGCAAGTAAACTAATATCCCAATTTGGGAATTTACCTAACTTACTTTCACTAACACTTGATGTCACCATTGCAGCGCAAATAGATGTTGCTGTAGACGCTGCCATTAAAAAATTTGGCCATATTGATGTGCTTGTTAATAATGCAGGCTACGGTCATCTGGGCGTTTTTGAAGAGTCTACCCCCGAAGAAGTTCGCGCTGAATTCAATACTAATGTGTTTGGTCTCATGGATGTAACGAGATCAATTATACCCCTCATGCGTGAGCAACGCCGAGGACATATTTTGAATATTTCGTCAATTGCTGGACTTCGAGGAAATTTTGGAGGTGCGCTTTATAATTCCAGTAAATTTGCTGTTGAAGGATTTTCCCAATCTATTGCCGAGGAATTAGCCCCTTTTGGGATATATGTAACCGCCGTTTCCCCCGGATTTTTTAGGACTGATTTTCTTGATCAACGATCTGTTAAACACCTAAATCGCTCGATTAATGACTATGATCAGGTGATGAATGACTATCAAGCATTCATTAACAACCGCTCACATCAACAATTAGGCGACCCTAAAAAACTTGCAGATGTTATTCGCAAGTTGGTGGATGTTAAAAATCCTCCCGTGTCTTTTGTAGCAGGCTCCGATGCAGTTGAGTGGCTTGAAAACACGGTTGCGCAAAAAGAAGCAGAACTTAAAGACTGGAAAACGCTGTCATTAACGACTGATGGGGATTGGTAATTGCAATGTTATGAATAATGGATAAGCTCCTTTTTGGAGGCATCCATTAAGCAAGGTCAACCACTTTTTAGCAGCCTCAACAGAAAGAAGGAGTTTCTTTTTTTTGATAGTCTTACGGATGATACTCCATTAAATTGTGCCGTCTTTTCGAGCATAGCGAGGAATCTCCGAAAAATTAGTGCATTGACTACCATTAACTTTTAATTTTTAAACTCGTTGTTTTTTACAAGGGGATTAATGATATCAGAGGAAGATACGCCTGGACTTTTATGCTATTTCGATGCAAAAGATCATGCTCCCGAAAATATGGCGATGATTCGGTATATTACTTCAAAATACCAAAAAAGAAATTTAAAGACATGAGCATAAGGCATCTTCAGTAAAAAGCAGGCTGGACAGGCTCGAGTCTCGATATGATTTTAATGGCGGCATTTTAATGAGATCGTGTTACTTTGCAGGAGATTCCTCGCTGCGCCCGGAAAGGCGCCACATTTTTAATGGGATAGCCGTGAGATTGTCCAACAGATATGTTTATTAATTTGTGCAATAATATACAGTGTGATGTATACATAATTGTTTAATATTGGAAGAAATTTTTGGAGGGAACCAAAATGAGAATGAAAACGATTGTCCTCACATCCTTGGTCTTAAGCGCCTCAGTCGCTTTTGCGGATGTAACCACTCCACCTAAAGTGACTATTCAGCAAGCGCTGTCTGCGGCTGAAAAGGCAGGATATACCGATATTCGGAAAATTAAATACGAAGACGGTCAATGGGAAGTGAAGGGGTTAAACGCTCAAGGTAAGAAGTTTAAGATAAAAATTGATGCAACGACCGGAGCTCTCTCTGAGGAAGACAAAGACTAAATTAGAGCCAATTCCTCGCATCAGGAATACTGATGCGAGCCGTACAGGGACGTGAAAAAAATAAGAAATGAAACACGAATGCCTTAGTACTGTTTTTTATTTTTTGATATTACTTTTCTTATCAAGATTAATCCGCCACTTTTACAAAAAAGAGCCGCACACTTCCACCTCTGATGGCAGTATCGTTATGGCCATAGGTATTTTTTCATTCGATGCGTTGCAACAGCTTTCATTTTGCACCCATAAGTTTAGCCAGGTAGTTACCCTGGAATTATTGATTATTTGGCTATATTTAGCGAGTAGCTATATCAATCAATACCTGCAGGGGTCTTTCAACGTTACTATCAAATGTAAAGTAAGCCAATTTGGGATAGGAACATGGGTTGCCGGCTCGTCAATACTGGCTATGTTAATTTTCCGAGATTTTTCTTGTTACCACTTCGTAGCTTGGATGTGTGCTTTTTTGGCGTTTATTATTTGGTTAATTTACCTCATTCTTGCTGTTTCCAATCTATGGCTTATCGTAGTTCGACAATCCACAGTCCATATTGGAATTATTTTATTGGCCACAGTGAGTACGCAATCAATTGCTTTGTTAACTTATTTTTTGTTCGCAACTTCAATTGGGTTTTTTGCCTATCAAATGCTTATCGTCTTAGGTTATCTATTTTACCTCACGGGGCTTTTTATCATTGGAAGATATCTCCTTCAAATTCAATGGAAGCGCATTGTTTTAGGATGGAATAGCACAAATAGCATCATTCATGGCGCATTGTCCATTTCAGGATTAGCCGCGGCCACCACTGAGATAATGCCTGAAGAAATTATTATTGGTACATGGTTTTTAGCAACCGTCTTTCTTCTTCTTGTCGAAGGGATAAGTGTGATAAAAGGGCTTTATCGGCTTAGAATCGCTGGGTTCACTCAAGGGATACTGGTATACGATGTTTCTCAATGGGCACGTGTTTTTACTTTTGGAATGTATTATACGTTTAATCTTTCTCTCATAGGGCATCACGTGTATACAAATTGTTTTATTAAAGAAATTACCCATTACGGGCAATATGGCGTTGCGGTCATTTTATTATTTGAATTGGTTAATTATTTTAATCACGTTATGAAGGCTAGAGGGTAAATTGAATGATTTAAGCGTTACTTACATGTACTTCACGTACTAAAGACAACCATGCTTTTGCTGCTTCTGAAAGGAACGAATTTCTACGCCAAGTCATAGCCATATTCCATTGAAGTTCACTTTCGTTAAGTAAAAGCGTGTGAATTTGAGTATTATTTCTTTCAGTGGCAATCATTCGTGGCAAAAAAGTAACACCAAGTCCCGCTGAAACAAGTTCTAACATAAAATCAATCTGGCTGCTTTGGGCAACAATCTTGGGCTCGAAACCAGCTCGATGACATGCATCAAGTATAATTCGATGTAAGGCAAAACCACTGCCAAATAGGATGAAGGGTATATCCTTAAGCTCTGGTAAAGAAACTGAACTGTGCGTTGCTAATGGATGGCTAGCTATCAAGAGTCCGACTAAAGGTTCGGAACGGATCAATTGAAATTCAAATTCTTCAGAGATAGGTAATAAAGTCCCGGCAAAGTCTATCTCGCCTGCGCGCAAACATTCTGCAAGCTTGTCACTTCCATGTTCAATAAGTTCCACCTCGATACCAGGATAGCGCTGATTATAGCGGGCAAAGAGAGGGGCAAATAAGATGCTGCTTCCTACCGGCGAAATACCTAGGCGCAAACGGCCTTGCTTCAAGCCTCGGATCTCGTCAAGCTCTTTGAGGAGGTCATCTCGTTCAGCAATCAGTTTGAGGCCTCTTCGGTAAACTATTTCACCGGCCGTGGTAGGTATATTATGCCGCTTAAATCGCTCAATTAAAGGAGTCCCTACTTCATCTTCAAGTTGTTTTATTGCTTTGCTTACTGTGGACTGGGTAGTAAATAGAACCTCTGCTGCTTTAGAAAAACTCCCTTGCCGTACTACCTCAATGAAAACTTTTAAGAGTTTAATTTCCATAATTATTCGATATTGGAATGATTTTAAGTCTATAAATTCATTTTATTCATAATAGCGAAAAGTGTAAACTTAAATGAAGGAAAAACGATCATAACGACCACATATATGACATTGAAATTTCAACAAAACGCGTTATTCCAAGTCGGCTTAGTCTGCTTATTTTGGCTAGTTTGCGAACTCGTCGCTAATTTTGCCGAACTTCCTTTCTCCGGCGGAATTCTTGGCCTAATGGTCGTTTTGTTTCTTCTAATGACAAAGCGCATCAAGCTAGACAATATAAAACGGGGTACGCAATTACTTCTTGGCGACATGTTGCTTTTTTTTATTCCATCCGTCCTTGGTATATTGAAGCATCGTGAGTTCCTTAGTCTGTTAGGGTTGAAGATTCTTTTTGTTATAGTGCTAAGTACAATTTCTGTGATGTTAGTCACTGCTGTGGTCGTTGACTATTGTTATCGTTGGAGAATGAAACATGCTCAGTGATATTCTGGTTGATCCCTGGCTACAAGCAATTTTCTGGTCGATCATCACGATAGGCATGTATTTTATTACCAAGCAGCTCTATCGTCGCTGGGGATTTTGGTGGCTAATGCCAATTGCTCTCGCACCAATCCTAGTTGGTAGCATCGTCCTTTTACTGCATGTAACTTACTTCGATTATTTTCGTGGAACAAAATGGTTGGCGCTGTTACTAGGACCTGCGACTGTTGCTTTTGCAATCCCTATTTATGAGCAACGTGCGCTAATTCGCAAGTATTGGCCTGTGCTTATCATTGGTGTCATTGCAGGAAGTTTAACAGCGATATTATCAAGCTGGGTTTTAGCAACACTTCTGGGGCTTGATGAAAATTTACGCTTAAGCCTATTACCACGCTCTATAAGCACCCCCTTTGCAGTAGAAGTTTCACGCGGAATTGGGGGGAGTCCTGATTTAACCGCTATCTTTGTTATTATTACGGGGATCTTAGGCGCTGTAATTGGTGAGTTCATCCTAACCCGCTTGTCGTTTAATTCAGCACTAGCTAGAGGGGCATTTTTAGGGATTGGAGCACATTCAGCCGGGACTGCCCAGGCGCAGAAAATAGGATATACAGAAGGGGCTATTGCCAGTTTAGTTATGATTTTAGTAGGACTTTTAAATGTATTTCTCCTCCCATTCATTAGCCCGCTTTTCAAATAAACCCAAGATGATTCAGATAGAGCCGGTGTCCTTGTTTTTTATCAAGACACGGCAGGAAGGATGCCGCCTGTGCGAAGATGCACAATGTCGTTGGGTGCCAACTCTTTAGCCGCGATTAATCGCCAATGTAAATCACGAAGTACTCGTGCTTTTAACGCAAGATGATGGCGTAATAAAGCAAGTACTTTATTAGCGCGCTCTTCCTGAAAAAAACTCAATGCGGAGTTAAATAGTGATAAGACAACAAAAAGGGCTAATCGATTAAGTTGTTTTTCTTTCAGTACTGCTTAATCACTGATAGCTTTTCAGTTCCATAATTGTCAATATTTTATCAGGCCACGATGCTTACACTCCGCAAGCATCCAACGTAATCCGGCAGTAATATCAGTATGGCTTAAAATACTGGTACTATCTTCAAAAAAACGGGCTTCACCCTCATAGCATCCAGTAATTGTGCCGTATTTATCATGCCAAAAATAGGTATAAATTAACTCAGTATAATTTGATGTAGACTCAGTGATTGCCCCTAACGGAACAAATTCTTTCTCGTGCGCATGAGCCCCCAGTTCCTCATTAAGCTCACGGATTATTGCTTGAATAGGCCGCTCTTGTCTTTCAATTTTGCCACCGAATTCACAAAGATAACCAGGATAAGCGCTCCAATCATGCCCTCGTTTTTGAAGCAAGATGCGATTATCTTTGGTTAATACAAGGCAGCCTACAAACTGCTTAGGATAATGGCTTTCATTGATGTCTGATTCCATGATTAATTTGACAATTGCAGACATAATATTGTTGTCCTAACTTGGATAATGCTTTAAAAAGAACTAGAAATTCGATGCCCGGCTTTAACATTAACCTCTAATAAGGAGTACAGGAAAAGTTGCAAGCCGAATAACGCCTTCGGCCACACTCCCCATCAGCACATGACTTAATCCTTGACGTCCATGCGTCCCTATAACAACGATATCAGCTGACCATATTTCTGCTTCTTTTACAATTTTTTCATCAACTCGCCCTTCTGCTTCAACTAATAGTGTTTCGAACTTGATTTTTGAGCGCTGGGCAATTTCTTTCATAGAATTTAAAACTTTCTCACCATTGTTTTTATAAAATGTCATCTGTTCATTATAATCAAGATCGTCATGTATAAATGGTTTGTATACGTGGATAATCCGCAATTTTCCCTTTTGGTTTTCAGCAAGATGAAGGGCCTCATTTAAGGCTAAAACGGAAGTATGGCTATCATCCACTGCCACCATAATCTTTTTATAGGACATGAAATCTCCTTATAGTCCTGTGTCGTAATATAAAGAAGCTTAACATAAAGCAATATAGGGATTCCAAGAGGGCGCCGGAGAATAAGGCCATTTTTTTGTGGATAAGAAGCTAAACTTATAGAGTTAAATACAACTTGGCAAGGAAATATATTCGTGGATAAATATATCAATATATTAAATCGGATATTTCCCTTTTCTTACTTAGAGAAAGAAGAAAAAATAGAGCTTATCAGACATGCTAAATACACTATTTATCCAAAAAAATTTGTACTTTGTAAAGCAGGGTCAACTAAAAAGCTTAATTATCTATTTCTGTTACTTAAAGGCAGCGTATCCGTTATCTTAGATAATGTTACTATAGGTCACATCGAAGCGCCTGCTTATTTTGGCGAACGTGCAGTTTTTTTTCAGCAACCCCGTAAAGCGACAATTATGGCAGATAAAGGAGTGGAATGCTTGATCGTTGATAGTCAGTGTATCAAGAACTTAATTAACAGTAACTTCAATTTTTGCTACGCTTTCGCATCCTCTTTTCGCAACAAACACAATCTATTCGATAATTATGACCATTTTGTCAATTTGTTGAAGCAAAGAAAAATGGTTCACATTGAACAACTATTACCTGACTATAAACGGCTTTCCCCTGTTTTACATAAGTATTGCACGCAGGAAAAAATCGATTATTACGTACTTAGTTATGTGGTATCGAGGCTTCCGGAACAGTTATCTTCATTAAGCCAATTGATATTAGCATTAGATTTACCAACACAGTATAAGAAGATTCAGAATATCATTAAAATTGAGACCCCTGCAAAAGTTAAACGTAATTTTTATGAGCTGCTTCCGGGGCGAATATTTGCTGCATTACGCGATGAACACACTGATTATATTGATATTGTTACTAAGTTATGTGCCTATACCATCGAATCGAAAAAAATTGTTGCGCGCTTGATAAAAAAACCATCGGCTATCCAGTTATTAGCAAATTATTATTATGGCAGCGCAAAAGATAAAGAGCTAATCGACAGAAAAACAACGGAATTACCTTTTACTGTAAGTGAATTAGCACGATTACGAAGTATTTATAAAAATAATTTACTCAATAGACTTTATGAAATGGTTTCCCAAAATGGCAATATACAAGTGCAATTTATTGCCTCGGATATTCGTTATTATTCGGATATTACGGAGTTATGGATAGAACAAATTAGCAACTTACTGAATAAACATTTCTCCAATTACCTTATTGATGAAGGAATTGACATCCATATTATATCGAGTAATACCCATTCGGTTTTAAACTGCTTGTCTCCCTGGGTTCATAAACATGCAAGTGCAATCGTAGATCGAGACGAGTTTTCTGAATTAGAAAATACAACAGACCGGTTATACGCAGCTGTCCAAAAACTACTGGCTACCTATCCTGAAATGATAAAAGACAGGAGAAAGATTGAAAAAAGGTACGGTATTTTTCGACTCGATAATCCTGGTATAACAAGTATCACAGTTAGTGTGATTGATTTGGGTAAATTATCGCGACACATCGATCCTTATCTACGCCAATTCTATTCTAAGAAAAAATCAATTTTATTTAATATTGATTATGCTTTTGGTAAACAGGCAGAACCCATTATTCGCAACCTTATACTATTATTCGGTAAAAAAATTAAAAGCTTATCTATCTTAGGTAAGGTAGGAAGTATTGTTGGAGAGCGTGGCGAATTAATGTTGCCAAATCGCTTTATTATTCAAGAAAATGATGTGGTTTATCCCATTACAACCGTTGATCTGAATGAGCAAGATTTCCGTGATCTCGGTTGGCAACGCAAAGTTCATTGTGGACCGATGTTGACTGTTTTAGGGACCTTAATGCAGAACTCCGAAATGTTATGGTTTTATCGCCATTTTTGGAAAGCAATTGGCGTAGAAATGGAAGGGGGTTATTTTTTGCAAGAAATAAGCCGAGCTAAAATACAAAATTTAATCGATCCTAATATTATTTTGCGTTTTGCATATTATATTTCCGATACCCCCCTAAATGAGGGAAAGACATTGGCCTGCAAATTGACATTGCAAGAAGGTTTGCCTGCTGTGTATTCGATAACACGTATAATATTAAAAAAAATCATAATGTAAAGGTAAAAAATTATTCAACTCATTGAATTGTAAAATTAACCAATGACCTAGAAGCGATTCTTTCAACTGTACCAGTTAACCAAAAATTACTCTAAATTATTAAATTCGATTAAAATACCTAACAAGGCTGCAGTCATATTTCAGGGGTAATCGTAATTTACTTAGTTACTAATCTCCCTTAGATATTTCATTGCTATGATTAATTTTTTGTCAGTCTGGATTGGATTGAACTAAACTTATCGAAAGTTGGTAATTTTTAGCTGGGGATGAGTAATATGAAACACGAAAAATTTATTCGGGGTTTGGTATGTTCATCCCAGGTCGATTTGACCTCGCATTGCTGACAGAACTTGTCACATACTCTTCTTAAAATGGCCTTGTTTGACTTACGAGGAGTATTAATATGACATTTAAGGAACCAAAATTAACCACTCTCGATAGCTTCCTTATTTCGGGGCTAAGTGTGAGGACAAAAAATAGCGAGGAATTCAATCAGGACACGGCTAAGTTACCTAAGCTTTGGGAGGAGTTTTCACTGGTAGCAAATCGATTAACGCACTTCACAAAAAATTCTGAGATTTTCGGTGTATACACGGATTACGAATCGGATGCCACAGACTACTATAAAGTAACGGTTGGAATGCTTACCGAAAAGAGTGTGCCTGAGTTCTCTACGGTTAAAATTCATCCAGGTAATTATTTGGTTTTTAGCGGGAAAGGGGTAATGCCTAAGACAGTGATAGAAACCTGGTTAAGAATTTGGACTTATTTTGAATCATGTACTGAGTACAAACGCAATTATATTTCTGATTTTGAGCACTATCGTGGGGATGAGGTTAATATTTATATTGGCGCTTCATATAATCCACTAAATTAGTTGGGCGATAATGTTCATCATTCAAGTAACGATCAATGACAGTGGGATGTAAAGATTGACAACTTTCCTTCTCAGGGTTTTTTATTCTCTGATCGATTTTACGATGATAGGGAGGGATAAGGCGATAAAAACCGGTTCTTGATTTACCACAAGGTTGCATAAAATTTGGTTTAATATCGAGAGGGTTAAGACCTAAACCGGCTGCCATCGCCTTATCTGCCATCCATTGAAGAGCAATATCGGATAAGCCCGTAGCGACATAGCCTCCGCCGACATCTGAGTGAACGCCGACAAACCAAACCTGCTCAAGGGTTTGGTGAGTATCTTTTTTATCTTTTTCCCATAATGCTGGTTGAAAATAAAGGCGTTGTTCATCGATGGCAACTGCGTGATAAGCGTATTCGACAATGGAACTAAGATGATAATCATGGAAGCTATGGCGTTTGGTAAAGATACCATTCAATAAGAGGGGATTTCCTAAACTACCGACAGTATCCCATACCCCAATGAATTTGATGGGGGTAATGTCTTCAACGGCATAAGTCCGACGGAAAAGGGTTGACTCAATCAAACGAGGGTGGGATGCCAGTGAACGCGAGCTATAAAGCTCGAAGCCCTGTTGAACTTGATCAATCGCATTAAGGCGAAGAATGCCGCAATTTCGGATCATCCCCGCTAATGTCCTTACTGTAAAAGCACCGCGGCTAAAGCCAAAAAAGAATAACTCATCGCCAATTTCATAATTGTGAATAAGATAGCGATAAGCATTCAACATGTTTTCTGATAAACCGTTTCCGGTTATTCCGTCAATGAGGCGCCTGAGTCGATTGCCATGGGTACCGATCCCAGTTTCGTAAAACATTAATTGCTTAATCCCTGCACTGACTTCTGATACAGCGCCAGCAATTTTAGTGACATTGGTTTTTACGGGTAACCCATTGATTTCATTATCTGGAACATCCCATGTTCCGTCACAGCAGATTACGATACGTTTCACGAAGCAATCCTTTAATAAGTACACTCACTATTATCCACAAAATTGCATGGAGAGAAATAGATTTTATCGGACAAAAGTGCAATATCATGCCACTATGGGTTAATGTGATACTGTGTTTCTGAGCAAATTATAGTCATCTTGAGTAAAGGTGCAGAAGGAAGATAATATTGACAATTGCTTATTAATTAAGCATAATGATCTCTTTTTGGGTTTTAATCATGCCAGCTATCAGCAATTTTGAACATTTTTTGTTGACAGAGGTTCGCCATACCTATAGCGGATATGCCATTAGAATGGGTATACCCGTTATCCCGCAAAAACAACGTGGGCAAATATGTAAGCTAAATGCTCTAAGCGTTGTTTTAAATTCCTTACATCACACTTATGGTGAGGTTCAACCTTTCCCCATAAGAAAAGATAAAGATCCCTTAAATTGGATGTCAATTCGCCAGCTTGCTAAAACTTATTATGGTTCAAAGGTCGGCGAAGTTTATAGTGCAAAAATTCTGGCTGCCATTGCTGCTGATTGTGGCTTTAAAGAGGTAACCATTTCTCATGCAGTTTATTTTGATGATTACGTAAAAATGGTTACTTCGACCATTGAGGCTGGTGAGCTCCCAATCCTTTTTTATGATATTGATGAAAATGGTGAGCCGGCGAAAATGAACAGTTTCCGTGAACATGCGACAGTCGTAGCAGGTTATTTCATAAATAAAAATGCAGAATTGTGTTTTATCGTCAGTCAATGGGGAAAATTTTATTGGGCAAAAGCTGAAGACATATTTGACTCGGCAAGCCAGTTGTCTCCTTGCAGGAAGCCTGAAGTATTTTATAAATATGGTGCAGAGTGGTATTGCATGAATGATATGAAATATTATCCTCCTGAGCTTTTTGCGAAGCCTCCTTCTGAGCGAAGGGCAGCATCTGCTTTGCCCGAAGTAGATGGCGGCTTAAAAAATAAGATTGTTATTGTTAGGAAACCACGGCCTGCTTACAACCATTCATTCTGGTCTCAAAGCTTGACTGCTTTAACGCCTCAGCAATCCGATCATTTATTCACGAAATATTTGGTCGAAAAAAATATTATTAGTGAAGATCAGGTTGTCGAAAGCGTCTCAAGCCCTATTATCTAGCCTGTGTTGGATAGAAAGTTAGGTTATAATCTTTTCTCTAAAAATTTTCGGGAGCGAGTTGTATGTCTACGCCCAATGTTGATTTTTCGTTTCGCAAAGTCGATAAAAAAGATTACGAACGGGTATGTGGTTGGTTAAAAAAAGATCACGTCAAGCCTTATTTTTACGATGAGGGTTTAGCAAATACACTTAACAATCTCCATTTGTTTGTGAACGGTAAAAATCACAATGGAAGATACAGTTTCGAGCATTGGATTGCTTCCCTACAAAATCAACCATTTGCTTTTTTGATGACCTCAACAATTGACGGTCCTTATGATGAACAGGATGATTATGATAAATGGTATGAGGAGGGTAAGGAAACAGTAAGTTTAGATCTGCTCATTGGGGAGGAAGCATTTCTAGGTCGAGGCTTAGCTGCAAAAATGATTCGTGCATTTCTTTTAGACAAATTCTCGCATGCGGATAAAATTATCATTGATCCGGCTGAAGAAAATGCACGTGCTGTGCATGTTTACGAGAAAGCAGGGTTTAAAAAAGTTGAACGTTTTTTTCCAAAGATGGATCCCATTCCCCATTGGATGATGATTTTAGATATGCAGGCATTGTTAAAAGGGACTAATGCGTAGCATAAACTGCCATTCCACCTATTTTGTGCTCTCGAATATCGGTGAGTAGTTGTTCATAACCCTTATACATTTGTTGAAACAGAGTAAGATCGAAACGCTCGGCAATTGCTTCTCGCTTTGCATCAAAATGATGCAATAATTGGATATACCAATGTTCGAATTGTCTACTCAAGTCCAAACTGGCCTTAAATTTCCATCCTGCTTCTGCGAGTTGTTCTTTTAATTCGGGTAGGTAAATTGGGTTAAATCGTGAGGCGGTTTTTGACCAGGAGAAGGGGTTTGCGATTGCCGTAGTGTTAGGACGTGAATAATCAAAAATCATTAAGTTGCAACCTTTTTCTGCCATGCGTGAGAATTGGCGAAGCGCATTGACTTGCGACGCAAAACAGAAAAATGAACTGAAACAGTAAATCACATTAAACCTTTGTGACAAAAGCTGCTCCGATTGCAATACATTGCCATGGATGAAAGAAATATCAGGGTAATGTTTCTTTGCATATTGGATGAGTTCACTATCGAGATCAATACCGGTAATCTCTCCCCAACCACGTTGATGTAAATAGTGAGCTGTACCGCCTAAACCACACCCTACATCCAAAAGCCGTTGCGATGGGTTTTTCTCAATCGGCGCCATGGCGAGTTGGATCGCTTCGACTTCCCCAGGATGTGCGAAATCACCGTGTCGAGCGAAAGAAAGTAATTGCTTGGTTTGACTCATATTTCCCTCTAAGCGAGTAAGAAGCGGGTATAACTTAAGCTAACATTTTTTACCCGCAAATTTAATACCTTTTCTATTGACAAGAGATATAACTGCAATGGCAGAATAGGCGTCGCAATCACTCCTTGTTAAGGAATAACATGTTAAGGATAACACCTGCTGTCGGAGCCCTTTCTTTATTGATAGCGACTCCTTGTTTTTCTGGTTTCTATGTTGGTGCAGCGGTTGGCCCTGAAGGGGCAAGTTTTAGTCAAAAGGTGCATGTTCAACGACCAGGGACATTTGATGCATTTAATGTCATCGACAGAAATCATTATGCCGGTATTGGTTTATTCGGTACCCTTTTTGCGGGGTTGAGTTGGATTTACAAACAAATCTATCTGGCCGCGGAAGTCAATGGGACGATGAGTTCGGTTGAGTATAAACTGACCAACGATGAGTATGTCCATCAGAATTTTGCCAAAACCTCTTTTACGGTGAGGAATAGTGAAGGAGTCAGTGCGTTACCGGGATTTCTTCTTTCAGAAAACACCGTATTTTATGGGCGTATAGGCTATGCAAATGGCAGGATAAAGCTTGTTGAAGGGGGTGATCCTACGATCCATGGTGCGGCCACTAGAAAAAATGGCCTTCGCTGGGGGCTTGGAATTAGACATGCTTTTAATGAGCATTTTTCTTTTATGATGGATTTTAGCCAAATAACCTATAACAGCATCCATAGCATTGTTTTCGAGTCAAATGGCAATGTAACCAAAGCAACAAAAATCACGCCTAAGACAGCGCAGGTTGCGTTTGGCTTGATTTATCGCTTCGATAGACCGGGTAAAATGTATGTAAAATAAGCGTCTTGTTCGAAGGCGGCTCAGATGGCCCGGGTATTAGGCCCGGATTATCCCAGCAGCAAAAACTCCTTAGTTTGAGGCCAGAATGTTTGTCTCAATCCAACTCTACAACATAATCTTTTGATCCAGCCAACTAAAGAGCAGTCTTTGTGTGGATTCAGGCGCTTCGTCTATACTTTGCAGACAGATAAAAGGAACATTTTTTTTCTTATCCGCGCGAGCCAAACGAGATTTGATTTTAGCGAGCGAATGACAGGCACCGTTAATGGTAACTACCTCTAAAGATGAATCAAAAATGACATTCTTCTTTTGAATTTCCAAGTGTTGAGCTAAAGAAATTGGCCAAAATTGTTTTTGATCGCGAAGACGATAGCTGATGTTTTCCGATAATTGTTGGGGATTTTCTTGAAAATAACTGGTAAAAATCTCTTTTTTAACAGGATAGGGTGAGTGGGGTAGATGAAAAAATTGTTTAGTGAAACCTGCTAATTGCGCACTTCTTTCCTGAACGGTTCGATGGAGATTGTTCGATCCCGCGTTCTGAGCCTCTCTGGCCAGTAAATAATTCCTGAGCTTATAGTGCCATTTTTGTTCTAGCTGAACTTTCCACCCTCCACGTAAGACAAGTTTGTTATCTCGAAAAAAATCTGTCGGAGAGACAGGACGAATCAGCGAGAAATCATCATTGAGATAAATAAATTGGTTTGAAATACCCTTAATGCGCCATAAGACTGTTTCGATGGATAAACTATTAAAGGTTGGTAGGTAATTCTCAAACTCGGAAAAAATCTCGCGATGGTCGATTAGTTTTATTTTTTCTGCGTGAGGGGTTCCTTGTAACTGTTTGATAATAGGGGGTGTTTGTTGGTCGGTGACAATGTAAATCGTATTGAGCCAAGGTGCAAAACGAAGTAAGGACATCACGCAGTAAGTCAGCTCACCACGTTCGTTAAATCGGGTTGGCGCAGCGCCTTCCGAACGCTTAATCCCTTGGCGTGAACAATAATTAGCTAGTTTTTTAGCATAGGCTTGGTCATTACCATCTACCCAAGTAATGATGGCATCTACCGCTTGTTTCATGGCAATTAAAAAATGTAAAAGAGGGTTAAAATGTAGAGTATAGCGCTCATTGCCGTCAATTAATACTAGTTGCTAATTAAAGAACCTGATGAAATTGTTTCGCGTCTAGAGATGTTTTGGTGTAAGTAATTAAACCATTTAAAGTGCGGGTCAGTGTGTCGCATAGGGAAACTAAGGATTCCTTCTCAGCGATTAAAATTTGATTAGATTCTACTTCGATACCTGCATAATCACTATCGAGAAAAATTTTCCTGAGTGCACTAGTAAATCCATCACTTATTCCTCGGTAGGGGTAGTTCATGCGCACCCTTAAACCAGAATTATGTTGTTTCAGTAGATGTTGCCAATGCTTGGCTAACCGCTTTTCATTGTTGCGCTTCGGATCATAGAGTAAACCAACATCTGCATTGCGGATGAGATTATTTAACTCGGGTGTAAAGCTATGTACGGATAAATGTAAAACTAATTTTCCTTGTTGAACGTGGTTTTTTATTGTTTGCTCCACTTGTTGGCGAAAAGGCAAGTAATATTGCTGGATTATCCGATTCTTTTCTTCTTTGGGTAATAAGGCGGTAATTTCCGAAAAGCAGTTACGATGGTGGAGGCTGCGATTGCAATCAATCAATAGGCGCGTAGCCTGAGCTTGTATAAAATCGCACTTAAAGTGCTGACTAAAAGAAAGAGCAATCGTTTGAGCCCCAAAATCGCTACCACGATGGGTTGCCAACAATTCCTGGTGTTGGGCGAAAAGAGCTTGATACGGTTTAGGTACGATATTAACGGCATGTTCGCAACTAATAACGAGCGCAATTTCTTTCATAAAGGGTTAAACAATTGATTGGTTAAGAGGCAATGACCCAGTTGGCGATACACCCGTTTTAAATTGGTTTTACTGTGATCATTACCGCAAGCTCGTAAAATTCGCTCACTTAAGTTTCCATGCTTTAAAATATATTCAAGACACAGTTGGCTTGTTTGATCTAAATCAGAGCTAACGCGCTCAATAAGCTGAGACCAGATTTCATGAATACTCATTTTTCGCTTAGGTAGTTGCCACTGGGCGCATAATTCTGAATCATCCACACTAAAAGCAAGTCCTTCTTTAACCGCTTGATCATAGACATTGCGCAAACGCATAGTATCGCAAGGGCTATTTAAATAATAATCCGAATTGGACAACCAATTTTTTAAAATTGCATGAATAGCAAGTGCAATTGCAATATCGGATTGCACGCATTCTTGAGAGTCAAGAATACGAATCTCAATCGCCTTATAATTAAATTTGGGGATTGCCGCACGGGAGTTAAGCCACTCATACTGCAAGGTTTTTTCAGGATCAAATGGGCTGATATCTTTGTACATAGGCGCTAAGATCGTTTGTTGATATTCTGATTCAGAAGAGACGAATTCAGGAATAATCTCTCCGCTGATCGAAGGGATGCGTTGTTGATTCTTACCGTAAAAATGTAAGCGGGAATCCTTTAAACCGGTTTTTTGGCCGTCAAGAAAAGGTGTGCTTGCAGCTATAGCGGGAAGCAAAGGTAAAATTAAGCGAATTGAATTATGTAATTGGCGAAATTCTTCATCATTAGCAAAAGGTAGGTTGACATGCATGCTTTGTAAATTGGCCCAACCGTGGCCCTGGCAATTAAAAATCGAATCGTACTGGCGGTAGATTGCCATATTACCATGAGGCCAACGCTTCGTTTCAGTTAAGGGATCCATCCATGGATGCGCACCAGTCGGAAGCAGTTGCAGATTGCATTGGGTTAATAACGGTTGTAATTTAAGAATGGCTTGTTGAAATTGCTGCGTAAGTGGGGCAGAAGCAGGTTTAGGTCCATTGTTTTTTAATTCTAAGACATGCATCACTAATTCATTACTTACAGCGATATCGCCCAACTCGACTTCATTGACTTGTTCCCCAGCCAAGCTTCGAAGAATGACATCACTTTTGGGTTGTACGTTTAGATGCTCAGGGTCGACAAGCATGTATTCAATTTCGAGACCGATAACAGAGAAAAGCGAATAATTAGACATAACCATGTTTCCTACGGATACGTTGCAAAAAGACATTCATAATTTGTTGGTATAGTGCTTCTCCTAGAAGCCTATCCTCAATGCCGCAATCGATGTTAGGGTTATCGTTTACCTCGATGACATAGTGTTTATCACCTTGACTTTTTATATCAACCCCGTACAAGCCATCGCCAATTAAGCGAGTGCATTTTAAGGCGGTTTTAATGATGGCGTCGGGGACTTCATTTAATGGAATTGTTTCATTTGGGCCTTCCACCTTCTCGCTTCTTGCATCCCAATTATAAATTTGCCAATGATTTTTAGCCATGTAATACCGACATGCGAAAATAGGCTTATTATCTAAAATACCGATACGCCAATCGTATTCAGTTGGGATAAATGGCTGTATTAACACTAAATCAGAGGTTTTAAAGAATTGGGCCAACGACTTTTGTAATGCTTTAGCATCATCCATTTTAATTACTCCGTGCGAGAAAGCACTATCAGGACGCTTAAGCACGCAAGGAAATTCAATTTCAGGAATCGTTTTATCATATTTGCTAATAAATTTAGTGTCAGGAGTCAATATTTGATGACTTCGCATGAGCTCGGCTAAATAAACCTTATTGCAGCATTTAACAATGGATTGCGGGTCATCAATCACCACAAGGTTTTCTTGTGCAGCGCGTCTTGCCATACGATATGTGTAATGATTCACGGATGTTGTGGCCCGAATAAATAGTGCATCATATTCGGCAATGCACTTACTGTCGCTTTTTTCAATAAAATCAATATTTAACCCCATAGATTCACCCACATTGGCAAATATCTCCAGGGCTTTCTTATTCGATGGTGCATTCGGTTCTGCTGGATCGATAAGAATCGCTAAATCATGAAAGCGCTGTTTTTTGCGCCATTGATGAAAACGCTTTTTCGAAAGATAAGATTCAGCTGCTTGTTGCATGAATTCTTGATGATGGTCAGGCACATCATTTGGAGAAAGGGTTTGCACGCCTTTGATTCGCCACTGTTTTTTCTTCTCAAAAGTGAAACGAAGTAGGGGCAAAGGAAATAGTCCATGGAGTTTTCGAGCTAGAGCAGCATGGCACTTGGCCATATTTTGGCCAAAATAAAGGCTGAATACAAATTCATCAGTCTTGATTTCATGCAAACTATGCTGAATTTCCTCATCAACATCTTGTGAAATAAATTTCGATAGGCTTGTACTTAAGACATCTTGGATGCTATCTACTGTAGGAATGACTTTATGGTCACGAGCATGGGCAAGTAAAGAGACGTAGTAGCCTATTGTTTGATGATTATACGAGCCGCAAAGATTAATGACTCGTACCGATTTGCTATGGTGATAATTGGCATCGGACAAATAATCCGAAGCTTGAACAATAGAAGCTAGAGGAGCCAAAAAGTTCCAACTAGACGGGTGGTCCGTAACAATTATAGTTTCCATTCAAAGCCCTTCGGTTGAATTATCAGTAAATTGGCATCGTATGTTAATACGCCAAGTAGAATCGAATTAATCAGACGATTAGAGTTCACTTTATAATAGTTATCATTTGAAATTGGATTTTCTCGGTGTGGATCAGCCACAACAATAAGTCTTTTTCTTTCATCATAACCACACAATACAACAAAATGACCGCAAGGTGTACCGCGGATATCATCGTAAATCGATTCGCCTTGTTTAGTGAAGCACTCACGTGAGCTGCGGTACAGATAAGTGGCACTCAGCCCAGTTAAAATAGGGATGTTTTTGAGAAAATATTTCTTTAATAGCTGCACACTAAGTGTTTGAAAACGGACATTTCCGCCTAAAGCTAAGTATTCTAGGTAAGCTTCGCTCGCTTGAATAATTGCTTTGTCAGATTTAAATTTCATCTGCGCGGTTAGTTTATTTGTTAAATTCTTTTGACAAGCGTCTCCCTGTTCGGAAGTAAACCAGGTCGGATCAAATACATCGAGGTTGTTGATATAAATAATTGCACTAAAGCCATTTTGCAGCGCATGCTTGCCTAACATAGGTGCTAAAGTCCCTCCGGAAAGGGAGCGTTCGACAGAGTTCACAACCTGTTTAAGATCGACATCCAAGCCATAATAACGGTATATAGCATGTAAGCTTGTTGGTCCACAGCTTTCATCGTCAGGTTGCGTATGAATAATCAAATCAATCATTGCTGCTTATTCTAGTTGGCAAAATGCAGGCTTCTCAGTTAACGTTAGACTTCGCTAGACGGTTTGTCAATTCCTCTTGTTAATAGCAAGCCAATTGACGCAAAGGAAGTTAATTAAAAGATAATAGCGATGTTTTAACCCGTTAGGATAATTTTTAGTGGTGTTATTACTGCAGCAAACAGGAAAATAAAAAAGAGAATATATAAAAATTGGTATTCACTGTGCTCAAGTTCGATTTCATTATTGCCTGAGAAAGTTGTTTTCTTCATTAATAAATAATTGAGTAAAACTAATCCATAAAAATAAAATGAAGATGGAAGTAATCGAACAGCGAAATTTTGCATGTTTCCGGTGATAACATACCCTTGGGGTAGGTTGATGAGAAAAAGGCAGAATAACCATAACAACATCGTTTTGTTTGTCAAGGTTTTTTCTTGAACGGCGTTTGCCCAAATTAATGCTAAAGGGAAAACGAGAATTGGAAAATAATATAACCACCCAAATGGGCTTATGAGCAACATCATTGCTAAAGTCAGGCAAAAAGGTTGATGGTTAATCCTTTCTGTTTTGTAGGGATGAAGATTAAGAAAATACCAAATTAATAAAATGAAAAATAAAGCAGGAAAAGCAATTTCTAAATACGGTTTATTGTGGTAACCAAATAAGCGAAAAATGTAACCGTAAAGCGATGCATTCCAATTATCTCCATACCAAAATACACGTTTCAGCAGTAAAAAATATTGCGAATAAATTTCTACCCCATAAATAAGCAATGGAATTAAACTAAATAGAAAAAAACTGATTGCCACAGTTATAAAAGTATTCATGCGCCTCTGCTTAAAGAGGAAAAAAAACAATAAAGCAGGAAAAAATTTAAGTGCTACACAAAGTCCCCAACAAATGCCGGCAATAAAATGACGATTGGATAGAAAAAAATGATAACCAACAATCAATAAAAATAATAGGAAAGAACCAAATTGCGCTAAGACGGTATTAATCATTGTTGGGAAAAATGCTAAATACAAAGCAAATAAAATAACTCTGTATTTTTTAATAAATTTAATTGAAAAAGTATAATAAAACGCTATCCATGCGCCGATTAAACCAAGAGTAAAAGAGAGGGTAACCCAGATCAACAGCGCAGTATGATAACTAAAATAAGTTAGAGGACTAAAGATCCATAAAGCAGTAGGCGGATTTAAATTAGGGGTTAGTTTCTTAGCCAGTGGTAAAAAATTGCTGTATAGCGTCCCGTAGGGACTTTCATGATTTTTTAGTGATAGAAGTGCAGAATAAAATGAAGTGAAATCCTGTTTACTAGGATAATTTAATACGGTAAAAAAAAGCAAAGAATAAATGCTAATCAATAGCAAAGAGAAAGTGATTTTAAAATGGCGATTATTCATTTATCAAACTATTCCATTATCAAAATTGGACATTTATTTAATTAATGATGTTTGTTTTTCAACTTGTTTTAGCAACGTAGTCTCCTTTTGTGCAGGTAACGATAAATTGAGCAACAAGCTATTAAGCGGCACGATTAAACCAAATAAATAGAAAATAAGAATGGCTATAAGAGAGCGGCGTTTTTGCTCATCTTCCCAAAGGGTTTTAATGTTTAACTCATGGTTTCCCTGAATTTGCCGATTGCTTATTAGGAAATAAAGCAGAATGGTTAACCCATAAAAGCAAAATGAATATAAGCTAATACGTTCGGCAAAATGATGCATCTCTTTATTGAGGACATAAGCTTGAGGAAAATTAATGAGAAAAAAGCATGCCGTCCATAAAATGAAAGGCAGAGGGGAAGACTTTTTTTTATTGAAAACGGTAGCGAAAGTGACGGACAAAGGAAAAATTAATATCGAAAAATAATACAACCATCCAAACGGGCTTAACAATAACATCATTACCAATGTCAAGCAAAAAGGTTGATGGTTTACTCGATGAGCCCCGTCTTCTGTGGATGGTCCAAGTACTTTAAGATAGATAATCAGTAAAATGGAAGAGAGAGCTAAATGGAGTAATTCTATTGGAATCAAGTTGTGTGAATTGGAATGAGTATCAATAAGAAGACGAAACAGGAAACCATAAAGCGATGCATTCCAGCTATCACCAAACCAAAGTACGCGAGTTAACATGGAATGGTATTGGACATAAATTGTTGGGCCATAGAACAGGACAGGAATTAAACAAGCTATGAGAAAAGTCGCAAGCATCGTTATAAAAACTCGTCTGCGTCCTTGTTTTAAAACATAGAAGAACAATAAAGCTGGGAATAACTTTAAGGCAATAATAATTCCCCAGGCAATACCGGCTTGGTAGCAGCGATTTGTCAGATAAAAATGATAACCAAGCATAATGAGAAAAATTAGGATTGCACCAACTTGCGCTATCGACGTATCCATTAAAATGGGGAAAAAAGAAAAATAAAGGAGATAGAAATACAGCCAATATTTCTTCCACATCTCAGTCGAAAAGGCATAGTAAAAAACAATGCGGGCGGCTATTAACCCTAAGCCGAATGAAAGCATTGACCAAATAATCAATGCAGCCCGATAGCTAGTATGGGCTAGAGGACTAAAAAGCCAAATGAAAAAAGGGGGGTTTAAATTGACAGACATCACGAGTTGAATGGGATAGGGATTTTTGCCAGCAAGAAGCAACTTAGCAGAGGTATAGAAGGGTGTGAAATCAACAAGCCGCTGATAAGAAAAGATAAGGTAAAAAAGCAAAACATAGAGAAAGATAAGAAAAAAACAGGGAAAAATAGCGTAACTTGAATGCTTCTTCATTTTGTGTACTCTTCATGAGTAGGGTTAGCAAGTTATCCGTTGGTAAAAATTCGTAATAGACTCAGCTCCTGCCAGGAACGGCCCTATTTGGTAAATCTGCTAACTCGCTAAAACTTTAACGGATAATTCTAAAATAAAATCGGCAACTTCCTCCGGATTTTCTGGATAATGGGTAAATGCTTTAATTTTTAATGGGTTATTGATGCGTTGGCCTGTTTTTTCTGATTCTTCAATCATTGCTTTCACCTCTTTCCCCCCATCACAAATAAAATAGACGTCTGATTCAGGACGATGAAGGAATTGTGCTTGAAATGATTTAAAAACGAGAGATATTTTTAGTTTAAGCTGGTTGGCATAATAAAAGCCATGCAAGCCGCCCGCAAGATCCGCGCCTACAGCAAGGGCCCCGAAATACATGGAGTTTAGATGATTTTTACTGCGTCGGCCAAGGGGGAGTTTTACAATGACCCGTTTATCGTCGATGCTAATGAGCTTTGGCCGTAAATGGCCAATTAATGGGACTTTAAAGTGGCCAAAAGTCCAAAGAAACAATTTAAAACGGGTTAGTAGATTCATTAAGCATCCTTGCTTACCTGCAGTTTAGAGATGATTTTCTTAACGCCACGTACAGCATTGACTCGCTTTATAATGGCAACGATGGATTTATCCTGTTTCACCTTTCCAGACAAAGTTACTGTGCCATTCGTGGTGCTCGCATTAATTCCTACAAGCGGTATCGACTCATCATCGAAAACTTTAGCTTTTAACACAGCAGCCTCTACTTTGGCTGTAATATAAGTATCCGTGATCGCGGTATTCACTTGTTTAATCTCTAACTCATCCGCTTCAACCGCTTTTACTCCTTTGGTCACTTTAACAAGCTTTAGCGCATCAACGAAAGTTTGTTTATCTTTAACATTTCCTTTTAAAGTTACAATACCGTCTTTAGTGGATACTGAAATTTTTAACGGATTAAGATCGGGATTTTTAGTAAATTTGGCGGTAATTTTGGCAGTAATCACAGAATCACTGATTTGTTGTTCAAATTCTTTAAAGTTATTATCAGCGTGGGCTAAACCAACGCAGAAAAGCAATACTGAGCTGATAAAAAAATTTAAAAAGGGTCGCATAGCAAGCTTTAATTGATGAACATGAAAAGCAGTATAACATTTTTAGAATTTAGAGGCATAGGAAAAATGTTTTAACTATCTGCATAAAATTTAATTTTATATTTTACAATATGAGTCAATGTGGATATTATTCATGCAAAATTGTCTTTCTAGAGGTTTATCATGGATTTAATCATCCAGTTTAAAGTTTTTTCAACCCAAAAATTAAGGGTGGATTTTGAAAAGCAAAAGCAGATTCAGAGAGAAATTAAAGAGGCTTTAACTAAATACTATGAAGAGTATGAAGAAACTTATAATCAGATATATAGCGGCTCTATAAACTTATTTATCACTGAAGTAGACCAAAACGAAGCTAATTGGTTAGTCTATTTCACTGAGCAAAATGAAATCGAAAAACTAGCACATATCGATAGAATTTCTAAAGAAGTTCGCATGAGTACTTATGAGTACTACACAGCAGAAAAAGAAGAGGATGTTCGGCCTCCTTCTCCGTAAGCTTCTCTACTCGACTAAGCCATGATAGGTATCATGGCTTACTATGCAAATTACTATTCGCTAAACTAAATTTAAAGCAATATCATTTGCGTTTGCTTTAATACCATTTGTAGCTATAATTTGTCTTTTTTTTAAACCAAATTATCTATGGATTCCATCAGTATTCGTGGAGCAAGAACGCACAATCTTAAAAACATTGATGTGGAATTGCCCCGCAATCAATTAATCGTGATTACCGGACTTTCTGGATCCGGTAAATCCTCCTTAGCTTTCGACACGTTGTATGCCGAAGGTCAGCGTCGTTATGTGGAATCACTCTCTGCTTATGCACGCCAGTTTTTATCCATGATGGAAAAGCCTGATGTGGATTCAATTGAGGGTCTATCCCCCGCTATTTCTATTGAACAAAAAGCGACCTCACACAATCCCCGTTCAACTGTAGGGACAATCACAGAAATTTATGACTATTTACGTTTGCTCTTTGCGCGAGTGGGGGAACCCCGTTGTCCGATCCATGGCATCAGTTTGCATGCGCAAACGATTAGTCAAATGGTAGACCAAGTTTTAGCTATGCCGGAAGGGAGCAAAGCGATGATTTTGGCTCCTGTGGTGCGCGAGCGGAAGGGTGAGCATGTGCAGCTACTCCAGCAATTACAAGCACAGGGGTATGTGCGCGCTCGTATTGATGGCGAATTATATGAATTAGATGATCCACCTAAGTTAACCCTACGCCAAAAACATACTATTGAGGTTGTTATAGATCGTTTTAAAGTGCGGGCAGATCTAACTCAACGATTAAGTGAATCGTTTGAGAACGCGCTTAATCGTGCAGAGGGATTGGCAATTGTTGCGTCTGTGGATGGCGAATTCCCGGAAATGGTTTTCTCTTCTAAATTTGCTTGCCCAGAGTGCGGCTACAGTTTGAGTGAATTGGAGCCACGACTTTTTTCCTTTAATAACCCGGTGGGTGCTTGCCCTTCTTGTGATGGGCTAGGAGTCGATCAATTTTTTGATCCTGAGCGCGTGGTTCATGACAAAACAGCGAGTTTGGCTGAGGGAGCCATTCGTGGTTGGGATAGAAAAACGACTTATTATTATCCTATGCTGGAATCGTTAGCACGCCATTATGATTTCAACATTGAAACGCCCTTCTGCGATTTACCTGAAGCAATCCAAGACATCGTGCTTTATGGAAGTGGAAAAGAAGTTATTGAATTTCACTACCAAAGAGCCCATGGGGATTACATGGTCAAAAACCATCCTTTTGAAGGGGTAATTCCTAACATGCAACGTCGGTACCGGGAGTCCGATTCTTCGCTAATACGTGAGGAGTTAGCTAAATACTTATCTTCACGGCCTTGCCAGTTATGCCATGGAGCTCGTTTGCGCGAAGAAGCCCGCCATGTGTTCATTGACAATAAAAATTTGCCCGAAATTACTTCATATTCCATTGAAAAAGCCCATGAATTCTTTAGCACTCTCGAGCTGACAGGGTATCGCGGTGAAATCGCCGCAAAAATTAATAAAGAGATTGTGGAGCGCTTAGGATTTTTGGTTAACGTGGGTCTGGACTACCTATCCCTTGCTCGCAGCGCGGAAACCCTTTCTGGGGGAGAAGCGCAGCGCATTCGCTTAGCTAGCCAAATTGGTTCTGGCTTAGTAGGGGTGATGTACATTTTAGACGAACCTTCTATTGGGCTACATCAGCGTGATAATGAACGGTTACTAAACACCTTGCTGCATCTGCGTAATTTAGGTAACACGGTTATTGTGGTAGAACATGATGAAGATGCGATTCTTTCTGCCGATTACGTGCTTGATATTGGCCCTGGTGCGGGGGTTCATGGTGGTAAAGTAGTTGCTTGTGGTTCCCCAAAAGAGGTTATGGCGAATGAAACTTCTTTAACTGGCCAATATCTATCCAGAAAAAAATCCATTGAGGTTCCGGCGTCTAGAGTTCCAGTTGATAAGTCAAAAATGCTCCATCTGGTAGGAGTTAACTGTAACAATCTCAAAGATGTTGAGGTAAGCATTCCACTGGGATTAATCACCTGCGTGACAGGTGTTTCAGGTTCTGGGAAGTCCAGTTTAATTAATGATACATTGTATCCCCTTGCTGCAAACAAATTAAATCGTGCAAGTCTTCTCACAATAGGTACGGTGAGAGAAATTCAGGGTTTAGAGTTATGTGATAAGGTGATTGATATTGATCAAAGCCCGATTGGCCGCACACCACGGTCAAACCCTGCAACGTATACAGGCATTTTTACCCCGGTTCGTGAATTATTTTCGGGAACGCCTGAAGCCCGAGCCCGTGGTTACCAACCAGGCCGTTTTAGTTTTAATGTGCGTGGAGGGCGTTGTGAAGCTTGTCAGGGAGATGGATTAATCAAAGTCGAAATGCACTTTTTGCCAGATATTTATGTGTCTTGTGATGTTTGTAAGGGGAAGCGATATAATCGCGAAACGCTTGAAATTGAGTATAAGGGCAAAAATATTCATGAAGTTCTTGACATGACGGTTGAGGATGCACGAGATTTCTTTGATGCTATTCCTGCCATCGCAAGAAAATGCCAAACTTTGATCGATGTTGGATTGTCTTATATTCGTCTTGGCCAAAGCGCTACCACATTATCGGGAGGGGAAGCCCAGCGTATTAAGCTAGCTCGGGAATTATCCAAACGCGATACAGGGAATACTTTATATATTCTTGATGAGCCGACTACGGGATTACATTTTCATGATACAAAACAATTGCTTGGAGTTCTCTTTCGTTTAAGAGAACAGGGTAATACCATTATCATAATTGAGCATAATTTAGATGTGATTAAAACTGCAGATTGGATTATCGATTTGGGGCCTGAAGGGGGTAGTAAAGGAGGGAAAATCATCGCCACGGGTACACCTGAAATGGTGGCTAAGGAAAAGGCTTCTTATACCGGGCATTTTTTACAACCTTTGTTGACTAGGTAATATTAACCCTGTGGGCCAGTTTAAAGTCTGACCTACAGGATCTACATTAATTTACAATGCCTTCATGAACGCGGTTAGATCTTGTTTTTCTTGTGAGTTGAGCTGAAGCCCAAGAACCAAATTGAAAAACTCAACAGTATCTTCCAAGGTCAACAGACGGCCGTCATGCAAATAAGGCGGAGAATCTTTAATTCCGCGCAAGGGGAAGGTTTTGATTGGACCATCACCCACTGCTTTAAGCCCATTTATCATTTGTGGATTAAAGAAGCGTTCTGTTTGTAAATTATGCATCGTGTTGTCTGTATAGTAAGGTGGTGTGTGACAAGTTGCACATTGGGCTTTACCGAAGAACAACTCTTGTCCCCTTAACTCGGCTGGAGTGGCTTTGGCGGGATCTAATTTTCCATCCCACTTTAATTTAGGTGCGGGTGGGAAATCCAATATTTCTTGGAATTCGGCCATGAAATGAACTTGGCTGCCACGCTCAAGAATGTTCACTCCTTTTTTGGTGGCGATGACGGGGTCTCCGTCAAAATAGGCGGCGCGTTGTTCAAACTCGGTAAAATCTTCCACCGTTTTAAGCGCACGTTGAGAACCGAATAAACGTTGAATATTAACACCCCTTAAAGTGGGGGTATTGATGCGATGGCGGAATTCCTGAGGCCGTATATCACCGACTAAATGAGTTGCCTTATTTGTATGGCCATTTGCGTGACAGTCAAAACAGGCAACGCCACGGCTAGGTTTTACTGTGCGGCGATCTGCTGTTTGGTTGAATTGCTGTTGCGGGAATGGTGTAACAAGTAGCCTTAAGCCTTCCAGCTGTTTAGGATTAAGGATGCCATTGAATAGTTCAAAATAGTTCTCAATAGTCACTAACTTGCCTTGGGATACGTCACCCAGATCGGGACGCGTAGTCAAGTAAATGGGGGCTGGGTAGGGAGGCAAAAAATGATCGGGAATGTCAAAATCCAGATCAAAACGAGTCAGATCACGCCCTTCTTGTTTGTTAATTTCATCAATAGCAAACTTTGGAAAAAGCATCCCGCCTTCGGCATGATTGGGGTGGGGTAATGGAAGGAATCCCTGGGGAAATAAGCCCTTTTCTTTAATTTGCTCCGGTGTCATTTTGGCTAAATCATCCCACGTGACACCAGCAGGGAGTTTGACGCGAACACCCTCTTGAATGGGTTTTCCGGTTGTCATAGTGTCTTTTGACGGTGTGTTGCGCAAATCATAGCGTTGATTGAGGAGGGTTTGTTGCTTATCGTTGATACCTTGTTTGGCATTGGACATGCGCTCTAGAACAGTTTGAAAACTCTCTTTATCAACAACCGGCATATAACTCGAAGGGGGCGGGGGGGCAGCGTGGGTTTTTAACAGGCAACTAAAGGAAAACAGTGCTAGCCACGAAGCTTTTTTTAACATAGGAAAGTCCATTTCTTAAAATTATTTTCATAAAATCATAAAATACTTGATGCCCCTTTACAATTGGTGCTTGAGAGTATTGGAGCCAGTTATTGTATAGTTTAATTCTTTATCATATCCAACGGCAAAATTACTAAAACTTTTAAACCTCCTTCCACCCGATTGGACAAGGTAATTTTTCCCTGGTGAAGTTGGATAATCTCTTTGGCAATGGTTAATCCTAACCCGGCACCACCTGTCTCTCGTGAACGGGATGTTTCGCCTCGGTAAAAAGGAAGAAAAACGCGCTCAATTTCATTGTCCTTTAAGCCCGTACCTTTATCCTCTATGGAAATCTCGACATGGTTTGCTTTTTTATCAAGAGTGACTTGGGCATGTTTCCCGTAATAGACGGCATTATTGATCAAATTAGAAAAAGCGCGTTTTAGCAGATTAAGAGAGCCAAAAAAAATCAGTTTATTTGCATTTGATTCAAATAGCACATCAAATTTCAAATCTGCGGTGTCTTCACAGAGAGATTGCAACATTGCAACCAGATCGAAACGTTGCTTTTTTTCCTCATCATGAGCTTCTTTGAAATAATCTAAGGTTTCTCGAATCATCATTTCCATGTCATTGATATCTCGCATCATTTTTTCGAAATGTTTATTTTCAGTAAGGTATTCCATCCGTAATTTCAACCGGGTTAGAGGGGTACGTAGATCATGGGAAATAGCTGTGACCACTTGAGTGCGGTTTTGTAGGAGTTTGCTCATTTTCATTTGTAAGGCATTAATTTGGGTAAAGAGCATGCGTTGATCACTGTTCCCAGTTACAGGGATAGGGAGCCAATTTTCCTGGCTTTCGTTGTATTTAAGGCTTTGTATTAAAGTCTGGATTGGTTGATTGAGGTTTTTTACTGCCCAATAATTAATTAAAAAAAACATGAATAATAATCCTAAAAGGGCAACAGCCAACGCTATTCGCAAACTCATGTGGTTGTGTTGGGGGGGGATAAGGCTGAAATTAAGCCAAGCTTTTTCTTTAATAAAAACGGAAAGTTGCAATTGTTTATGTTGTTTCAATAAATCAAAAACGATAGGAGGTTGTAAATTTAATAAGGCATTATCTTGATAAAGTGGAGTTTCTGATAAGGTCATTTTTGACCAGGGAATTTTTTGTTTTTGCAATATCCGTGGCCAATTGGATTCAGGCTTCGATTGTAGCCGATGAACCAGTTTGATGATTGCCGGTACTGTATTAGGCGGTATAGCGGGCCTTAACGCAATGAAGATGAAGTATTGCATCAGGATAATGGAGGCCAATAAAACAAGGATATTGCCCGTGATCAGCATGGCATAGGTTTTTTTGGCAGAAGAGGTCAACTTGCTCATGATGAACTTACTTGGGCTTGTAATTGGTAACCGCCGCCTCTAATTGTTTTTAACAAGTCAGGGTTGCGCGGATCCAGTTCGATTTTTTTACGCAAACGGCCGATTAAGACATCAATGGTACGATCCATCGGATCACAATCCCTGTCATATAATAAATCGGTCAGTTGGTCACGGCTTAAGATGCGTCCTGGATGTTCTAAGAAGATGAGTAACAAATCGTATTCGCGCTGGCTTAATGCGATTGCAATTTCATCCTCATCAATAAGGCAATGTGTTTCCCTATCTAATTGCCAATTCGCAAAGCGTAATCTTGTCATGGGACTCAACCGTTTACTTGTTGGCAATTCACCATTGGTGCGCCTTAATTGCGCTTTTACGCGAGCTAATAATTCACGTGCACTAAACGGCTTAGTAATGTAATCATCAGCGCCCAGCTCCAATCCGGCAACACGATCGGCTGTACTGTCTGCTGCACTTAACATAAAAATGGGAACATCATAAGTTTGGCGAATGGTTTTACATAAACTCAAACCGTCTGGCCCGGGAAGCATGATATCAAGAATAATCAAATCAAAATTATTTTCGCGCAACAAAGGTGCTAAGTGATTCCCATTATGGGCATAAGTTGTCTTATAGCCATGTTGTGTTAAATAGTCGCTTATCAATAAACAAATTTCCTTGTCGTCATCGATGATTAGAATATGATTTCTTTTTGTGTTCATAGGCAATACTATTTAGAAATAACTCATTTCAGCGCTATTATATCACTCTTATGTAACAAGGTTGTTACATCTCAGAATCAGAGTATAAACCCAGTGCTAGGCCACATTTATTTTTGTTGAAAAACGATGACTACACCATTTTACAAACTTATGCTAGTAACCCATCGGCAAGGCCGGCCTATTGATAATTATCTACGGTTTATTAAAGAATGTGTCGAGGCTGGGGTTACAAGTATTCAACTCCGCGAGAAAGGGGCTTCACCCGAATTCTTATTGGATTATGCCCTGCAACTTAAAGTGTTGTTAGATAGTTACCAAGTCCCACTAATCATTAACGATAATGTTGACCTTGCTTTAGAGGTCGATGCACATGGAGTACATTTAGGGCAATCCGATGGCTGCCCAGTCCATGCTCGTCAACGCTTAGGGGCTGACAAATGGCTAGGTTTGTCCATTGAAACAGAAGATGACTTAATCAGAGCTAATGCCAGCAGAGTAGATTATGTTGCTGCTAGCGCAGTTTTCCCAACAATCAATAAAGCAAATATTCGTACAATTTGGGGATTAAAAGGGTTAAACTCTTTGGTTAAAAATTCATTGCATCCGGTCATTGCGATTGGTGGTATAAATCAATACAACATCCATGAGGTGATGATGACCGGTGCGAAAGGCGTTGCGGTTATTGGCCAATTGCATGATGCCCCTGATCCTAGCCTCATGACGACTCATTTACGCCAATTAATTGATTCTTCGATGCACACTGATGTTGGGAGAAATAATGCACAATCTGATTAAAGAACTTAAGATATCCATGGCAAATTTACGTCAAAGCAAGCCTTTGGTTTTGTGCCTAACTAATTTTGTAACCATGGATTTGATGGCCAATAGTTTATTAGCGTTAGGCGCAGCCCCATTAATGACTCAATCTCTCGAGGAAGTCGAGGAGCTTGTGAACATTAGTCAAGCCGTTTACATCAACATCGGAACCCTTGATGAGCGTTTCTGTGAACGAGCACAGCGAGCAGCAACGGTCGCAAGGTTTCAAAAAAAAACGGTTATCCTAGATCCTGTGGGTGCTGGAGCAAGTCAGTTACGCACTGAGGCTGCAAAATCATTCCTTGCTTATGCTGATATTATTCGCGGTAATGCGAGTGAAATTTTGGCTTTGGCTGATGAAGCGGGTGAAACGAAAGGAGTAGAAGCATCTCGAAGTGTGAATCAGGCAGCCGCTGCAGCAAAAACACTCGCTTCTTCCTTGCACAAAGTGATTGTCGTCAGTGGGCCCATTGATTTGGTGACTAATAGTTCAGAAGAAATGAATCTTCCTTTTGGTTCACCATTGATGCCTTTAGTCACTGGAATGGGTTGTACATTAACCGCTGTCATCGCTGCTTTTGCTGCAACGTGTGAAAGCAAGTATAAAGCATCCCTGCTTGCGACGGCTTATTTTGGTTTGTGTGGCCAAACAGCGTATCAGCAAACCCAAGAGCCAGGCAGTTTCAGGCAGGTATTTGTGGATCGCTTATTTAAACCGGATTGGGATTTATTTAACCAATTTGTTCTACCTGTTGAGAAAATGGGCGAATATGCGTGTGATGCTTGACAAGGAAATGAAATGAGTATGCGACACAAAGCGTTATCGATTGCAGGATTTGATGGTTCTGGAGGAGCCGGTATTCAAGCTGATCTGAAAACGTTCTCCGCTTTTGGATGTTATGGGATGACAGTGTTAACGGCCTTACCTGTGCAAAATACCCAAGGTGTGAGATCCTGCTATGAACTGCCATTGCAGGCAATTAATGAGCAATTACATGCAATCTTTGACGATATAAGGCCGGACAGCATTAAAATTGGCATGTTGTTTAAAAGAGAAATAGTTGAACTTGTAGCTAATTTTATTGGCAAATATGCTCAAGGGATTCCTATTGTGCTAGATCCTGTGACCGTTGCTAAGAGTGGTGATCCTCTATTGGATCCAGATGCATTAGATGCTTTGAAAATGTGCCTTATACCCCAAACGACAATAATTACCCCCAATTTACCTGAGGCTGAGGCTTTACTAGGAGCAATGAGTTCGCCAGATATGTCTGAGATGGCGCAACAGCTGTTAGCATTGGGAACAGAGAATGTTTTGTTAAAAGGCGGCCATTTAAAAGATCACTATTCGAATGATCTGTTCCTTAATAAATATGGTGATAAGTATTGGTTGGAAAGCTTAAGAATTCAATCTAAAAATACGCATGGCACAGGATGCACTCTCTCGGCAGCTATAGCTTCATGTTTGGCTCTTGGATTTGATGTTTTTGAGGCATGTCAAATGGCTAAAGCTTACATTTCCCGTGCGATTGGCGCTGCAAAAGATGAGAAAATAGGCAAAGGTTTTGGCCCGGTTCACCATTTTTATCATTTATGGCCACCAATTGAAAAAATTAAAATTGATTAGGTTGCTTCACACAAGCAGCTAGGTTGACGCTTAAGCGGCAACCACGGCTAAAGATTTTTCAAGAGGTTACTTCCTAGTTGTTGCTTTGCTAGATGGAGAGCACTGGACTTATTCCAACCAATTTGATTTTTTTCCACTTTTAGGACTATAACTTATTGAGGATAAAATTAAAAAGGATGGAATGATGCGTACCTTTCTGATTGCGATTCTAATCATAGCTGCGCTTTTAGTATTTTGGGTTGTTGGCATTTTTAACAGCCTAATTGGTTTGATTGAAACCATTAATAACAACAAAAGACAAATTGATATTCAGTTGGACCGGCGGTACAAAGTTTTCGAATCGTTGATAGAGACTGTTAAAAAGTACATGGATTATGAGCAGACCACCCTGAAAGATGTTGTGGCGCTGCGAAATCAAGCTCAAACCGCAAAAGCTGCGGGAGATGAAAAAGCTCGGATGGATGCCGAAAATGGTATCTCACAAATTGCCTCCCATTTAAATGTTGTGTTTGAGCAATACCCTGATCTCAAAGCCAACCAAAACGTTTTGCAATTGCAGGAAGAAATAGTAAATACGGAGAATAAGCTCGCTTATGCGAAACAGGCTTACAACGACAGTGTGGAGCGCTATGAAGCTAAGAAAAAATCATTCTTTGAATCCATCGTCGTGAATTTTTTCCGCGATAAATTGGATAAAGCATTCGAATATTGGTCACTGCCTGAAGAGCAAATTAAGGCACGTGAAGACTACACTGTTAAATTTTGAGCTCATTTATGCCTTTATCCGACTACCATGCCTCCGTGGGCGATTGGCGTTTACAATTACGACGAAATGAACGCAAAACCCGGTGGGTTATTGCGCTCTTTCTTATCATCTACACTATAGTTGGTCTCATCGTGGATACCATTGTTTTAGAAGAAATGTACCCACAAATATCGATTGAACAATCATTCCTTGCTTTAGTCACCTTAAAGGCGACCCCTTATGCAACGATGCTTATGTTTAGCTTCGCCGTCATTTCGTTACTCATTACCTATGCAATGTATGACAAAATTATGTTGTTAGGCACCGATTCGCATGAAATTACCCCAGAAAACGCAAGGGATCTCCGAGAAAAGCAATTATATAACGTTGTTGAAGAGATGAAAGTGGCGGCAGGTTTAAGATACATGCCCAAAGTTTACCTTATCGAAGCAAATTATATGAATGCTTTTGCAAGTGGTTATAGCGAAAAATCGGCAATGGTTGCTATAACGCGGGGTTTAATGGAAAAGTTGGATCGTGCCGAGATGCAGGCTGTTATGGCGCATGAATTAAGCCATATTCGTCATCATGATATTAAGCTTACTCTCATGGTAGCCGTACTTTCTAATATTTTGCTTATTGTTGTCGATATTTTGTTTTATTCTTTCGTGTTTGGCCGAGATAACAGCAATAATAAGCGAGACCAAAATCAATTCGCCTTAGTCATTATTTTATTGCGTTACTTACTGCCTCTAATTACCGTTGTGTTAGCGCTCTTTTTAAGCCGCACGCGTGAATACATGGCCGATTCAGGGGCTGTTGAGCTAATGAGGGATAATGAGCCAATGGCACGCGCTTTACTAAAAATCTCGGAAGATAATCAACTTCATGCAGAACAGTATATCCAAGAATATGGGAATACGGCGCATGAGCAGATAAGGCAATCCTCCTATCTATTTGACCCTTCCAGTATTGATCCAGTGAAATCATTTAATAATGCATTTTCCACTCACCCTGCGATAGAAGATCGGCTTAAGGCGCTGGGTTTTACTAAGAAAAACTGAGCAAAAGCATTTTACAAAAGTGTTGTTCATGCCTACTATTTAAATAGGGATGCCGTTTAATTGAATAAAGGGAGTTTAATCATGTTAACATGGGCTCTGATTTTTTTAGTTGTTGCAATCGTTGCAGGGATATTCGGGTTCAGAGGCGTTGCCTCAACTGCTGTCGATATTGCTAAAGTTTTATTCTTTTTATTTATTGTCGTTTTCCTAGTTTTATTAATACTAAGCCTATTTGGTGTCGGTGGGCCAGTGCCTCCAGCAGCAAGTTAGCCTTATAGCCACTTTTTCCGCTTAAAATACTTGTATGGGATTAATGCCGATAAAATCATGAGTCCAATGGCAAAGAAATAACCCCACTTATAGTTAAGCTCAGGTATAAAACGAAAATTCATTCCGTAGATACTTGCGATGAGAGTGGGAGGGAGAAAGATAACAGCTGCAACTGAAAATATTTTAATAATGGCGTTTTGTTCAATATTAATCATCCCTAAAGTGGCATCAAGAAGAAAATTGACTTTGCTTGAAATGAAACTTGCATGGTCGCTCAAGGCACCTATATCTTTGCTTAAAGTTCCAAGCCGTGCATGTTCCTCGGTATCTAGCTCAGTGCCTACTGACTGACCAAAAAAGGGAATTAAACGGCTAAATGTAACCAAACATTCGCGTGCATAAGTATTTAAATCCGCGTTGGCGCCAATTTTTTGAATTAAATTCTGATAGTTGGGTTTTTCGCTGCCCTGAACGGCTAAATCAGGTCTGAAGATATGTTTGGAGTATTCTTCGAGGCGATGGCCAATCACTTCTAAAATATCGGCCAATCGATCAATAGTCGCCTCAAGTAATTCTATAAGCACAGTGGCGGCACGGTTTGGAACAAAATCGACACTGTGCAGCTGGGAGATAAACAATTTAAATGCCTGAGGTTCAATATAGCGTATAGTAATGAGCTGTTTTCTAGTGAATATAAAAGTAACCACATCATGCTGAGGATCGGGAGACGCTGATTGGGCAATCATCGAAGCAGTCATAAATAATGCCTCTTTCTGCTTATAAAGACGGCTAGATAGTTCAATTTCGGTCATTTCTTCCCGGGTGGGTATACTTATGGCTAATTGTTTTTCTAACAATAACTCTTCTGCTCGAGTCGGCCGGAGTAGATCAATCCAGATTGCGTCTCTCAATAAAGAAAGATTATCTTCCTTAATCTCATAGGCTTTCAGAGTTTCTTCACTCAAGTACGCAGTAATCATAAGATATTCAGAATGGAATTTATGATTAACTTAACTTACTTATTGACAATAGTCTATCACTGGAAATTCTAAGGGATGTTAGTAATTGCCAAAAGACACTCTAATTTAATGACGTTCTAATTGTCTAAGCAAAGTCAAAGCGGCTAAATGCCCAGCCTGTTCTATTGGGCAAAAATCCATAGCGACCGCAAACCCAATATGCTCATCGTCTGGCAAAGCGATTTCGCCATTTAAAAATGGTTTAATTTTTTTAATCATCGCTTGCATGGCGACATCATCAATGGAGGCAAAATGCAATTTTCTGCTCGATATCATTTCTTCTAAGGTTTTATGCAAAGCATATTTCAATAAGTACAAAGCCTGCTCCTGTGCATCATCGAGCATGTCCAGTGGAATTAGATTGAGTTCACTATATAAATGAGTCAGTTCATAATCATAAGGTGAAAAATCATGATGGAGGATATCCATTTGTTCTCGGTGATTGGATTGACACCTGAAGAAAAAAAGTACGCTATTCTCGCCATGGAGCTCAGTGATTTTAAAGAATCCTTGAAAAATAAAGGGCGGATTCCAAACTGCAACTAGGACAAGGGTTTCGATGTTTAAGGCTGTCAATTTCTTCATGATAATATTGTAAGCCTTAATAAAGAGGAGTTAAAGGCTCGCAGAGTCCTGCGAGCCCATCCTAGATGGCTACATTGGGATGCCATTGTTAGGTTTATCGACTACGACAAAGTTTTCATCGAGATCATCTGTTTCTTCTAATTCTTTTTCTGCACTATCTGTATGGGAAGATTGCGCAGGCTGAGGTGCGGGTTTTGACCAAATGGAACCTAAAAAACTTCGGGTATAATCACCGAAATGGTACCGACGGCTCTCTGGTTTAGCCACAGCGGTCTCAGCAGATTTTGCTGCTTCTATATCTGAACCAACATTCGCAGTGTCAGCTGAGCCCGAATTAATTTGTTCTAAAGATTCACTCACTGGTACGGAAGAAGCAGGTCTTGATTTTTCCTCTTTCTTGGGAGAAACAGGTGCTGGTGTCACAGATTCCGAAGCTTGTGTGAAATATCGATAGAGTGGGCGGAGCACCAAATCCCCAACCTCATAAGGTTTTACCACCGTAGAAGGCATTGAAGAATTTGCAACCAATAGTTTCTCCCGAACGGTTTTTAGGAGGTGGGAAAGATCTTCAATTTGATCTGAGGACAGTCCTTTGGTTGAAGAAATAGCTGAAGCTATCAGCATTGAGTAACGAGGACCTCGTTGAAACGGCTGAATAAGAAAGGAAGCTAAATCAAGATGGAGCGAATTGTTAAGAGTCACGTATTGTTTAATGTCCTGAAAAAGCTTAGGGTTGGTTGCGTCTTCTTTAGCAAAAGCGGTATAAAGGCTGCAACACTTAGGATAAAGACTAAAAAAGGCTTTTAATAATTGGGTTCGTTGCTCTCTTAATTTCCTGATCTCGACTGGATCAGCTTCGAATAAAACAGCTTTTTCAACGTTTTCAAGGAGCTTGTCTGATATAATTTTTAATTGAGGAACAATTTCTTTAAATTCCACTAATACGGGAATGTCATTGACTAGATCAGGACGTGACAAAACAGAATTTAGGAATCCTAACGCTTCGTTATATGACCGTTCAGTAGCAATCATTTCTTGAATGACGTGATCTTCAGCTAAACTTTTTTTACCTTCAACACGTTCCTCATCCGCTTCTGGAGAGACAGACTTAATTTCATCAATCGCTGGGGATTCATCCATGCCATCACCGGCTTCTGAGAATGAATAACTAACTTCCTCAGAAACTACGGTTGAGGTTTTGTCTTGCTCTATCATTTGTCTTGTTTCTTGACTGGATTGCATTGAAAATACTCCTACAAATTGAAAATAATTTGCGCATTTTACCTGAAAAAAATTAAGACATTATTAAGGCTTTAAAAATGGACAAAAAGGGGTTCAAAAAATGAATTAGGCTGGGTACGGCGCAGCCGTAACCCAGGAATCTAAACATAGAAACACGGGTTACTGCTGTCCCCACGAGGGCTAATCACGCTTCGAATTAGAATTTAGTTACTGAACGGTATCATTCGGAACAAACCAGCCTAATTAAGCACTGGGACTGGCTATATCCAATTCTCGTTCACATCCTGCAATATACTCTTCTCCGCGAGTGTAATGGTTAAAAAATAAAGGATTCCTTTTTTGGCTGACTAAGGAATAAATTGCTAAAGCTGCTATTCCGGGTATTATTCCAGTAGCGATAATGCCTAATACTGCAAAACAAGTTTTCAAGTATCGGGTCAACTTTTCATCACGGTGAATAGTTAATTTATTTTCTTTCTGAAGTGCTTCGCTGAAATTATTCACTCTGTCGCTTGGGAGAGGATAGTTTTCAGTATCCTCCAATAGCGTCTTCAATCCAAAGACAAAATTATATTTATCAGCGATGAGATAGTACGCTTCTTTCTCCGCGGCCGATGAAAAATTATCTTGCGATGGGTAGGGAAGAGGGTTATCGAAGTTGTTTGGTAATTCAGGTCTATGCTTTCGAGCCTGTGTTAACAGATGATCCAGATACTCATAAGTGGGTGGAAGTAGTTTGTCATCAATTAGCAAAGCTTTGCTTTTTTCTTCTTTAGACAACAAGGCCTTCACTGTTTGGCGATTGCCAGCCTCATTTTGCCCAGCCCGTTCAATTTGAGCTGCAGTCTCTACTCTTATTCTTTCGATTTGGGCGGCATGGCTTGTAACTTGCCGTTGCAAGGATTCGATTGTCTGGAGTTGAAGGCCCATTTCAATATTTTTTCCTTCGAGTGCGGATGACGCTTCTAGGAGTTTGGCTCTTAGGTTTTCGATCGACTGCCTGGTTTCTTCAGCTGCTCTATGATTCCCTACAATGGTTTCTTCAAGCTTAGCGATTTGTCTTAATTGTGCGGTTAATTGCTCTCGTAAATCTTCAACTTCTGGTAATGAAGCACCGAATTTAACGGCTTCTTGTTTAATTAGCATGAAGAATTCTTGACTTATGCAATCAGGTTGCTGGCGTAAATCAATTTTCCTTTCGTCAACCAATGCTTTGAGTAATGCTCCTCCCGCTTCGATAAGTGCGAGCTCTCGGAAATGAAGTTGGTCTGGTATGACCTCTATTTTTTTATCAGAGACTAAGTTTTGCAATGAAGGATAATCGTTTCGCAAAGTACGCGCTAGTTTATAGAGACGCTCGAGATTGATCAGGTAATCGTTTGCGGAAGTTAGATGCGCATCAAAGCACGGTTGTAAGAACTCTGCTTGTTTGCTTGCAATGAATGCTTTTAAGGTTAGAAGTTCTTCTTCTTGTAACTCACCTAAGGATGAAATAGCGTCATTTATAGCACCTTGAATCCCTTCTATACTAACTGGTTTCACTTCTCTTAATTGACGTTGAATTAATGCGAGTTTTTCAGGAATATTATCACCCTTGGTTAGGTTCTCAACAAAGCCCTGGAAAACAACTGTGAAATGTTCTGCTGGAGCTAATCGGTGCCCTATTTGTGCCCTTAAAGCATCAGCTTGTTGGATAGTGGAATTGTAATGCGCTTCAATGGTGCGTTTAGCGCCTTCCTGGATCATGTCATCACATTGGTCAAGAATCTGCTTGTATTGCACCGGAAAGGCTTCTTCTCGTGCCGCCGCGGCTTCTTTTGCCGATTTTAATAGGCGAAATGGTTGCTCTATGACTTCTCTTAATGCCTTGTCTTCCTCAATACTAAGATTGTTTCGTAAATATTTTTGACTAATCGTGTCTATGAGTATCGATAGGCCGCTAAAGAAAATCTTACGCCCTCCTTCATTTTGTAGAAGCCGCAAAATTTTTAATGTTTCTGCTTTTGTAGCAGTCCTTGATGCCATTTCTTCTATTTCTGCGTCATTATCACTGAAAGTGAGCATTTCCGTCGACTCTAACATTTTGTCGATAGTTTCTTTAAGCGCAGTTGTAACGGCACCGACCATTACATGCATTGGGGCTTTAGCGAGTTCATCAAATTGGATATAGTTGCGCAGGTAGAGCAACGCATGCTCTTGATTGATAAAATCTTCATGCAGAGTGGGCGCAACATCTTCCATGCGTTGATGGTTATGGCCGCGGAAATGAACAAACCTTTGTTTGTCTACCGCGTATTGTGCCCCCAGCCATGCGTAAGAACCTTGGGTGAAATAGCGGTAAGCATCATTGTTCTCACGAATCTCTAAGTATTTATCTAATAATTGTTTGCAACGGCCTTTCTCATCGGCCTGAAGAAAATCGTTAACAACCCGATCAAGAGATTCATGCTCGAGATTGAGTACATGGCATCGATCTGAGTTAAATCGACCGTTGGTGCATTGATTGAAGAAATAAAATAATTTATATAACACGAGGTCTTGTACTCCCGTCGTGTTACGTTTTTCAATTGTGCCAGGGACTTCGACACCTTGCTGGTTATAGCGATTACCACTCGCTGTCCCGTGATGGCCAGGGATGATCAAAGGTTGCATCCCTTTTGGTACGATAGGAGTGAAACAGCAGGTTCTCTCATCTCGGCAGAGAAGTAAGACATAATTATTGCAATCAGGTTCTTCATAAAATCTTGGACTATGCCAGCGAAGTCTTTTCAGTCCAAATTTACTGCCTCCCGGGACCGGGTCAATTAAAAAAGGATTTACTTTTAAGTTATTGAGTCTTTCTAATAATTTTTGACGCGACTCGAAAGTTTCATTTTCTGACGGTTTAAAAAACTTCCTCATTGCTTCCGCAATGTACGTGTTATCCCCTTCTGTAGCGGGCGCAGCCCAAAGAATTTCATGTAGCGGTTTATGCGGTTCCTCTTGCAATGCTTTTTTGATACGCTTTAATTCACTCATCACCATGGTTGCTTCAACGGCACCGCGGCTATGACAAGGAATTTCCAATGTTTCTTTACCGTTGGCTACAGCGCGTAATGCTAAATAAACCCCTAAGGCAATACGCTCACCAACTTCGGATCCTAATGTCGTTGGGCCATTGACGACGTCGACAGATGGGGAACAGTAAGATAAAGGGTCATTTTTTGCACCAACTTCTGCTTGTTCTTGCTCGCCCAATAGTGAAACGACTGCTTGAGCAGCGTAAGAAAGGGTTTCACCACGTTCATAGGATTTTTTTGCAACAGGATCCACGAGCGAAATGGTAGGACGCGGCGTGAAAACAGTATCTGTTCCCAGTAGAAATAAGAAATGGTTTTTTTCTTCAACGGGATCTTGTTGTAAGAGTGAAAAAATATCTGTCAGGTTTATTGGTTTTGGCATTTGCGCTCCCGAGACAAGAAAATCATAGTTCATCCCTGAGGCGTTACTGTCCCTTTAATGACAAGTCTAAAAATTATCTGAAAGGTCTAAAATTTATCCATTATAGGGGAATTGTCTATGTGAAATCAATAGGCAATCCCATTTAATCGATACATTTTGAGCAGATTTTTGCTCTAATAAAGAGCTAGTCGGTATTCCGTTTTTGAGTGAATTTTCGCAGATATACCAGAATAGCTCTTGATCGAACATTGATTGGAATTAGTGCTTTGTGAGCGCGGGCAGTGCGCGGTTGGTATTTAAAAATTTGGCTCCAGCTTGAGCATTAGTTAGGGCCGAATAAGCAGAGATCCCTGTATTCCTTAGAATTGAAAAAACAAAATCCATTTCCCATTTTCATTGTTGAAGACATGATGCTGATCGAACAAATGCTACGCCATGAGCCTTAAAACAACCACAAATCACTAAGCTGTTTCTTTCGCCGCTTTTTTTAACGATTTTTGGTGTTGTTTCCACTCTTTGTCTTTAGCAAAAACAAAGTAGGCCGCTTCTTCTATAAAATAACCGACATCATCAATTTTTGCCCAGGCGCAATATTGTTCGATTTGTTTTAGAATATCAACACTGATTTCAGCTTTAATTTTTTCTTTCTTAGTAGAACGATTACCATTAATAATGGCCATAATTTGTTTCTCCAGTTATATTTTGCGAAAAAATACTAGCAGACTCTGCGAAAGAATGAAATTAAAAAATTAGTCTATACGCTAAACACTGCAGCCTGTCTCAACTCTGAGCTTGAACTTAAGTTTGATATGCAACACATCAGGGGATAGTCTAATATTACAAGGCAGGTTTTAGCAAAATTTCCATTTTTGTTGGAATGAATATGCCCATTAATCTTACTAAACATTCAAAAATATGGATTCATCCTGACGGTCTTCTCCCTGATAAAATCGTCAATCGGTTGGTTTTTCAAAGAGAAGTTAGACCTAAAGATGAGTTAACTTTTTTTGTCAATCAAGCTTGTGCAGAAAGAACTGCCGATAAAATTGCCTTATTAAAGGAGCATGGCATTAAAATAAAAATTATTGAAGAGTGTTTAGAAGAAAAATTTGACGATGAATTTTTGATTGGTTTTGCAAAAAAGGTCATACACCGGCTAACAGAGACCAAGAAGGTGCGTGATACAGTTTATGCAACTGATGTCTTAAGACTCATGAAAGTAGTACAACGAGAGGGGTTGTATTCTGATAATGATGTTTTGTTCCTTAATTTTAATGATACCCGTGAAATTATGAAAAAATACCTGTTTGGTTGCCATACGCATGGCATGCCTGATATTCATATTTTTGGTATTGACCTGAATTATTGCGAAGATTTTTACAAAGAGTTAATTGCTAAAATTAAGGAGATGTGTGGTGACCCGCCTTACCCGGATGAAGAGGTGTGCGCTATTCCTGGACTGGCGTTTATTCCAGACAGCATTAATTTGATTGCATATGGTCATTTAGCCTTCCAAGCAACGAGTGATAATATTATCTCCGGTAAAGATAACTCGCATGATGGCGGTGAAGAAATCCTTCATGCTGTAGGAAATGATCCTTTACTCGAAGAGGCAAAATTGGCTCTAAAAGAAGGCCATGTAAGAAAAAAACCACTGAGCAATTTCATTGAGGATTCGGATAATGATACCTCCCCAGGATTGGGGAGGAGGTAGGCCATTTATTTGTTCTCTTGCAAGAAAAGCAAAAGCGCCTTTTGCACATGCAACCTATTTTCACTCTGAGCAAAAATGGCTGAAGCAGGGGCATCGGGTAATGTTTCCGATACTTCTTTTCCTCGCTCCATAGGCATGCAATGCATAAAGATTGCCTCTGGCTTCGCATAGGCCATCAAAGCTTCATTCACCTGAAAACCAGTGAAATCTTCTTCCGCACGCTGCTGCTCAAATCCCATACTTGTCCAGACATCGGTATAAACAGCGTGTGCATGATGAACAGCGGCTTGAGGTGTATCATAGTGATTGATCAGTAGCTTGTGTTTTTCTGATGAATGGGCAACAACTTTAGAATCAGGCTGATGATTGGGGGGACAGCAATAATTTATTGTTATACCTAATAATGGCGCAAGCTCCAAAAGTGTATGCAAAATATTATTCCCATCGCCAATGTATGCCAATGTAAGTCCTTGTAAATGGCCAAACTGTTCTAAAAGTGTGAGAAAATCAGCAAGTATCTGGCAAGGATGATATAAGGCGGATAACCCATTGATAATGGGAACAGTGGCGTAGGTGGCCATTTCTCGCAATATCTCATCATCATGAGTTCTTACCATGACGAAGTCACAGTAGCCATTTATCACACGTATTAAATCGCAAGGCTCCTCTGATTTTCTCGTGTTGTTTACACTCTCAATTGCATGACCACCCAAGCTTTGTATTGCGCGAGTGAAGCTCAAGCGCGTTCGAAAAGAAGGTTTTTCAAAAATCATTGTAAGGCTTTTTCCTGCGAGCATATGGTTAAAATGGTCTGGATTTTGTTTGAGTTGTTTTGCCAGCTTGAGGATTGCCATTATTTCTTCACTGCTTAACTCTAATCCAGTTAAAACATGCCTTGTTTTGCTGGGATGTTTAACTTGCTTATAGAGAGATTGCAGCGGCATGATAAGCGGTGAAGTTTTTTTACAATGAATTAAGCTTCGTAACAGCATGACTGCGGCTTCCCGGGTAGTGATATAAGGAAGATTATGTTGCAAAGCATAGGATAAATTGGCTTGCGAGCCGTCAATTGCAATAACAAAATCAGGAATTTTTGAGTCCTCCAATTCCTCATGCACTGCAAAACCTGCTTGCTTTAAAGCAGTCAGCAATTCATCATCAGCGGTAAGGCCTGAGACCAATACGCTATTCGATTGCCCGAGACTAAAGTCATGGCCAGCTGCAATTTGAGCTTTCAAATAGGCTTCATAGGGTGTGCTGCCAATTCCCATCACTTCGCCTGTGCCTTTCATTTCTGGGCTTAAGACGGGTGATGAGGTGTGGAATTTACGGAAAGGCAAGACTGCTTCTTTCACGCAATAATAAGGCAAGTTGACCGGACTTAAGCATTGTTGAGCTTCGAGTGAATGGCCAAGCATGCAACGAACTGCAACTTCCACTAAAGGAATTCCTGTTACTTTGCAAATAAAAGGGGTGGTTCTTGAGGCTCTGGGATTGACTTCGATTAGAAAGACGTCCGAGCCTTTTACAGCATACTGAACATTCATCAGCCCTTTGATTTTAAGTGCACGTGCGAGTTCTTTCGTTTGTTGATGAATCACATTAATCATTGCCTGGGAGAGTCGATAAGGTGGCGTGATACAAGCTGAATCTCCCGAATGGACTCCAGCAGCTTCAATATGTTCGAGTATTGCTGGAATAAACACTTCGTCACCATCTGAAACTGCATCAACATCCACTTCAATAGCACCTGCAAGAAATTCTTCAAGTAAGACAGCATGCGCAGTGGTTTTAAACAGTGCATCGAGCTTTTCTTGTAACATTTCTTTATTATTCACTACTTCCATACCGCGTCCTCCAAGAACAAAAGAAGGGCGAATAATTAAAGGGAACTGCAGATCCTCTAAGGTTGATTCAAGTTCAGCAAGGCTGTGGATTGCTCTATTTTTAGGTTGCTTCAAACCTAAGTTGTGTACTAAAGCACTAAATTTGTCTCGATCTTCAGTGATTGTGACAATATCACTTGTTAAGCCCAACAATGGCACTCCTACTTGATGAAGTGCTTCAAGTAAATTTAATGGGGTTTGCCCGCCAAACTGTAAGGCAATCGCAGAAGGCTGCTCTTTGTCAATTAAATCCAAAACTTTTTCATAAGTAAGTGGGATAAAATAAAGCTTATCGGCAACGTCATAATCAGTAGACACCGTTTCAGGGTTGCAGTTAACCATGATTGTTTCGAAGCCCGCAGCAACAAATGCTTGAATTGCTTTAACACAAACATAATCAAACTCAATCCCCTGACCGATACGATTAGGCCCACTGCCGATGATCATGATTTTTTCTTTATCGCTTACTTTGGATTCGCAATAATCTTGGTAGGTGCCGTATAAATAGGCCGTTTCGGTTTTAAATTCACCCGCACAACTATCTACGCATTTATAAACCGGATGTATCGCCAGTTCTTGCCGATATTGGCGCACTGCTTTTTCGGTGGTTTGAGTCATTTTGGCGATGTGTTGATCGGAAAAGCCTTGTTTTTTCAATTTCAATAAGGCTGATTGATCGAGATCATAAAGGGTTTTGCCAACGAGATTTTGCTCGGCGCAAACCAGCGACTTGATTTGATGTAAAAACCAAGGATCGATAAAAGAAGCAGCATGGACTTCCTCCACCGTAAAGCCTCGACGGAAACTTTCTGCAAGACACCAAAGATGCTTAGGGGTATGCCGTTTTAATTCCAGTTTTAATGTCGTATCGTCTAACGTTTCTAAAGGGTCAAAGCCAAAGCTGTTGATTTCAAGACTTAAAATGGCATTTTGTAGGCTCTCGGCAAAAGTCGAACCGATCGCCATGACCTCACCAACCGAGCGCATTTGCGGGCCACGCGATAATTCTTGGGCATTAAATTTCTCGTCATGGAAACGGGGAATTTTAACGACGGTATAATCGATGCTCGGCTCAAATGAAGCAGGCAATAATCCTGAGGTGATTTCGTTTCGCAGTTCATCGAGAGTATAGCCAACAGCAAGTTTGGCTGCAATTTTGGCAATGGGAAAGCCTGTTGCCTTGGAAACAAGAGCAGATGACCGTGAAACACGGGGATTCATTTCAATAACGACCATTCTACCATTTTGCGGATTGACAGCGAATTGAACATTACTTCCGCCTGTATCAACACCGACAGCACGCAACACAGTAAAGGCTGCATCGCGCATGGTTTGGTATTCATCATCAGTTAATGTTTGAATAGGCGCGACAGTAATCGAATCTCCAGTGTGAATGCCTAGAGGATCAAAATTTTCTACTCCGCAAACAACGATGCAGTTATCGTTTTTATCACGAACAACTTCCAGTTCAAATTCTTTCCAACCAATCAGGGCTTCATCGATGGAAATTTCTTGAGGTTGGGTAAACGCCTGCTTAAAAATCGCAATGGCCTCTTCTTTAGTGTGAACTAAAGCAGCCCCCGCCCCCCCTAAGGTAAAGGAAGACCTAACAATGAGAGGTAAGCCTATTTGCTCCATAATATCAATGGCTGATTCCAATGTATTGGCGGTATAACTTTGCGGCACATCCAAACCTATCTCATGCATTTTTCTATGAAAGAGGGTTCTGTCTTCGGCGAGGGTGATCGCGTCAATAGAAGCACCGATCAGTTCAACTTGATACTTGGCTAAAATACCTTTCTTATGAAGTTCCAGGGCGCAATTGAGTGAGGTTTGGCCTCCCAAAGTCGCAATGAGCGCATCTGGGCGTTCTTTTTCGATCACTGCAGTAATGTAATCGCTGGTAATGGGTTCGATGTAGGTTACATCAGCTAGTTCGGAATCGGTCATGATTGTAGCAGGATTCGAATTAACTAAAATAACGCGATAACCTTCTTCATGCAGTGCTTTTAGGGCTTGGGTACCGGAATAATCAAATTCGCAAGCCTGGCCAATGTTGATAGGTCCTGAACCGATGACCAGGATGTTTTTAATTTTAGTATTTTTGGGCATATTGCACCTCATGGATGAACTGGTTAAATAGGAGCTTAAGTTCGTTAGGGCCTGGGTTTGCTTCTGGATGACCCTGAAATGAAAATGCAGGTGCTTGACGGTGGCGAATACCAGCAATTGTTCCATCAAATAAGGATGTGTGGGTAATCTCTAGGTGATCAGGCAAAGAAACCTCATCGACGACAAAGCCATGATTTTGTGAACTAATGAATACAGCCCCTGTTTTGCAACACTTAATTGGATGATTCGACCCATGATGGCCAAATTTCATTTTTTTCGTTTTTGCTCCCGCAGCAAGTGCTAATATTTGGTGGCCAAGACAAATACCAAACACAGGTATCTGCTGCTGCAAAAGTTGCGTAGTTAATTGAATTACGGAATTACAGCTTTCGGGATCACCTGGACCATTCGAAAGAAGCACGCCATCGGGTGAAAGGGCTTTAATTTCAGCAAAATGGATCGATTCTGGGACTACCGAAATTTTAACGGGATACTGGGCTAAAGACTTTAAAATCCCCTGCTTTACGCCACAATCCACTACAATGATATGCGCTTTGCTGTTTTGTGGATCATGGTAAAGATAAGGTTCTTTAGTGGAGACCAAAGCGGCTAAATTAGCACCTTTCATGCGGGTACAATTTCGTGCGAGTTCGAGTGCCTTCTCAGTTGTTATTGCCTCAGATGTGACTAAGCAGGCATTTTGACTCCCTTTTTCGCGCAAATGTAAGGTAAGTGCCCGTGTGTCAACACCACTTAAGGCAACAAGATTATGCTTAAGTAGGAAATTGTTGAGGCTATCTTGGGCGCGCCAGTTACTGAAGTGCTCTGAAAAATCCCTAAATACTGCACCAGCAGCGTGTATTTTACTGGACTCATTGTCATCTTTATTCACGCCGACATTGCCGATATGGGGCACAGTGAAGGTAATGATTTGGCCATGATACGAGGGATCAGTCAGAATCTCTTGGTAGCCTGTGTGAGAAGTATTAAATACCATTTCACCTAATGCATAAGAAGGGGCGCCAATAGCCTCTCCTTTAAAAAGCGTGCCATCAGCTAACATCAGGAAAGCCATTTTTTTTCTCCGTCAAAATCTCAGCAAGTGAGCAGTTATTTTCAAGTGCTTGACTAACCCAGATGCCCACTTGATGATGAGCATCCCTGAAGGGAATACCTTTGATGACTAAGGATTCCAAAATAGCGGTCGCATCCAAATAGCCCTCTTTTGCTTTTTTTGCCATCCATTCGGTATTAAAATGCAAGCTCTCCAAGAAGGGCGAAATGATTTCGAGGCACGCAGTCAAGGTATTAACGGTATCGAATAACCCTTCTTTGTCTTCCTGCATGTCTTTGTTATAGGCAAGAGGGAGGGCTTTCATGAGCGTTAATATGCCGATAAGGTGCCCAAAGACCCGTCCTGCTTTCCCTCGAATGAGTTCCAAAACATCTGGGTTTTTCTTATTTGGCATCAGCGAAGATCCAGTTGCAAAGGCATCGTCCAAAGTGACAAAAGCAAATTCTTGGGTCGCCCATAAAATTAAGTCTTCGGCTAAACGGGAGAGATGCGTCATGATGATTGAAGCAACGGCGCAAAACTCAATGACGAAATCCCGGTCGCTCACTGCATCAAGTGTGTTTTCGATAATGCCGCTAAACCCCAAGGTCTGAGCCACCCAAGTTCTGTCTAAAGGCAAGCTTGACCCTGCCAATGCTCCAGCCCCTAATGGAGAAAAATTCAATCGCGCCTGACAATCGGCCAGGCGGCTTAAATCACGTTGAAACATGGAAAGGTAGGCTGCAAAAAATTGCCCCAAGCACACGGGTTGTGCCTGTTGCAGATGGGTATAACCCGGCATCAAATCATTGGCATGTTTATTGGCCAAATTGATAAGCGTATCATTTAGCTCCTGCAATAAGGCAGTTATTTTTGCCGAGGCATCACGTGTAAAAAGTCTTAAATCAAGAGCGACTTGATCATTGCGGCTGCGACCCGTATGAAGTTTTTTGCCGGTATCTCCGATTTTTTTAACGAGCAAATGCTCGATAAACATGTGAATATCTTCGCAGGATTCATCGAGCGGGTGCTGACCTTGCTCGATTTCGTGTGCAATTTCAGTCAGTGCGGTGACAATGGCTTGAGCTTCTTCCTCCTTAATCAACCCTTGGCGGGCAAGCATCTGTGCATGGGCTTTACTGCCGGCAATATCATGCTGATAGAGGATGTGATCAAAAAGAAGAGAGGCGTTAAATTTCACAACCCTTGGATCGAGTGACTTTTTGAACCGCCCTCCCCATGTTTTATTACTCATGTTCCCCCCCTTTATGCACCATGCCATATACTTTGGCAGACAAAGAAAATAAGTTAATAAATCCTTCTGCATCTTTTTGGTTATAAACACTGTCTTCTTCAAAGGTTGCCAATGCCGGATTGTGTAAGCTGAAAGGCGATTGCATGCCACAAGGAATGATGTTGCCCTTAAGCAGTTTTAATTTGACTGTTCCAGTAATGTGTTTTTGGGTGACATCGATTAAAGCATCTAATGCTTCTTTGGTTTGTGAAAACCATCGTCCTTCATAAACCAAATTGGCATAAGTTTGTTGTAAAGATTGTTTTAGATGTAGAGTTGCCCGATCTAAGCAAAGGCTTTCTAACATTTGGTGCGCTTTATAAAGCACAGCGGCGCCTGGTGCTTCATAAATACCTCTGATTTTCATCCCCACTAATCGATTTTCGACAATATCTGCAACGCCAATCCCGTGAAGACCCGCTTTTTTATTGAGTTCAGCTAAAAGTTCAATTGGGTTCATTTCAATGGTATTTAAAGCAACAGGTACACCTTGCTTGAAGTCAATGCTGATTATTTCAGGTTGATTTGGCGTATCTTCAATCTCCTTAGTCATTAACAGTAAATCGGTTGGTTTTTCTTGACTTGGATCTTCTAAAACACCCCCTTCATGAGAGATGTACCAAATATTATGATCCCTTGAATAAGGGGATTTTGGTGTGACGGGCACTTCAATGCCGTGAGCTTTTGCATAATCAATGGCTTGCTGTCTGGATTTAATTTCCCAGGATCGCCAAGGGGCAATGATCTGAAGTTGTGGGGCAAGCGCTTTAACGGTGTACTCGAATCTTACCTGATCATTTCCTTTGCCTGTGGCGCCATGGGCAACCGCTTCTGCTTTTTCTTGCAGCGCAATTTGAACCAGTTTTTGGGCAATCAATGGTCTGGAAATGGTTCCCAGAACATATTGGTTCTCATAAAGAGCGCCTGCTTTAACGAGTGGCCAAAGGTAATTGCTTACGAACTCCTCTTGCACATTCACCACATAGGCCTTTGAAGCACCGCTTTTGATCGCTTTTTCCTTAATTGCAGCAAGATCTTCGTTTTGGCCAAGATCACAAATCACAGCAATAATTTCTGCTTGTTGATGGTTTTCTTTCAGCCAAGGAATCATTACGGAAGTATCAAGCCCCCCTGAATAAGCTAGGGCAATTTTTTTAATCGATTCTGTCATGTTTACTCCTGATAATATTTCTTTAATTCATGAACGGGTTGAATGAACTCTTTCGGCCTCACGTCAGCGACTAAGCGGCCGCCTTTGAGCACAACAATGCGATCGGCCATTTTGCTTAAAAAATCTAAATCATGTGAGGCTATCACCATCGTCACTCCCATTGTTTTAATGGCATTTAATAAACTGATGACATCATCAATCGTCGCTAAGTCGAGACCCGAAGTAGGTTCGTCACATAGCAACAGATTAGGTTTCATCATCAGGCTTCTCGCTAAAGCTACCCGTTGTTTTTGGCCGCCGGATAGTTGATGGGGATAAGAGGCTGCCTTTTCTGCTATGCCTAACGTACTTAGAAGTTCTTGTGCCGACTCTTCATGATTTAGTGTTTTGTTTTGTAATTTAGGGGCATAAACTAAGTTATCCAGAACGTTCATATGAGGGAAAAGTTGGAAATCCTGGAACATAAAGCCCATTTTCCCTTCACAATGGATTTTGCCTGAATCCAAAGATTCCAATCCTTGGATGCAACGAAGTAAGGTTGATTTCCCACCACCAGAGGGGCCAGCTAGACCAACCACGGTTTGGGCTTCGATTGTCAGATTGATTTGCTTTAATACTTGGATAGAAGCAAACTTTTTACTGGCTTCATGAATATGTAGCATCTTTGCCTCCTTGTTCAAATTTTTTACCTAACTGTTCGATCAATAAAACCAAGCCATAGTAGTAACAACCGGCAATACAAAGGGGTAAAAAATAAGTGAATTGCTCGGCAGCGACGGATTGGGCTTTTCGCATTAAATCCATTCCGCCAATAGTTGAGATTAATGCTGTTTCTTTAAGCAAGGCGATCATTTCGTTGACTAGTGCGGGCAAAATATTTTTGATCACTTGGGGTAAAATAATGTCTTTCCACAAATAAAAATTGGGAATTTGTAACGTTTTTGCGGCTTCAAATTGGCCTTTGGGTAAATTTTCTATTCCTGATCGCAAGATTTCAGCAATGTATGCAGAGCTATTAAGGCCAAAGGTGAGGATGCCGGCTGCTAAAATATTGGCTTTCAAGCCAATTAAAGCGGGCAGGGCAAAATAGACAAAGCTGAGTTGCAAAATGAGGGGAGTACCTCTCATGATTGAAACAAATCGATTAATGAGCGGTTTCATAATGCCGTTATATCGCAATATAGCGAGCCCCGTTCCTAGGAGCATGCCAATAAGCATGCCGCCGAACATCAGTTCCAAAGTTAAGGCTACTCCTTGACCAATAAACAGGAGATTTTGGCTTAGTTCTTCCATTAGATACCCTCCAACCAAGTTTTCTGTAATTTGGCAATTTCCCCTTTTTCTTTGAGCGTATTCAAAATGCGATTGATTCTGGCGGTCATCAGAGAGTTTTTAGGGAGTGCAATGCCATAGCCATCTTCAGCTTTGGCAATAATGGCATAGGAAAGTCCGGGATTTTTCTGGCTGAAAATGGCTCCCTGTGCGCCGTCCATTAGGACAACATCAATATGTCCGGCTTTTAATGCCTCAATCGCTTGATTGTTGTTATCCATTGGAACAATTTGTTCGTCTTGTGCATGCTTTTTTAACCAAATTTCCATAGTGCTCCCAAGTTGTGCTGCTATTTTTTTCCCTGCTAATTGAGAAGGAGAATTAATGGGATAGTCTTTTTTGAAAACAGCAGCCATTCCCTCAAAGTAATAGGGAGTTGTGAAATCGAAGTTTTTCTTTCGATCATAGGTAATGGTAATCGTTGAGATTGCTGCATCAGCCTGGCCTGAAGTCAGCGCTGGTAGGATGCTGGAAAACTGCATGTTATCAAAGACGGCTTCTTTCCCTAGTTCCTTGGCAATTAATTTCGCCAGTTCAATGTCAAATCCTTTGATAACCCCATGTTCTTCATATTCAAAAGGTGGATACTCAGCCGAGGTGGCAAAGTGAATGACTTTCGCTTCATTTTTTTTGTTACTGTCGGTACAAGCAGCTATAAAAAGCACAGAGCAGATGATTAGGCTTAGAATGATTTTATTCATGATGACTACATATCCAGTTTTTAACCATTTTTTGACTATATTGCTTTTGGCTTGCTCTGTCAACCAAAAATGAATATAATTACAAAAAAATGGTTATAAATTCATTTATAGGGAGTGAGCATGTCTTATGACAATGTGCTTGATGGGCATATTCTTAGTATTGTGCAAACCCAGGAGATCCTTGAGCAGGTGGACTTGCAAAATAAGTTAAAGGAACGTGGTTATGATATTCCGCAAGCAACTCTATCCCGTCGCTTGAAAAAATTGAAAATTGCTAAGGTTGCTGGCGTTTACCGGGTGGTTGATTTGACTATGCCGAGTCTGCCCCTTGTACTTAACCTGCAGATTTCCGACTCCGGAATTGTTGTGCTGCATACCCATCCAGGGAGTGCAAGCAGTCTTGGCTCATTTATTGATCGGAAATATGTGTCGTTCTCGCCTCAGTCTGGGAGTAAATCAGGTATCCTAGGAACAATTGCTGGCGATGATACGGTAATTCTTATCATGCGCTCTAAGGCCGATATTGGCAGCCTATTGAGCATCCTGCAGGAGGAGTTCCCTTATCTCAAAATTGAAGTGTAGATGTTTGAATTTTTAGAGCGATCTGATAGCTCAGCAGCACACTCTCAGGATGCCATAGTTTACTGATGCATTTTTTGTTTTTGAGAGTATTCAATAAACTCTTTTTGTTTCGTCTCAGAATCATCGTTGCTGTAAATACCTTGCATTATTTCAACTTCTTGCAGGGTAAAAACTTTTCTCGTATTTTTATTTTTCATAAAATAGAGGTAGCGAGAATCGCTCAGGTTGCAAATCTCATCTGCTGCTTTTTCTAGTCGCTCAACCAAAGATGCTCTCGTTTTTGGGGTAGGCTCTTCAGGATCTGACTCATAGTTATTCGTATTATGAGAAAGAATATCTTGTTTTGTCATTTCTTTAGGCGCTTTAAACAAAGTAATTCCAGCCCTGTTATAAAAGTAATGGGGTTTAAAATGCTCTAAATTTTGCTCATAAGGGTAATTAGTCCATGGGTAATAATCCACGCAGGTTGAGCTTTTGAGGATATTGGCGCGCCAATGGATTGCGATGATTGGAGCAGCGCTAGGGATATAAGTTACTTTCTCTATAAAAAATTTCATAAAGTAAATGAAAAAGTGAGTTAATTCCCCCAATCATACAGGAAAATGAACAGTAGTTCAAATTATGAACAAAATGTTATTCAACAATGTCTTCTATTAAGTGGGCGAAGGTGTGAATTTTTAGTTTGAGATTATTATTGGAGATATTTTTCGTGTTTTCAAAAAGCCAGCCAAGGTAAGAAAGCATTGAGGGTACACTCATTGAGCATTTATTTTTTTGCTTATTAGCGAAACAATTATAGAGAATAAATTGCTGATAAGCTTCTGAGCTAATTTCATCAACTAGCACGTGTTGGTAAAAATTCTTAACCCAATGTGCTTCTTGCGTTGTCTTTAGGTATTGACGTATTTGGCGTAAAGGATGGGTAACTTGCTGTTGCCAAGCGGTGATGCGAGAACAAGCTTGGTGAAATTCAAACTGGGATATTTCTTCTACCCCATAGGCTAACCAGCAGCAGAGTAAAAGTAAATTAACATTAATCCCTTCTTGATTTTGAAAGGATAGACAAGCCTCTTTCACTTTTTCGTGTTGATAAATTTTGAGTGAAAATTGCCAAAAAGGATTGTCTAAATCATCACTCAGGGTATTAGCCATTCTTTAATTCAATCACAGTCATATGCAGCGGTTCTTTGCCAATGTTTTCATCTTGATGAGGTTCTTTTCCTTGCGCCACACTTAAATAGAGAGGAATCTGTCTTTTGAGATTAATGATCTCCTCTTTGCCCGATTGATATACTACTTTGAGACTGCCTGTTTCTTCGGGAATGACAACTCTCGAATACTGGTGAACATGAAACCCCAACTTTTGCTTGGGGCAAATCGTTGTTTTCCATACTTTAGTTGAAGCATTTTCGATAAAAAACTCACGTTTAGTCACGCAATTTTCGGCAAAGGTTACTTGGCTGATTAGGCATAGAGCCGCAATTACGAATCTAACCATTTGGTATATCCTTTTTATTAGCAGATGAAGTGGTTAGCTATTGAATAGCCCGCACAACATAGCATGGTTTTAAACTCATGAAAATGGTTCTTTGGGTTATGGATTAGCTTAACGAACAGCAGGGAGTAGATTGCCCCTCTTCTTCAATGAAAGGTTTCGAATCGATCGTTTTGAGTTCTTCATGATGAAGATCATCATACATTTGCAATGCAACCTGTAAGAGATTGTTAGCGAGTATCCAATCGGGAGTATCGCGCGCATAAGCTGCAGAATTATTGGCCAATAAGCCTAAACAAGCAGTATGGTCAGAATTTTTTCTGCTTGGAGAAGGGGAACCAAAATCGCCTTTGCGTAAATTTTTAGGTGTTGAAGGCGGAAGTTTGGCTAAAGTAGCCAATGCTGATTCTAAATTGTCCGCATTAGCATGGATAAGAAGGCTACGCATGCGCCCATTCATTGAGGAATCTGGAGTATTAATCATTTCACAGATGAGACGGACTAATGGTTCTGATTTATTTTGAGGAGGAAGGCCTATCAGCTTTCTCCAAACTGTATGTTTGAGAACTTCCTGCTGTGTGAGGAGCGTATTCCACTCTTCTAACATTTCCGATAAATTTCGAATTCTACTTCGTTGTTGCCTAAGGGGTGAAAGTTCTTCTAATGGCGAAAAAAAGCAGCAAAATAAATTGAAAGAGAATGAATCTTCTTCAGAAGCTAGTTTACTGTAGCGGGAAAATAGTGCTTGCACCTCGCCAGTTGACTTTACTCTGGGTAATTGCGTAATGAGTTCGGCTGCAAGTTGTTTTTGTTTTGATGAGGCAAACTTTGAAATTTTTAATAGGTGTAAGTAATCCTCAACAATCGAATTTCTCATCGGCTCCCTCCTATTAATGTTTGCTTTATTCTCTCAATCCAACTCCCTTTTTTAATAGGGTCATATTGAGCCCAGTTAATACAATCAACATTATGCAAATAATAAACATAGAGGTCAACATATCAACTTCATTTAGCCCAATCATGGCATGACGAAGTGCATTGACCATATAAAGTATTGGATTTAAATGAGAAATTTTCTGCCAAAATACTGGGAGCATGCTGGTTGTGTAGAAAACCCCTCCTAAATAAGTGAGAGGAGTAAGAATAAAGGTAGGGATGATCATGACATCGTCAAAATTACGCGCTACCAAGGCATTTGTAAATCCCGCTAAAGAAAACACTGCAGAAACCAGCAACACCACCAAAAGGGTCATTGGTAGATGATTAAGTTCTATCTTCACGAAAAAATAGGAAACAAGGAAAACCAGTATGGCAACGATTAAACCACGTAATACGCCGCCAAAAACATAACCCAGCAAGAGTAGTCCATCATGCATAGGGCTAACCAGCATTTCTTCAACACTTTTTTGAAAGCGGGCGCTAAACAGGGAAGTGGATACATTAGAATAGGCATTCGAGATCACTGACATCATAATTAACCCTGGCGCAATGAATTCTGAATAACTCACGCCGTTCATATAGCCGATGCGTTTTCCAATTAAGCTGCCAAAAATTAAAAAATAAAGAGCCGTGGTGATGACTGGCGGTAAGAAAACTTGGCTAAAGATTCGAAACATCCTCACCAATTCTCGCCTAACTACGGTATAAAGGGCTATAAATTGTTGCTTAGCGGCCATGGGTAATGAGATCCAAAAAAAGTTCCTCTAAACGATTTGTTTTATTGCGCATGCTATGGATGGTAACCCCATGCTGAGTTAATTTTGCAAAAACATCGTTGAGAGGGTATTGGTTATCGATGCGCAATTCAAAAGTATTATTATCGATTATTTTGGGAATAAAGCTATTGATGTTAGGCAAATGGGTAAACGGCTCGGCTGTGCTAAAGATTAAGGTTTGATGCCTCAATGTTTGTAAGAGATTTTTCATGGAGGTATTGGCCACAAACTCCCCTTGATCAATGATGGCAATATTTTTGCAAAGCTGTTCGGCTTCCTCAAGATAATGCGTAGTCAAGATGATAGTCGTACCTTCATCATTGGTTCTGGTTAAAAAGTCCCACATGGTGCGGCGAATTTCGATATCCACCCCTGCGGTGGGTTCATCAAGAATCAATACCTTAGGTTGATGAATTAATGCTCGTGCTATCATCAACCGCCGTTTCATGCCACCGGATAAATGACGCGCAATTTCACGCCGTTTTTCCCACAATCCAAGTTGTTCCAGCAGCATTTTTGCGCGAGAGGTGGCTTCTTTGCGTAAAATACCGTAATACCCGGCTTGGTTTATCAGAGTTTGCTCACACGTTTCGAAAATATTGAGATTGAATTCTTGCGGCACTAAACCTAAACACGCTTTAGCTAAGTCTGGTTTTTCATCCAAATCATAACCATGGATTTTAATGCTGCCCGAAGTTTTAGTAAGCAGGGTAGTGATTAAACCGATGGTCGTTGATTTGCCTGCGCCATTTGCACCTAGTAAGGCAAAGAAATCGCCGGTTTTAACAAGTAAATCGATTCCTTTGAGCGCTTCTACGCCATTAGCATACGTTTTGCGTAATTGATGAATTTCCAAAGCGTACATAAGTGGGTCATGATGCAAAAAAAGATTCATTATACACGAAGCTGGTCTCGTAAGTAGCTATAATTCAATCGGGAGATTGGCTTAGAAAACGACTGACATCGAGCGCGTTTTCAGCCACCCTGCGATGCTGTAACGTGTTTGTTTGGTTTCGCAAACCTCATGGGGTAAATCACTGCTAAAGCAAATGAAGCGATTACCAAGCGGAAGGACACTGGTAATGAGTCGCCCATCCTTATCATAGAGATTCAATTCACCCGCGTGTTCTTCTCGCCACACTTCGTTAAGATAATAAACACAAGATATGCGCCGCTCTTGAGCAGAGGCAAATTGATCGACATGTCTCTTGTAGAAAGAACCTGGTTGATAGATGGCGAAATGGGCTTCAAAATCGACCAAGCCTAAAAAAAAAGTTTGGTTTAGGGTTTTGGTAATTGTCCTAATTTTGCTGAAATAGGCATTAATTGCATGATCCGTTAAGTCATCGTCTAGCCAGCAAATTTCATCCCTTCTAATGTCAGAGTTGCGCATAGCCCCGAATTGATGGCCAATTTTAGCACTCTTAAATTCACCTTGGTTGTGCATGTGCTCTGCTTTACAACGCAGCAATTCATAGTGTCCTTGTTCCAGAAAGTTATCCATAATATGGAAACCTTGCTGGTAAATATCATTTTCTAGTTGATTGTTCATTGTGTTAACAGTACTTTAATATCACGCCATTGGGGTAGGAACTGATCCATAAAGGTATAAAAACGCCTATTGTGGCTTGCTTCCAAGAGGTGTATCAGTTCATGCACCAATACGTATTCTAAGCATTCTGAGGGTTTTTTGATAAGGTTTAAATTAAGCCATATGCGCTTTTTAAGTGTATTGCAAGAGCCCCATCGCGTCCTCATGACTCTGATTCGCCAGGAATTGGCTTTCACTCCAATTCGAGATTCCCATTTGCTAATCAAGGAGGGTAAGTGCTCTTTCATTTGCTGCCGGTACCAGTTTTCTAAGAGTTTCTGTTTGTCTGCTGGGGTGGGCTGGGATTTTATATAGCAATGGATATACCCGTCTTCAATCACTATTTTGGAATGTTTCATGTCTTCATGAATAATCAAGGTGTATTTTTTACCAAGAAATTCATGCTGTTCACCTGATTCAAACGTCATTGGTAATTTTGGTGTTTGAGTTTTAAACTTAGCCCGCTGAGTCAGAATCCAAGTTCGTTTAGCTTCGATTTGATTGCGGATTAAATTCAAATGCAGCCTAAGAGGGGCGCTGATTTTGACATCGCCGTCAGGGGGATATATACGAAAGTAAATATTCTTAATAGGCTTTCTTAAAATCTCAATAGGGATGCCGTCCAGCTCGAGAAAGTTTTTGGTCATAGAAGTTCAAAGCAGCATTTTTGAGCGCTATTGTATACCCAAGCGGCTTCAAAATGCTATTTTAGCACCGCTAGTAACGTTCAGCAGGTATGCAGGGGCTATCGATGTATTCGCCATTAATTTTTAATACCATGTTCACGCTTGCTCTACGATAGCGGGATAAGGTGTCATACTGCGCCTGAGTAACATACCCGTAGGAATCTCCACAATAAACCAGTGAGTGGGCATGACTTGAGCGATTGGGTTTTAGTGGGATATCGCAGCCCCAACGAAAACGGGTTAAATCACAATTTGCGAATGTGGAAGAGAAAGGTAATAGCAGCAATAATGCAACTATACTAGTCTTTTTCATTGTACACTCCCTGGGTTTTAGTGTTATCTGTTCTTCAAAGCCGAGTAGGTAGGTTTGTGATCCAACCTACTCAGGGAGACTTTGCTACAAGTTAACTGCATAAACTTTGCCTAAATCGCGCGGGGTGTCCGCGGGATTTAGGACCCCCCCACCAATGCTTGGTCTCACAAACAAGCCGCAAGAGGTAGAATGGAGGAGTTGTTATTTTCTCTCTGTTTTATTTTTTGTCCTGTATAGAGGTTGTCGTTCGTCTTATGAAATTCTTTAAATGCTCTTTTTAACATAGCACTAGAAAAAAGATTGATGGGGCAAAGATGTTTTTTAGAAGGAACTATAGAACAGCATGTTCATGAGTGAGTAAAAAGGTTTTATAGCACAAAGCATCAGCACGACCCATGTATCCTCCTTGATCGGTCTTTCCCACGACTCTATGGCAAGGAATAAATAAAGCGATGGGATTATTTTTGCATGCCTGCCCTATAGCACGAGGGCTGGATTGCAGGGTTTTGGCCAGTTCACCGTAGGTAACAGTTCGCCCGACAGGAATCACTAACAGCGCATTCCAGACACGTTGCTGATAGGTTGTGCCTTGGGGTTTTAGTGAAAGTTGAAAGCGATGGTGAGGATTTTGAAAATAATGATTGAGTTCTTGGGCAATTACCTTAGTGATTGGTAATTCGCTAGTGTTTTTCGATGGTGTGTCAGTAAAAATAGCGCGATGAATGTAATGCTCATCGTACTCAACTTCAAGCCAGCCAGTCGGAGTATTGAAAGCGGTAACGATGAGCATAGTAAGAAATTAACTTTCTTTTTTGCCAGTTAGCTTTTCTTTAATTCGTGCAGCACGGCCAGCTAGGTCGCGTAGATAGTATAGTTTGGCACGGCGTACATCCCCACGGCGCTTAACAATTATACTATCAACAATTGGGCTGTAGGTTTGAAAGACACGTTCAACCCCAACGCCATGAGAAATTTTGCGCACTGTGAATGCAGAATTCAAACCGCGATTACGTTTAGCAATGACTACACCTTCAAAAGCTTGCAAGCGTTCACGGTTGCCTTCTTTGACTTTCACCTGAACTAAAACGGTATCGCCTGAATTAAATTCGGGAATCTCTTTGCCTTTCATTTGCTCAGCATTCAATTGGTCGATAATGTTGGTCATGGATCACTCCTTAAATTGGATCAGTGCTCAGCCCTATCTCGCGAACAGCCGTATTGCGTGTATCTTACGAGAAAAATAGCTAAACTGCTTGATGCACAGCTATGCGCTGCCCTTTTGCATTGTTCTCGCAACAACATTCAAATCCAACCGTTCGAGTACACATAAGCAGAGGTACCTGAACTATTACTAAATTGGCATTCCTGTCAACAGGAATTGCCGTGTTCGCATTTAAATTCGACAAGCAGCTGCTTGTCTGTATCACTTAATTCAATTTGTTCTAAAAGGTCTGGCCGTTTAAGCCAGGTTTTACCTAGCATTTGCTTTCTTCGCCAGCGCTCAATATCCTTATGGTTGCCACTTAGCAGCACAGCCGGAACATCAAAGCCATTAATACTTGCTGGCCTGGTGTAATGTGGGCAATCTAAAAGACCGTTCATGAACGAGTCTTGCTCAGCTGACCCTGCATGTCCAAGACTGCCTGGTAGCAGTCGCACAATCGCGTCAATAAATACCATTGCCGCTAATTCACCGCCACTCAAAACAAAATCACCCAGCGACCATTCTTCATCAACATGATGAAGGATTACCCGCTCATCAATTCCCTCATAGCGTCCGGCTATAAAAAGCAAGGATTGTTCATTACTAGCCACCTGATTGAAATCAGACTGGCGAATTATTCTTCCTTGCGGGCTGAGATAAACCGTCTTACAGGAGTTTGGCATTTGGCTTTTTGCATGAGTGATTGCTGCGTGCAAGGGCTCATACATCATCACCATTCCTGGACCACCACCGTAAGGTTTGTCATCCACCTGACGGTAAGGCCTGGCTGCCCAATCCCGTGGATTCCAATAATCAATATTTGCAATACCTTGCTCTATTGCCCGTCCGACAACGCCATATTTCAGACTGGCAAACATTTCAGGCATCAAGCTAATTATGCCAAGATGTAACATTGATCTAAAAATCCATATCCCAGTCAACGGTAATAAGCCGTCGGCTGGCATTTACATCGATTACAAATTGTCCAGGCAGATAAGGGATTAAGTGGCGTTTTTCACCCTGTACTACGAGGACATCATTGGCTCCAGTAGGCAGCATTTCAATTACATTACCTAATACTTGCCCCTGGTGATTAATAACTTCCATACCAATAAGTTCATGCCAATAGTACTCTCCTGGTTCTAACGCAGGAAGTTGAGTACGACTAACAGCAATTTCGACGTTGGTTAAACGGGCTACTTGCTCACGTTCACGGTAACCCTCAACTTGCGCAAGAATCACTTTATCATGGATTTCTAGGTGCAGTACTTTAAAGGGTCTCCATTGATTATCAATGTAGGCATGCCAGTCTGTATAACGCAGGATGTTATCGCGTGGCTCGGTAAAGGAATGAACAGTAATATATCCTTTAATCCCGTGAGCTCTGCCAAAACGGCCGATAACAACCCAGTCAGTGCTATTATCCACGCTTACTTAGTATCAGTCTTCTTATTATATTCTTTGACTAGTGCCTTGACACGATCAGACAGTTGTGCGCCAAGACTTTGCCAATGAGTTAATTTATCCATTTCTAAATGCAAGCGAACCTCTTGGCCGCGTGCGATCGGATTAAAATAGCCAATTCGCTCAATATAGCCACCATCGCGACGCTTGCGACTATCAGTCACGACCATGTTGTAAAAAGGACGCTTTTTTGCGCCAGCCCGTGATAAACGTATAACGACCATTGCTTTCCTCTACTTATAAGAGTGGTTACGTAAAAAATGCCGTGTATTTTACGAAAATAAACCCGGCATTGGAAGCAGTTTTTCAATTATTTCAGGATTTCTCACTAAAAATAAGTAAACACCTTGATTTACACAAGAAAGTTACCCGACCTTGAGTTGTGAAAAGTCGCTTAATGCTTGCGAATTTTCTGAACAAAGAGTTCGGTTAATTTAAATTATTTACGTTCGTCAGGAAGGAAATTTTTCAGACCTGTCAAACCGCCAATCCCCCGCATCATTTGTTTCATGCCTCCTGGCTTAGTAAATTTTTTCATCATTTTTTGCATTTGTTCATATTGTTTCAGTAAACGATTAACATCTTGGATTTGGGTTCCAGAGCCTAAAGCGATGCGTTTTTTTCGAGATCCAGCAATGATTTTAGGAATACGTCTTTCTTTGGGTGTCATGGAGTTGATGATTGCTATTGTTCTTGCCATTGCTTTGTCATTAATTTGCCCCATTGCTTGTTGAGGCAATTGGCTCATGCCAGGGAGTTTGCTGAGCATACTGCTGACGCCGCCCATTTGGTTCATCTGCTCTAGTTGTTGTTTAAAGTCATCTAAATCAAACCCTTTTCCTTTTTTAAGTTTCTTCGCCAGTTTTTCGCTAGCCGCTTTATCGGCTTTACGTTCAACTTCTTCAATTAAAGTTAAAATGTCACCCATGCCCAAAATTCGTGATGCAATTCGGTCTGGATGAAAAGGCTCTAAGGCATCGATTTTTTCACCAGAGCCTAAGAATTTGATAGGCTTTCCGGTGATTTGCCGCACAGAGAGGGCTGCTCCACCTCGGGCATCGCCATCAGTTTTCGTGAGAATTACCCCGGTCAAAGGTAGCGCTTCGTGGAAGGCTTTTGCAGTATTAACTGCATCTTGCCCAGTCATGCTATCGACGACAAAAAGGGTTTCTACTGGTTTAACTGCTTGGTGCAATGCTTTGATTTCTGCCATCATTTCGGCATCAATGTGGAGACGGCCGGCAGTATCCAGAATGACAACATCCATGTATTGTTTTTTAGCGTTATCTAAGGCTTTTTGGGCAATAGCGAGAGGTTGTTCGTGCGCTTCTGCTTCAAAAAAGGCCACACCAAGTTGATTGGCTAATACCCTAAGTTGATCGATAGCGGCAGGTCGATAAACGTCGACACTCACCAACATGACTTTTTTATTTTCAGTTTCTTTTAAATAACGGGCTAGTTTTGCTGCTGAGGTGGTTTTTCCTGAGCCTTGTAAACCGGCCATTAAGAAGACTGCCGGTGGTTGTGTTTTGAAATCTAATTCAGCACGGGTATCACCAAGGATGTGAACCAGTTCGTCATGAATAATCTTAAGTAAGGCTTGATCTGCCTTTAAATTTAGAGAAACTTCCTGCCCCAAGGCTTTTTGTTTAACCTGTTCGATAAAGTCTTTAACCACGGGAAGCGCAACATCAGCTTCGAGCAATGATATACGCACTTCACGCAGCATTTGTTGCATGTTTTCTTCAGTCAGACGCCCCTGGCCGCTTAAGTTTTTAAATACGCGAGTTAAACGTTCGGTTAGATTCTCAAACATGGTGATTACTCAAGATGCAAAACTACCATTATAGCATAATGGTGGGTAGAGTAGAATTGACACCAGCCTAAGTAAGCGACATTTTATTTCTATGTTTACTATGTACAACAAAGCAAGACTTGCTATCATGCCATTTTCAAATTCATGTAATTTAAAGTGAGATTGAGATGACATTAGCGGCGGTAGTGATGATTGGCGGGGCCTCTGCCTCAGGGAAGACTGAGATTGCTGAAGAGATTGTTGAAATGCTTACCATTCAAAATCGTAAAGCGATTGTTATTTCAATGGATCATTACTACAAACGTAAACAAGACAGGGAGAAAGTAGCTAATCCTGAGAATATGGATATCCCAGACGCTTTTGATCTAGAGCTTTTTCATAAGCATTTGAAGCAGCTCATCGCAGGGAAAGCAATAGCACGACCGACCTACTCTTTTTTAGTAAAAGACAGACTCCCTGAAACAGAAACCATTGATCCAAATGAGGTTGAGGTAATTGTTGTTGAAGGGATTCTTGCTTTACATGAGGTTTATAAACTTAAATTTGAAAACGTCATTACTGCTTATGTTGAATCTGATAATTATTTGTCTTACCCAAAAAGGCGATGTTTACGAGATGTTAATCCAGAAACACGTAATACTTCAGAAGAAGAAACTCGAGACAGAGAATTGCATCACTATGTGAGGGATGCATTTTTTAGCGGGATTGCAACAACTAAAAGGTATGCAAAATATCAGCTTACTAATAATGACCCCGAACCTGGAAAATCAAAAGAAACTTGTATTGCGGTGAATGCTGCTTTGTTAATGGAAGCAATTAATTCCAAATTAACTAACAATAATAAAGAGGAAGAAATAGTAAATTACCCTGCGTCGCTAACGGCGTGAGCGCTTAAACATTTGGAGATAGGCGGTGCAACTTTCTCTCATGATTCAGATAATCGTTCTGATTTTTCTGATCCTCTTATCCGGCTTTTTTGCCGGCTCAGAAATTGGAATGATGTCTTTAAACCGCTATCGTTTACGCTATCTTGTCAAGCAGAACCATAAGCAGGCGATTCGTGTTAACCAAATGCTTGCACGCCCTGATAAATTACTCAGTGTGGTGCTCATTGGTAACACGTTAGCCAATATTGTCGCTTCAACGGTAGCCACTTTAATTGGTCATCGAATATATGGAGAAGTCGGTGTCGCTATCGCAACACTTCTGCTAACCGTAATAATTCTAGTATTTTCTGAGATGACCCCTAAAACATTGGCCGCCCTTTATCCGCAACAAGTAGCATTTGCTTCGTCTTTACCCTTGAAAATGGTGCAAAATCTCTTAGCGCCGATCGTACAAATCATTAGCTGGATAACCAATGGAATTTTGCGTCTATTTGGCATCTCAGTCGATAAAGTGCAAAAAGAAGCGTTATCAGGAGAGGAATTACGCTCTGTAGTGCATGAGGCAGGAGGTCTTTTGCCGGTTGAGCATAAAAGTATGTTGATTAGTTTAATTGATCTTGAACGAGCCACAGTTGAAGATATTATGGTTCCCAAAACCGATATTATCGGCCTTGATTTGGAACAGCCCTGGCATGAGTTACTTGATCAACTCGAAACTGCACAGCACACGCGCCTGCCGCTTTATCGTGGCACAATTGATAATTTGGTTGGTATGATTCATGTGCGTAGCGTTCTTAGTTTGGCACTGGATGAATGCCTTGATATGGAAAATTTATTAAAAATTGCCGATGCGCCTTATTTCATCCCTGAAGCGACACCTTTAAATGTGCAAATTTTGAATTTTCGTAAAATGAAAAAACGCAGTTGTTTTGTAGTCAATGAATATGGGGACTTACTAGGTTTGGTCACTATGGAAGATATCCTTGAAGAAGTGGTAGGAGAATTTACAACGGATATCGCTGATTTAAGTAAGGATATTTTGCAGCAGGAAGATGGTTCGGTAATTGTTGATGCCAGTATTACTCTTCGCCATTTAAGTCGGCTGTTAAATTGGCAATTACCGATGATTGGCCCCCGGACCCTTAGTGGCTTAATTATCGAGCATTTAGGCTATATTCCGCCTCCCGATTGTTGTCTACAGATTGAAAATTTTCGGTTCGAAATATTGAAGGTGGGGGATAATACAATTAAAACGGTGAAGATGATTAAAGTAAATAAGAAAAAAAGGGCTGTTTCAATGTAGTCTTCTCCTCTTTCTCGAATAACCTTAGTCTAAAATGAAAGTAATAGGTTTTGCAGAGTAAAGCAATGCATACAACTCTTGAAGCAGAAATACTAAAAAGCGAAAAGTTAAGAACGACAATTTTAGCCAGTATTTTCGCGATATTGTCTTTAATGTGGGTAGTATTCATCACTTTATCCCCCGAAGAATATCATCAAATCATGGGTAAAGCATCAGTTGCGATTTTGCCAGGTTATTTGGCTACAGTTTCTCTATATTTTTTGTTTATGCGCAGGGTCGCTTGTCATTACATCAAGCACAAAAAAATGATGCCAAACAAGCTGCGGTATTTTAATGCTTTTGTGGAAGTAAGTAATCCAACTCTAGCCATTATTTTTTTTTCAAATTACCAAACACCAGCTTATGTACTCCTAATGCCGCCTGTGTTGATTTATTTTCTTTTTATTATTCTTTGTGCATTGACTTTAAATGAATGGATATGTCGTTTTTCGGGGTTAGTCGCTGCCTTGGAGTATGGCACGGTTTCTTATTATATTCTCCATTTTACCGATACTTCAGGAATTGATCGTTTTTTAATAGAACGGCACACTTTTGCTGCTCGGGTGGCCCTTTTGTTAATTGGAGGTGTGGTGACAGGATTTATTACTTCTCAAATTAAAAAACGGCTTCAAGAAGCTTTCGATGCACAAAAGGAACGTGACAGAATTGAAAGTATTTTTGGTCAACACGTTTCTCCAGAAGTTGTCTCTAAATTATTATCAAAAGATGCAAATGCCAGTGAATATATACCTGTATGCATTATGTTTTTGGATATAAGAAATTTCACTCATTTTACTGAGCAAAACGATCCATCAACTGTTGTTAAGTATCTTAATAATTTTTTTCAATATACCGTAGAAATAATTCATGAAAATAAAGGTATTATCAATAAATTTCTAGGCGATGGATTTATGGCTGTTTTTGGAGCGCCTATATCTAGTGGTAATGACGTTGCCAATGCAGTAAAGGCGGCACTGACAATTATAAAACGCCGGGAAGAGGAAGTAAAAAAAGGGAATATACCGGACATGAAGTTAGGAATTGGATTACATTTTGGTTATGCGGTGACAGGTACTATCGGTACCAAAAGGCGCTTAGAGTATACTATTGTCGGGGATGTAGTTAATTCCGCAGCTCATATAGAGCAGTTGAATAAAACGTATAATACGAGTGTGTTAATATCTGAAGATGCAATCAACAAATTGCCCGAAATCAAAGCTGAATTTGTTGGGAATGCGACATTAAAGCATCGTGAAAATCCTATGAAACTATATCGGTTAATTTGAGTGCATTATAATTAGATGGTTTCTTGAGAAACCATCTAATTAAATCGACTATTAAATACCTAAACGTGAAGATTCTGACTCAAGTTGGTACCCTCGTTCCCGAAGCAATTCTGATTTTAACTCCCTAGCGAGGCTCTTAGCTGCTGACTCAAAAAGCCGAGAACTTGTGTTTTTTTCATGCAGCTTTTTATATATTCTCGAAAAATCACCAATTTTATCGGTAAGCGTTGCTTCTAATGTACTGTTTTTCGGAATAAAAAGATCAGGTTCTTCAGTTGTACATTTAGGAAATTTATCTAAAGAATACCCTTGATGAAGTTCGGCACTGAGTACTCTCATCAATATCGTTCGAAATGCTTCGTTGTTGGGGAGCAATGAGCGTAAACTTGTATAGCCGACAGGAATCTCTCCAGCTTCTATGGCCAATCTTAGTTTCGTGATGTGCTCTTTGATACGCTTGACAAGAAAGCCTGATTTCATCGTTCTTTCTTCAAGTTTAGCAAGTAGAGTGTCGTATTCAGGTAGGTCTTGGTGAGGGCATAAATAAGGTAATACCTCGCTTAAAGATAAATCGTTAAACTCAACTGCTTGATGAAAACGCAAAGGCTGTAATTGAATCACTGCACGCAGACGAAATTCCTGTTGTTCATCAACAAATTTGCTTGTTTCTAGATATCTTTTAATTTGGTCGTCATGCGATAAACTGCCTATGAATGAAGCTGAATCAAAAAAAGAGTCAGACATTACTGTTTCAATACAAGAGCGCAAGTATTTTGGTAAATGTTTTGCCTGTTCGAATTTGTCCTCGGTCTCATCTAAATAATTGTGGTAACCGAAATCCAAAATTTTAAAAATTTGTCTAAGTAATACAATTTGCTGGCCTTTAACCTGATATAACTCCATTTGTAGTCGGGTATTCTCAAGTGTTAAGAGACTCTGAACCGTATGCCAAGGATAATTGCTACGAATTTTGAATGATTCAGCATTTTGTTCCCCTATGACTTCATACACCAGGGTAGCTCGCCAAAGCACAGGATCTTTTTCCACCGAAATGAGTGAGTCAATATCAATACTATTCAGCGCTTCTGAAGACTTTTTTGAGGGTGATAAATCCAGTTTTTCTGCTTCTAATCCAGAATCTTTGATTTCAATCGCGGAGTTGGGAGTGCCGGGCACATTCCCATCAAATTTTTCATCGGTGGTTTCTGCAGGAAAGTCCTTCAAGTTTTTGAAGGAATTCATTTTTTCCCTGGACTTAAAAAAATTGAGAAAACTCTTCCCTTTGTTATTTTTTTTTCCTTTCTGCTCGAATCTCGCTTGCATAATCGTATTCCTTATTTCATCCTGTTTAAAATCCAGCCAAGATTTTAATTTAAATTCAAAATAAGATCAAATTGTTTTTAAATAGACCTATTGAGAAATAGATTAGCTTCAGAGTGACAGCCAGCTAAGGAAAGGCTATTGAAGGTGCTCTAATGATTCCCCTGTCTCACTTTCTTTGGTTGAAATCACTCGAGCAGTAAATAAATAACCACCGTTTCGAATCGTTTTAATCAGCGCAGGTTTTTTGGCATCCGTTTCAATTTTTTGTCTTAAGCGGCTAATTTGTACATCGATTCGTCGGTCAAAAGGATTAAGGTCGCTATTTTTGGTCACCTGGAGCAAAAATTCTCTACCTAGAACACGTTGCGGTTGACGTATAAAGGCAAGTAGCAAATCATATTCCCCAGCACTGAGCTGCAATTCTTGATTGGCGTTACTGAAAACTTGCCGCGAGGCTGGATATAGACGCCAGTCAGCAAAGAGCAAAACTTCCTTTTCTTGATCTGTTTCTTGAGTTGAGCGCTGAACTCTTCGGGTGATAGCACTGATCCGCGCATGCAATTCTCTAGGATGAAGAGGCTTAATTAGAAAATCGTCTGCTCCGGCCTCCAACATTTTAACGCAGGTTTCTTCATCACTGTGGTCACTTATGACAATTAAAGGGGCAGGGTAACGATGGTACAGTTCATCAATGATAGAAATTTCTCCTTTACAAAGAATCCAGTTAATTAGTACAGCGGCAGGTTGTTCGGTTTCTTTTTCCAGTTCAGACAAACTTTGTAATTGAATAATTTTATAATCAAATTTGGCAAAATACTCAGCAAGTTGATTATCCCAAGGGGAATGATCAATAAGCAGCAGGTATTTTTGATGCGATAGCATTGATTTATTCTCCATCCTAAATGATTGAGGCTTGGGTCCAAAGAAACTTCAAAATTATCGAAATATCTCAGGCGAAATTGTATCCATTCATTAAATTTTAATTTCAAACTTCTTAAAAATTCAAGATTATACACCGGTTAATAGTGGTTTTGCGATTTAATGAAAAGTATTTCTCTAAATACAAATGCACCATTTTGAATAGATTTTCTTTTTTAAGCATTACATAATGCGGGTATTTTGCTCATAGCAATAATGGATTGTAATTTGTAGAATAGGCTTCTGAAGCTATAACCTGTCACGGAGAAAAAGATGCCTAAATTGATTTGGTCATTCGGCCTGTTTTTTTGTTTATTGCTGAGCGCCTGTAAAAGCATTACACCCAGTGAATATGATGTTGCAGAAGTAGGAAAGTTAAAAAAAGTTGCTTCCGGAGTAATTATTTCAAAGCAACCTGTTAAATTCCACAGCAAAAGCCCCAATAATAGTCGAGTAGCTCCAGGTAGCGAATACATTGATGGAGGACAAGGCTATGTGTATGTGATCAAGCTGAATAACGGTACAATTGTTTCGGTAGCGCAATCTGAAGATTTGAAATTGAAAATTAAACAGCGTGTGCTAGTTGTGTATGGCAAACATACTCGCGTCCTTCCGGATGATAGTAGCAATAGTTAATCTGCTTTTATGCGGAAATCCTCAGCTACATAGTGGGATAATTTGAAAACAAATGATATTGACTGTTCATTAGCTATCGATTAATTGAGCTTTGCGCTGATTTCCTATTTTGAAATCAGCGCTTTTTCCTATTAGAGAACGAGGTTGCTCGTGATGCCCAAAGCAATCTTATCCCCAATTAATGTTTCCATTCCCAACAAAATCTAAACATTGGATAAGTTTTGTCTTATGCTGTTTTGCCCACTGCTCAAAGGATAATCCTTTACGGTTACATAGGATTTGCATGTCATCTTTTACATTTCCGATGAAAGCCATACGCCCATCTTCAATTTGGGCAAAGGATTCAGCCACGCTGTAAGCGTAAGGATCTAATGAGGCCAAATCGGTACTTTGATCGGTAAGGAATTGATCGGGTGGTTGCAGATCGGCTGTGATGTGTTTTCCGGTTGTATTGCTCAAGATTTTAATTAATTCTTGCAATTCCAAGGACTCAGTTGAGAACCAGTAATCTTTGGCATGATGTTTCTCCGGGCCTTCAATAAGGATTTTTGCTGCTGCCTCCGCAAGATCTTCTAAAGCAATCCAGCCACAGGGCTTTGATGTATACCAGCGAAATTTATTGTTCTTTAGAAGAGAAAAGTTAGTAAGATTTTGAAAGAAGCAATTGGGATGAAGAAATGTCCATTTAAATCCCAAATGTTTTATATAGCTTTCAATTAGTTGATGCCATGCAAAATGAGGTGTAGAGCAATCCCAAGCTTGGCTAAAAACACCTAAATGCACGATGAACTCAACTCCAGCTTTTTTTGCTGCATCAATTATAGTTTTAGATTGCGCCACCATTGAAACGGAATAACCGGTTAATAAAAAAAGTCGATTCGCACCTTGAAGTGCCGGGGCAAAAGTCTGTGGTTGGTCAAGATCAATATAGACGGAATTGCCATAACGATTGGCCAGAGCTTCGAGTTGCTCTTGCTTTCTCGCAGCAGGACGCAACATAATCTGGTCATTTTTAGCAAGTTCTGCTGTAACCAATTGACCAATTTGGCCTGTGGCCCCTAGGATCAAAACAGCTGGTTTGTGATTTTGCATGTTCTTCCCTTAACATTGAGGTCTAGCGAATGTAAGCTGAATTGTGTTATTCGCTTGAGACAGTACTATTCAAATGCCAATTATAGACATAATTATCAATGTCATTGATATGTTTAAGTTGACTACTCAATGGCTCTTTAGCGAATTGCTTCAAATGGGTAATAACATCTTTCTTTGTGCCGCCAAAATCTTCATTAAACCAATCATAAATTTTTGATACAACCAATGCACCTTCGATGACTTGTGCGCCTCGAAGAGAGTTGACATAGTTAAATGCAGCTTCATTGAGAGCTGCATCAATTGTGGAGCCGCGATAAGCTTGTTTGCTTAAATTGGCAGCGCCTATAGAGCCATTATTAATTGCATACAAAGTGCGTTGATCATTCCAAATGGGTCGAATGATGCGATTTTGTATTTCATCAAGCGATAAGGAAACGCCATTAATGGTGACTACTTTTTTACCCCAAGGCCCAATGCTAAATAAGCCGGGAGAAATGTTGATTTCTTCAACACTCCCGACAGGATAATAATCGGCTATGATTTGCACAGTAAGCGCATTGTAAAGATTGATCCAAAAGGCTAATTGTTCATTACGGTTATAATTATTGATATCGATTTTCGACATTTTCTCAATATATCGCTGCAATAACGTGTAATCCTCATCTGTAAGATGGCTGTAATCGACTAAATTGATATTTTCTTGGTTTGTTAGGACTCTACGATTAAGGAATTCTTGCCAATCACTGTGGTCAATACTCGCTCTTGATAGAGGATTATTCACTTCCCATTCAGGCCACAGATTTTTATTAAACGAAGCGTGTGCGTTACTCATCACTAGAGTTAGGCTTATAAAAAGAATATACCCAACATATTTCAACAGGGTAAAAATAGAATGTTCAGGTTTCTTGGGTATATAGCGGTATTTAAAACGCTTAATACTAAACATTAATCTTGGCTCTATTTCGTAATGCACTGCTAATCGTATTCGCATCTAAGAATTCCAGCTCCCCCCCAGAGGGAATTCCATGTGCTAACTGACTAATACGTAATGGGTGTCCACGCAAAAGTTCATGAATGAAATGAACTGTAGTTTGGCCTTCAACAGTAGGGCTTAAGGCTAAAATGACCTCTTTTATCTCTTCGCGAATGATAAGATCGCGCAATTGAGGCAAGCCAATGTCTTCAGGCCCAAGACCATCAAGAGGTGAAATTTTTCCCATTAATACATAATAACTGCCGTTAAATGCATTGCTTTGTTCAATTGCAGTGACATCAGCCGGATTTTCTACAATACAAATTGTCGATAAATCACGAGAGGGATCCTGGCAGAGTTTGCACAAATCTAGCTCAGTATAATTATTGCAACGCTTGCAATGCTGAATAGCCAGCATAGCTTGCTCGAGGCATGAGGCTAGATGCAAGCCACGCTGGCGTTGGTATTGAAGAAGATGAAACACCATACGCTGCGCAGATTTGGGGCCAACTCCAGGTAGGCAACGGAAAGCATCCACCAAACGGCTTAAAGCATCCATTAGCTCTTTTATTCCTTATCTTCCTGATCCTTCATAAAATCAGTTGGAATATTAAGGCCTGCGGTCAACTGACTGATTTTTTCTTTAGACGCTTTTTCAACTTTGCGGACTGCATCGTTAAAGGCTGCTGCAGTTAAATCTTCAATCATCTCAACATCTTCTTCCATAAGTGTCGGATTAATTTTTATTTCAACGACATCGTGACGGCCATTCATTTTGACCTTAACCATTCCGCCACCTGATTCACCTTCTACGACTAATTTACTTAATTGCTCTTGGGCTTCTTGCATACGCTGCTGCATTTTTTGCGCCTCTTTCATCAAGTTGCCCAGATTTTGACTAATATCCATAGTTACCTCACGTTTAATTAACTTGTTAATTATAATTCATCTTTAACAGGGACAATAGAATTTTTGACCAATTCAGCTGAAAATTCTTGCCGCAACTGTTGAAAAATAGGATCATTTTGCAAATTTATTTCAGCCTCTTGTTGCTGTTGATTCTGGGCAATTTGCTTTTGCTGAGCAGGAGATGAGTGAATTGAATCTTCAGTACTAAGGTTAATTTTAATCAATTCGCCATAATAGATGCCAAGCGCCTGCTCGATACGGTTTACTACTGCGGGCGTAAATAAAGAACGATGTCCTTTGGCAACGCGAAGGATGACTTCTTGGCCTGATTTCGTAACAAATTCTGCATTTTCCGCTGCTGTTAAGGCCAATCCAGTTAATTTTAACTGAACTAATAGAGCTCCCCAATCATTGTTCTCGGGGCTAATCATAGGCTGCTTTTCTGGTTTGAAAGATGAAGCAGGAAGTTCTTCGGCCTGCTCTTCATAACCAATAGGTGTTAATTCGCGTTCATCAGGCTCTTCCTCGGTTTTGTTGAAGGTTGCTGAGTCTGCTGATTTTTTTGCTGCCTCATAGGCGAGTGGCGGAATATCTACTTTAGAGGCTGGTCTAAATGCCAACATGCGCAATAAAGTCATTTCAAATCCAATTGCTAAAGACGGTGCCAGATACATTTCGTCGGTACCTTTAATACCAATTTGATAGAATAATTGGACATCTTCAGGGCTAAATTGATTTGCCAGGGTTTTTATTTCAGGGTTGCTGCTGATCAAAGGGTTATCGCTGGGGAGAGTCTGCTCAATTGTAATTTGATGGAGATAATCAAGTAATTCATCCAATACGTAGCGAAAATGCCCACCTTCACTTGCGATTTGCCTACTCACCTGAATGAGTTCTTGTGCATCCAATTTTGCCAAAGCTTGTAATACTTGTATTGCGTAATCTTGTTGTGTGTAGCCTAAAATTAGCTTTACTTCTTGCGCCTTGAGATGTTTATCGGTACTGGCGATAGCCTGATCGAGCAAACTCAACGCGTCTCGCATACTTCCTTTCGCTGCTTTAGCTAAGATCTCTACAGCTTCCAGTTCGAAGGTTAGTTGCTCATCTTTTAGAATATACTGCAAGTGCTGGCTGATCATTTCTGCGGGTAAATGCCTGAGGCTGAATTGCAGGCAACGTGAAAGAACGGTGACAGGCAGTTTTTGCGGATCAGTAGTTGCCAATAAAAATTTCACATGAGAGGGTGGTTCTTCCAGCGTTTTTAATAACGCATTGAAACTATGCTGCGAAAGCATGTGCACTTCGTCTATTAAGTAAATTTTAAATCGTCCGCTCGTTGGGCTATATTGGACATTCTCTAAAAGCTCACGGGTATCTTCCACGCGAGTTCTTGAAGCGCCATCAATTTCAATTAAATCGATAAAGCGGCCTTGTTCGATTGCTAGGCAGGTATCGCATTGCAAGCAAGGCTCGGCACTAATCCCTTGTTCACAATTCAATGCTTTAGCTAAAAGCCGGGCAACGCTGGTTTTACCAACCCCGCGTGTACCAGTAAAAAGGTAGGCGTGATGCAATCGCTGTTGGTTAAGCGAGTTGATTAAAACCTTATTTATATGTTCTTGGCCAACCAGTTGGGAAAAGGTACGTGGCCGCCATTTACGCGCTAGTGCCAGATAGCTCATTGGACGTTCACAAATTGGCGGCAGCTCTAGAAGCCACACCCCGGCGCCCGCATCAATTGCTACCGCTGCTCCCTTCCGGGCCTGACGGGGTTCACAATTTATCGTCGCGAGGGGACCAATAGAGCCACCATCGTTGAATTGCGAAGAGTAACAAAAAAAAATAGGGATGGCTAGGTTTTCTGCAAGAAATCATGGATGATAATTTCAATAGTTACAATCAGTAGATGCCATTCCTCACGGTTGCACTTCACTTACATAGTTAGTCTTGCTGACTCTTCTCTTTCACTGATGGAATCATTATAAGGCGTTACTACCCCTCCTGTAGGTACTAAAGTAGTCTGTCGTGCTTTAATAGCCTCAACTTCAGCGACAGTAGTTGTATGCTTAAAGCCACAGTACCGTGCGTCATAGCCCAAATCGGAAACCTCTTTTTCTTCAATAGGCTCGAATCCTAATCGTTTACCATATAGATTTTTAGCATCGGTATTAAATACGCGTGTCAGTATATAGAACTGTGTTCCTGCCGGATAATGAGATAATATGCATTCCATTAAGTGTCTACCGATTCCTGCCCCACGCGTTTCAAGATAATTGTTTTATTAAATTGTCAGAAATTGAATGAGTTAAGACGATCATTTTTCCATAAATTTTTGAATTTTTTAGAATGAAAACATAAGATACGTCACACTCTGCATGTGATTAAATGAAATCTGTATTATGCCTAAGCTTTTACCTTGGCTTAACTGGATAACAACAACCAGTTTTGCATTGTTTCAATTTTATCTTCAAACAATGGCTGGATTAATGGCCACCGAATGGAAAAAAGATTTCCATTTAACAAGTACGGAAGTGGGGGCATTGTCCAGTGCCTTTTTTATTTCTTATGTGTTGATGCAAATTCCTGTTGGCCTTGCCTATGATCGCTTTGGACCACGCAAAATTTTAATTCTTGCTTCGTGCTTACTTTCGCTTGGTATTTTTTCTTTGGCCTTCAGTCAATCGTATTGGCAAGCTTATATCGCCCGATTGATTATGGGGGCGGGTAGTGCTTTTGGTTTTGTGGGAATGCTACATGTTACTTCTTCGTGGTTTTCAGCACGGTACTTCGCTTTATTGATTGGGATTTCTGAAACCCTAGCAATGCTTGGAGTAGCGGGGGGAGAAATCGGGATGGCATGGATTATTACCCATTATAGCTGGCGAGCAACGATGATTTTAGCGGGTTGTTGCGCTTTGGTAGTCACTATAATCATAACGCTTGTTATTCGTAATCAACCATCCTCTATGCAAAAAAATAAGGGAGAGCATTTAACTTTGGGTTCGGCACTCAAACAAACTTTATCAAATAAGCAAGTTTGGCTAGCTGGTTACTACGGTTTTGCAATGTTTGCCATCGTTAATGTAGTAGTAACGTTATGGGGAGTTCCCTTTTGCATGCAAAAATTCCAGCCGCTGTCTTTAGAGTCAGCTGGCGGCATGATGTCAATGATTTTTATCGGCATTGGCATTGGTGGTCCTTTAACCGCTTGGCTTATTGAGCGTTGGAAGCAAAGACGAATGTTAATGGGATTCTTTAACGGTCTTACTGCAGCCCTTTTTGCGATACTATTATATGTCCCTGAGTTATCATTGTGGCAATTGTATCCTATACTATTATTGATGGGTTTTTTCTCATCCTGCTATATTCAATCTTTTGCTGTGGTAAAAGATGCAGTGCCCGATACTATTCGCGCCACTGCTTTATCGACATGCAATATGATTCTTATGATGAGTGCGCCTCTATTACAACCTGCAGTAGGCAAACTTTTAGAAATGGACTTAACCTTTTCGCAGGCACTATCTATTGTGTTAGTAGCGCTTATCATAAATATAGTCATATCATTGAGTTTGGATAAAAAGCCCTTGGAAGAAGAACTTTCGTTAGAAGAAAAGATTTTTCTAAAAAATTAAAGAAAGTGTTTGACAAGGAGATAGGGATGAGTAGAATACGCATCACGCCTTCGGGGTGGGTTCATTAAGAAGATAGAAGACAAACTGTGTGGGCGCTTTGAGTGAATGAAGT